>ENA-ORLW01001128-ORLW01001128.1-human-gut-metagenome-genome-assembly--contig:-NODE-1128-length-31876-cov-14.207239_pt1 | contig 31876 bp, 27 predicted proteins | sample MGYA00243017_ERZ508829 | MGnify/ENA primary metagenome ERZ508829 (study PRJEB26277, sample SAMN04329776) | human gut metagenome | biome: human-associated habitat | host: Homo sapiens | place: USA...
TGCTGCCTCCCGTAGGAGTCTGGGCCGTATCTCAGTCCCAATGTGGCCGTTCAACCTCTCAGTCCGGCTACTGATCGCAGCCTTGGTGAGCCGTTACCTCACCAACTAGCTAATCAGACGTGAGCCCATCCATCAGCGGATTTCTCCTTTGGTATCCAGGAGATGCCTCCCGGATACATTATGCGGTATTAGCAGTCGTTTCCAACTGTTGTCCCCCTCTGAAGGGCAGGTTGCTCACGCATTACTCACCCGTCCGCCACTAAGTTAAATCAGATCCATCCGAAAACTTCACCAAAGTAACTCCGTTCGACTTGCATGTGTTAGGCACGCCGCCAGCGTTCATCCTGAGCCAGGATCAAACTCTCTATAAATCATATCATAACCGTCTCTAATAATTTAAAAACGGATACAATCAAAATCTTAGATCGCTATCTAGCTCTCAAAAGAATTGTTTTACATCGTTTCCGATGTTAAGAACCCTTTTCTGGTGCTTATTTTGCATAAGCTACAAAACTTATCAAGTTTTGTGTTCTTACATTGTTTAATTTACAAGGTACACGCCGCTGTTCCTCTCGGCGACAGCTTGTTTATACTACCACACGCAGTTCGCTTTGTCAAGAACTTTTTTCAACTTTCTTTCGGAAGTTTCGGTCGTTCCTGACGCACAACCCCTCGCGTGTTTGATAATATAGCACTTCTTGTTGCCATTTGTCAATACTCTTTTTAAACTTTTTGACGTTATTTTTTCAGTTCTCAATATGTAGCGGGGATACGCTGCCGCATCCCCTATTTTGCGGTGTTTCCGGACACTCAGGAGCAAAACCGGTGCTTACCGATGACCGTGATGAGCGGGCGGGACCAGATCCACGAGCTGGTGGCCGTGGACGGATTGAAATAATAAATCGCGCCGCCGGACGGGTCCACCCCGTTGAGCGCATCGCGTGCGGCGCGGTAGGCGCTCTCCGCGACCGGCTGATTGAACTGCCCGTCGCTGATGCACGTAAAGGCCCCGCTCTGATAGATGACGCCGGAGAGCGTGTTCGGGAACGACGGATGCTTAATACGGTTGAGCACAACGGCACCAACGGCCACCTGCCCGGAATACGGCTCACCACGTGCCTCCGCCGAGATCAGGCGCGCGAGCAGATCGACCTGCGAGCTGGATGCACCACCGGAGCCGCCGGAATTGCCGGTATTACCGCCACTGCCCGCAGACAGCCCCATGGCTGCCAGCGTCTGGGTACCGGCCTTTCCATCGACCGTGAGGCCGTTTTTCTGCTGGAAGGCACGCACAGCGCGCTCTGTTCCGCTGCCGTAGACACCATCCACGCTGCCGGTATAATACCCCCAGCTTTTGAGCTTTGTCTGGATCTGCGTGACCATGGCGCCGTTGGAGCCCTTTTTATACGAGGCCGCCTCGACCGCCGGGGCGAGCGCGGCGAGCGCCATGCTCACCAAGAGCAGCATCGCGAGCGCGAGACACAAACGTTTGGATCGTTTCTGCATATACAAAACTCCTTCGCAGACGTTTGGTTCTAGTCTGCGAAGGAGCGTATTTCTTATACAGGCAAATTTGAAAAATCAGCTTTTGCGCGACTTGACATCCGCCTGCAGGCGCGCGATGAAGTCCGAGAGGGTCTCAACACTCTGCTCACCGGAGAGGGTGCGCACGGAAATCGTGTCGCTTTCCGCTTCCTTATCGCCGAGGACAAGCATATACGGGATCTTCTGGCTCTGTGCCTCGCGGATCTTGTAGCCGATCTTCTCGTTGCGCAGATCGGTCTCGACGCGCAGGCCAGCCTTCTCCAGACGGTCGGCAACGTGCTTGGCGTAGTTGTTCGTGCGGTCAGTGATGGGCATGACCTTGACCTGCACGGGCGCGAGCCACAGCGGGAACGCGCCGGCATAGTGCTCGGTGAGGATGCCGATGAAGCGCTCGATGGAGCCGAAGCAGACGCGGTGGATCATGACCGGGCGATGCTTCTCGCCATCAGCGCCGACATACTCGAGGTCAAAGCGCTCGGGCATCTGCATGTCGAGCTGGATGGTGCCGCACTGCCAAGTGCGGCCGAGGCTGTCTTCCAGATGGAAGTCGATCTTCGGGCCATAGAACGCGCCGTCGCCCTCGTTGATGACATAGGGCTTGCCGAGCTCGTTGAGCGCGGAAACAAGGCCGTTGGTTGCGACCTCCCACTGCTCGTCCGTGCCGATGTGGTCCTCCGGCATGGTGGACAGCTCCATATGGTACTTGAAGCCGAAGAGCGAGTACACATCGTCAATGAGCTTGGCCACGCCTTTGATCTCGTCCTTGACCTGATCGGGCGTCATGAAGATGTGCGCATCGTCCTGCGTGAAGCAGCGGACGCGGAACAGGCCATGCAACGCGCCGGACAGCTCGTGGCGGTGCACGATGCCAAGCTCGCCGACACGCAGCGGCAGGTCACGATAGGAGTGCGGCTGGGACTTATAGACCAGCATGCCGCCGGGGCAGTTCATCGGCTTGAGCGCGAACGGCACATCGTCGATGACGGTCGTGTACATATTATCTTTGTAATGATCCCAGTGACCGCTGCGGTGCCAGAGGTCCTGGTTGAGCATGATCGGCGTCGAGATCTCGACATAGCCGGCCTTCTTATGGATCTCACGCCAGTAGTCGATGAGCTGGTTTTTGAGCACCATGCCGTTGGGCAGGAAGAACGGGAAGCCCGGGCCCTCGTCCATGAACGTGAACAGGCCGAGCTCCTTGCCGAGCTTGCGGTGGTCGCGCTTTTTGGCCTCTTCGATGCGGGCCAGATACGCGTCGAGCTCCTCCTTCTTCGGGAAGCAGGTGCCGTAGATGCGCTGGAGCATCTTGCGGCTGCTGTCGCCGCGCCAGTAGGCGCCGGTGACGCTCGTGAGCTTGATGGCGTTGCCCTTGACGCGGCCGGTGGAGTCCAGATGCGGGCCGGCGCAGAGGTCAACAAATTCGCCCTGACGGTAGAAGGAGATGACGGCGTCCTCCGGCAGGTCATTGATGAGCTCGACCTTGTACGGCTCGTCGCGCTCCTCCATAAACTTCAGCGCTTCCTCGCGCGGGAGCTCAAAACGCTCGAGACGCAGCTTTTCCTTGCAGATCTTGCGCATCTCGGCCTCGAGCTTCTCGAGCACCTCGGGCGTGAACGGCTGGGGGCTGTCAAAATCGTAATAGAAACCGTCCTCGATGGCCGGGCCGATGGCCAGTTTCACCTCGGGGTACAGGCGCTTCATGGCCTGGGCGAGAATGTGGCTGGTGGTGTGACGGTAGGTATCCTTGTAGGTCTTGTTTTCAAAGGTGTACTGATCGTCCATAATGTCTCCTCCTAAACTAAAAACACCCCTGCGCCTTGCGGCACAGGGGTGCTGAAATCACACGGTTCCACCCTGAGTTTCACTCAGTTGGCGCTGTAACGCGCGCCGCGCGGGTCGCCTTACTCGAATGTTCGGGCGATCGGCTCGGGGAAGGTCTGCGCCGGAGAGGTGCCGCAGGCGGCTCACAGCCTATGACCGCCATTCTCTGTCCGTCCTCGCTCGGGTGCAAGTCCCGTCATTGCCTTTTGAACGGTATCATCGTAACACCGACTGTTATCCCCTGTCAAGCACAATTTCATACGAAATCCGGCCGGAATTGCCGCCGTTTGTGCATGAAACGCTGCACAGAGCGCTTGCCAAATGTGGGAAACGCATGTTATACTGAATCTGGAAGCACAGCCAATGACAGAAAGGAGCGCACCACTATGACCATAGGCGACAAATGCCCCTACTGCGGCAGGGAATTGTTCTCCGGCTATCTGCAGAGCGCGCGGCAGATCATCTGGAGTCAGGAGGAGAAGTCCATATCCTTTCGCGCGGACGAGGAAGGCGACCTCGTGGTGAGCCACGGGATCTGGGAAGGCAGTTTCGCCGACTGTCGGTACTGTGCGGACTGCGGCATCTTCCTGCTGGAGCGCCCCACGCAGCCGCCGAAATTCGGCGAGCGTCTGCGCGGGAAATTCGGCCGCCTGCGCGGCAGCGACACAACGGAATAAGAAATAAGAAAAGACCGCACGCGGCATTTTGCCGCGTGCGGTCTTGCTTTTCCAGGAAGATCAGACGTTGAAGCGGAAGAGTGTCACGTCGCCGTCGTGCATGACATAGTCCTTGCCCTCGGAGCGGACGAGGCCCTTCTCCTTGGCGGCGGCCATGCTGCCGCAGGCTTTCAGGTCGTCGAATGCAACGATCTCGGCGCGGATGAAGCCGCGCTCGAAGTCCGAGTGGATCTTACCGGCGGCCTGCGGCGCCTTCGTGCCGCGGGTAATCGTCCAGGCGCGGCACTCATCGCTGCCGCACGTCAGGAATGAGATGAGCCCCAGCAGGCTATACGAGCACTGGATAAGCCGGTCAAGGCCGGACTCTTCAATGCCGAGCTCTTCGAGGAACATCGCGCGCTCATCAGGCTCGAGCTCGCCGATCTCCTGCTCGACCTTGGCGCAGATGGGCAGCACCTGCGCACCCTGAGACACAGCCAGATCGCGCACCTGCTGATAATACTTGCAGTCCTCGTACCCGGCGGCGAACGTGTTCTCGTCGAGGTTGGCAGCGTAAATAACCGGCTTGATGCTCAGCAGGTCGCTCGTCTCGAGCAGGGCGCGGTCCTCGTCGCTGCACGCATAGGTGCGGGCGCTCTTGCCGTCGTTGAGGTGCTCGAGCAGGCCGCGGAACACATCCGCCTCGTGCAGGCAGGCCTTGTCGCCGCTCTTGCCGGCCTTGGCCGCCTTGTCGATGCGGCGCTGGACCATCTCGATGTCCGCCATAATGAGCTCGAGGTCGATGATCTCAATGTCGCGCAGCGGGTCGGTCGAGCCCTCGACGTGCATGACGTTTTCGTCGTCAAAGCAGCGCACGACGTGCACGATCGCATCCGTGGCGCGGATGTTGGACAGGAACTTGTTGCCGAGGCCCTCGCCCTTGGACGCGCCCTTGACGAGGCCGGCGATGTCGACAAACTCGATCACCGCGGGGGTCTTTTTCTTCGGCTGATACATCTCAGCCAGATAGTCCAGCCGCGCGTCCGGCACGGAGACCATGCCGACGTTCGGGTTGATGGTGCAAAACGCGTAGTTGGCGACTTCCGCGCCCGCGTTCGTAATGGCGTTGAACAGCGTGGACTTGCCGACGTTCGGCAAGCCGACGATTCCGAGTTTCATAAAGGAAATCCTCCTTCTCATTTTCAACAAGGTATTGTATCATTCAACAGCGCAAAGTGCAAGCACGATTCTCCGGCGAAACGCCGACCCGTGCAAAACCCTGGAGGAGCGCACGGTTGGTGATTCCTCAGGGGACTCTGTTCAGCACGGCAGATGGAAATTGTAATTTCTTGCATCCACTGCCCATGCATCGAATTCCGACTGACGAATCGCAAATTCGCTCAGCCTGTCTGCGTAATCCCGATCCAGCACTGCCGCAATGACCGCGCAATACGCCGCGTTTTTCACATTGCTCTCCGACGGGCTGTTCGTATTTCTCTCCTGAAACCACGCCCTCAGCAGCGACGCCGCTTGTGCGTATTCATCGTCAAAACCGTTATCCGTCGGTACGGGTTTCACGTTCAGCGCTTTGAGAAGATACGCTTTCTGCTTTTCGGGATCATACCCCGCGAATGACATATCTCCATAGATCTGCGCGGTGAGGCGATCGGCTTCCACCTTCGTTTGGCCGCAACTCATATCTCCCGCCTTGATACACAGCGCAAGGGCTTCATCTACTTTGTCATCCACATAGTATTTCAGCGCCAAGCTCACCATCGCCTCCGGGTTGGATTCCGCCGCCTTCACAAGCCAGTATCGCGCTTTTTCTTTATCCATGCCTAAGTCGTCTGATCCCCCAATAGAGTCCCTCCATGGCTTCGGTGTTTCTGTCTTCAGCGGCTTTTGTCCGCCATTCCGGCCCTTCGCTCATATTCGTCTATCAGCCCAAGCCAATACTGCGCATTGGCGTCTCCGTTCTGAGCTTTCAGAAGATAGATTTTCCTCCGGATCTCGTTGTGCTTTTCGGCCGTCAGGCCATTGTCAAAGCAATGCATCAATTTCTGCTTTGCAGAAGGGTCTCCGCTGTCTGCCGCCTCCACGATCGCAGTGATCTCACTTTCTGGCGTATCGTCACTTTTCGCATAGATGACGATCAAAACAAAAATGCTTGATTGCAAGAATGATCCACTTTCGTATACACTCGGTTTTGCCGCAGCCGTCCATCGGCCATATCAAGGCTTCCGTGCCCGGCCATTTCAAGCCGTCACTTCACCGGGTGATAGTTGTCCGGGTCAAGATACTGTGCCGCTATGCGCACGTACCAGTCCTTCGTCTCACGCCAGTCGGTGCGGTCTTTGTTGGTCAGTTCACGCAGCGGCTTTGCGGGCACGCCTGCGACGAGCGTCTCCGGCGGGATGATCTTGCCCTGCGGCACGAGCGCCGACTCGGCCACGACGCTGCCCGCGCCGATCTCGCTGCAGAGGCTGAGCACCGCGCCCATGCCGATGCTGGCCTCCGGCCCGATGGCGCGCGCGTGAATGATCGCGCCGTGGCCGATGGTCACGCGGCGCGAAATGGTCACGACGGGGTCCTCCCCGCCGGTGTGGATGATGACGCCGTCCTCGACCGCGACCTCCTCCTCAAGCACGATGCGCGAGGCGTCGGCGCGGATGACGGCAAAGGGGCCGATATAGCAGCGCGGGCCGACAATCACATCACCGATGAGCTCCGCGCTCGCGCTGACAAACGCCGTCGGGTCGACCTGCGGGGCTTTCCCGCCAAAGGTATAGAGCACGGTAGTTTCTCCTTTCACGAAAAAAGGGCGGGGTGTCCCCCGCCCTTTCGTACATCATTCGGTTTTGTCGCTGCCGTCCTCCGGTGCGGCGCCGTCCGTCGGCTGGGCCGGGGCTTCCACGTCCGGCTGCGGGGCCTCGGGGGCCTCGTCCATTCTGCGGATGACCTTCGCCGGCGGCTCGATGGTGTCGTCCGGGTGGACGGGCATGACACCGTGCTCGCAATAGTAGCGGAAATCATCGCCCTCGATCGTCTCGTGGATAAGCAGGTACTCCGCGAGGCCGGTCAGCAGATCGGCATGCTCGCGCAGCAGTGCCTCGCACTTGGCATAGGCCTGATCGAAGATGTGCTTGACCTCTTCGTCGATTGTGGCGGCGGTCTCCTCGGAATAGCTCTTCGTGGTGCCGAAATCGCGGCCGATGAAGATGCTGTGACTCGAATCGTCGAACGAGATGGGGCCGAGCTTCTCCGACATGCCGTATTTCATGACCATGTCGCGGGCGATGTTCGTCGCCTGCTGGATGTCACCGGACGCACCGGTGGAAATATCCTCGAGGAAGAGCTGCTCGGCAATGCGGCCACCGAGCGCGGAGACGATGCTGTCAAACATCTCGCCGCGGGACGTGAAGTCCTCCGCGTCCTCGGCCTTGCGGTACCAAGTGAAGCCGCCGGCCGCGCCGCGCGGGATGATCGTGATATAGTGCACGGGGTCGGCGTTCTTGAGGAAGAACGACGCGATCGCGTGGCCGGACTCGTGGTACGCCGTCAGGCGGCGCGCACGCTCGGACACGACGCGGCTCTTCTTCTCCGGGCCCATAACAACCTTGAGGATCGCCTCGTCGATATCCGCCTGCATGATGAAGCGGCGCTTGCTGCGCGTGGCCATGATGGCAGCCTCATTGAGCAGGTTCTCCAGATCTGCGCCGGCAAAGCCGGCCGTGCCGCGCGCGATGCTCTTGAGATCGACATCGTCGCCCAGCGGCTTGCCGCGGGCGTGGACCTTCAGGATCTCCTCGCGGCCCTTGATATCGGGCAGGCCCATATACACGCGCCGGTCAAAGCGGCCGGGGCGCAGCAGCGCGTTATCGAGAATGTCGGCGCGGTTGGTCGCCGCCATGACGATGACGCCCTCGTTGTTCGTAAAGCCGTCCATTTCGACGAGCAGCTGGTTGAGCGTCTGCTCACGCTCGTCGTGGCCGCCGCCGAGACCGCTGCCGCGCTGGCGGCCGACCGCGTCGATCTCGTCGATGAACACGATGGCCGGGGCGACCTTCTTGGCCTGGTCAAACAGGTCACGCACGCGCGAGGCGCCGACGCCGACATAGAGCTCGACAAAATCCGAGCCCGAGATGGACAGAAACTGCACGCCGGCCTCGCCCGCGACCGCGCGGGCCATGAGCGTCTTGCCGGTACCCGGAGGGCCGACGAGCAGCACACCCTTTGGAATGCGTGCACCCATCGCGGTATAGTTCTGCGGACGCTTGAGGAAGTCCACGATCTCCGACAGTTCCTCTTTTTCCTCTTCCGCGCCGGCAACATCGGCAAACGTGACCTTCTTGAGGTTCTCCTCGCCGGTGCGCGTGTGCGCCTTGCCGAACTTGCCGACGCCCGGCGCACCGCCGCCGCCCGCCTTGTTCATGAGCAGGTACCACACGCCGATGAACAGCACGATCGTAATCAGGTACGGCAGGATGGACATCCACCACGGAGCCGTCCAGCCCTTGACGTAATCATACTCCGTCAGCACGCCGCTGGCGGTCTGCTCCTCGATCAGGTCACCCAGATCCTCGCGGAACCACGTGGGATTCGGAAGCGTCTTTTTGATCGTCGTGTTGCCGTCACTGTCCGGAGAATAGAGATTGAGCGTGAGCTCATCTCCCTCGAGGCAGAACGACTTGACCTGCTCCTGGCGGAACAGCTCCTCGATTTCGGAGTAGGTGTATTCCTTCTGCTCTGCCGGTGTGGTCAGATAGAAGATGACGGCGAGAATAATCACGCCGATCAGCAGGTAGAACCCGATGCCTCTGGCACGGTTCTTATCAGGTTTCAAATCAAATCACATCCTTTATGGGATCCGCACCAAGGCGCTCAGGTGGAGTAGACCTCCGGCTTGAGCACGCCGATATACGGGAGATTGCGGTATTTTTCTGCATAGTCGAGCCCGTAGCCGACGACGAACGCGTCCGGCACCTCAAAGCCGGCATAGGCGGCATGGATCGGTGCCTTGCGGCGGGCAGGCTTATCGAGCAGGGTGGCAATGGTGATGGAGGCAGGACGGCGGACACTGAGATAGTCCTTGAGATAGTGCAGCGTGACGCCGCTGTCGAGAATGTCCTCAACGAGAATGATGTCGCGGCCCTCAATGTCCTGATTCAGATCCTTGTTGATCTTCACGGCGCCGGTGGTCGTGGTCTGGTTGCCGTAGGACGACACGGCCATGAAATCGACCGAGCACGGAATGGTCACGCTGCGCATCAGGTCGGCCATGAACACAAAGCAGCCCTTGAGCACGCCGACGAACAGTGGCTCGCGGCCGTCAAAATCCTTGGAAATCTGGGCACCCAGCTCCGCCGTGCGCGCCTGGATCTCCTCGGCGGACAGCAGAACGGACGCAATGTCATCTCTCATATCGCTCATAGTATTCTCCCCCATATGTCTGGATCTGTTCCATCCGGATGCAGATCATGGTTTGATCCGGCACCGCCGCCCATTGCTCGGCAATGCCGAAGCCGGCGATGGCCGCCGGAGTCTCCGCTGCGCGGATGATCGGCACGCGGTCGCGCGCACACTGCGTCAGCCCCCGTTCGGCGAACAGGTCGCTCACGCGCTTCGTGCAGCCACGTCCAGCCAGACGGATCCGGTCACCCGGACGCCGCGGCGTAACAGATAGTTTATCATGGATAATCGCAGATTTAAAGTAAAAAGTCGTGAACGTGCTGTGAATTTCGCGAAACGGTTCCGGCTCTCCGACCGTGATGCGCAGCCCCAGTTCCGGGATCTCCACTGTCTCACCGGGGCGCAGAACATGCGTCCCGAGCGGCGGCAGCACCTGCGTGCCGAAAAACAGCCGTCCCCGCTCGCGCGTCACGCGCAGGCCGGGCACATCGGCATAGCCGAGCCCTTCCCCGCTGCACAGCCGCTCGAGCGCCAGCAGATGCCGGCGCGACAGCTCCCGTCCGGCCGCCTGCTGCAGCACGCGCACGCGCACCGGGCGCGGCAGCGCCAGCAGCTTTGCTGTCGGGATGCCGTCCGAAATTGTCCGTCCGGCCAGAAATTTGGCCGCCAGATCACGGAGAAACCGCTCATCCTCGCGCAGGAGTGCCGCCGTATCGGATGTATGCTGCACAAAGGCGGTGTTCACGCTCTCGAGCGCCGGCACGGCATGGTGCCGCACGCGGTTGCGGGCATAGGTGTCGGCCGCGTTCGTGCTGTCCTCCACGTGCGGGATGGCGCGGGCAGTCAGGTACGCCTCCGCCTGCGCGCGCGTCGTGTCCAGCATCGGGCGCAGGAGCTTGCCGCGCTGCGGCGGGATACCGGTCAGACCACGCAGACCGCAGCCGCGCGCAAGGTTGAGCAGCAGCGTCTCGGCATTGTCGTCCGCCGTGTGCGCCGTCGCGATCCAGTCATAACCGTGCTCGTCCGCACAGCGGGCCAAAAACGCATAGCGCAGCTCCCGCGCGGCAGCCTCGGTGCCCATGCCGCGCACAGATGCAACGTCACCGCGCCCGGCGTAAAACGGCACGCCCAATTTCTCGCACTGCGCACGCACGAACGCCTCGTCGCGGTCGCTCTCCGCGCCGCGCAGGCCGTGGTTGAAGTGCGCGCAGCCGACGGCGAAGCCGCGCTGCGCACCCAGCTCCGCCATCCGGTGCAGGAGGTACATGGAGTCCACCCCGCCGGACACGGCACACAGCACGCGTGCGCCGGGCACAATGGCATCAATAGTCATCGTCGTCGTACTTCTTCTCGATGGCCGCGAAGGATGTGTACTCCGGCAGCCACATCATCTCGAGCGTTCCGGTCTCGCCGTGGCGGTTTTTGAGGATGATCGCCTCGGCCAGATTCGGATTCTCGCACTCTTTGTTGTAATACCCGTCGCGGTAGAGCGCGAGCACAATGTCCGCGTCCTGCTCGATGGCGCCGGACTCACGCAGATCGGAGAGCATCGGGCGCTTGTTCTGGCGCGACTCGTTGGCACGCGACAGCTGCGACAGGCAGATGACCGGAACGTTGAGCTCCTTGGCCATGATCTTGAGCATGCGGCTCATGTCGGAGACAGCCTGCGTGCGGCTCTCGTTCGACCAGCTGTGGCCGCTGCCGGCCGACTGCATGAGCTGCAGGTAGTCGATGACGACGAGGCCGAGGTTCGGGATGCGGCGGCACTGGGCGTTCATGTCCGCAACGGAGAGCGACGGATTGTCGTCGATGCGGATATCCGTCGCGCTGATGGTCGTGGCCGCAGCACCGACGCGCCGCCACTCGTCCGCCGAGAGCTTGCCGGTGAGGAGCTTCTGGCTGTCGACCAGGCCTTCCCCCGCGAGCAGACGCGTTGTGAGCTGCTCACGCGCCATTTCGAGCGAGAACACCGCGACCGTCTTGCCAGACGTCTTACCGACGTGCAGTGCAATGTTGAGCGCCATACTCGTCTTGCCCATGCCGGGGCGGGCCGCAATGAGGATGAGCTCGCCCGCGTTCAGGCCGAGGATCGTCTGGTCCAGATCCGGCAGGCCGGTGGCCAGACCGGGGATGCCCCCACCGCTGCTCGCCGCCTCGGAGAGGTTTGCGTACACGCGCTGAATGACCATGCTGATTGGCTGCAGGCCGCCGACGTTGCGCCCCTGCCGGAGCGCATAAATCTTGCGCTCGGCCGCCTCGAGCATGGCGTCCGCCCCGCCGGAGCCCTCAAAGATCATGTTGTTGATCTCATCGGCCGCCGTGTGCAGATTGCGCAGCAACGCCTGATCGCGCACGATGGCCGCGTACTTGAGCACGTTCGCCGCCGTGGGCGTGATCTGCATGACCTCCATGAGGTACTGCTGCGTCGTGTCCTTGTACACGCCGCGGACCTTCATCTGCTCAAGCACCGTGACGGCATCCACGCTCTGCCCGTAGGAGAACATGGCGAAGATGGTGTCAAAAATATCGCGGTTGGCCTGAATATAAAATTCGTCGGACTTGACCTTTTCGATCACGTCCGGGATGCAGCTCGGATCGATGAGCATCGCACCGATGACTGCCTGCTCCGCCGGAGCGGAATGGGGCGGCTGTCTGCCCAGCAGCTCCTCCATGACGGGTCCCTCCCTCGCCTGCGCGCGGTTTATTTCTCTTCGATGACCAGCACGTGGATGGTGCCGGTGACTTCGTAGCCGAGCTTGCACTTGACCTCATATGCGCCGAAGCTCTTGATGGGCTCGGCCTGCACGATCTTCTGCTTTTCGATGGTGAGGTCAAACTGCTCGTGCAGCGCGTCGCTGATCTCCTTCGAGGTGACGGAGCCGAAGAGCTTGCCGTTACTGCCGGCCTTCGCCGCGATCTTCACCTGAATGGCGCCGAGCTTCTTGGCGTTTTCCTCCGCCTCAGCCTTCTCGCGGGCGATCTGCGCCGCCTTGGCCTTCTCCTTCAGGCGGAAGGCATTGAGATTGTCGGCCGTGGCCTCCGTCGCGAGCTTGCGCGGCAGGAGATAGTTGCGGGCATAACCGTCGGATACTTCCTTGAGTTCGCCCTTTTTGCCCTGACCTTTTACGTCAACATTCAAAATCACTTTCATAGCAAGATACTCCTTTGCTTAGTTTTCCAGATTGTCGTCGATCGACTTGCGCGCCATCTGCACCGCCTGCGCGACCGACACGTCATGCAGCTGCACGGCCGCCGACGAGCGGCTGCCGCCGCCGCCGAGCGCCTCCATGACCAGCTGCACATTCAGTTCACCGATCGAGCGCGCGGAGATGAACACATCCCCATCGCCCATCGGGTAAATGACCATGGACGCCGTGACCCCGGCGATGTTGAGCAGCTCATCCGCCGCCTGCGCCGCGACGATGCGGTCCTGCGGCTCAGTGGGCGCGGCAATGGCAATGTCCGCGCGGTAGATGGACGCCGTCTGCAGGATCTTATAGCGGGCGACCGTGTGCTCCATATCCGTCTGCAGGAGCTTTTTGACCTCCGAGGTGTCGGCCCCGGCGCGGCGCAGGAACGCCGCCGCCTCAAACGTGCGCTCGCCGGTGCGGACGGTGAAGTCCTTCGTATCGAGCATGATGCCCGAGAGCATTGCCTCCGCTTCCACGCGCAGGATGTCCGGCTGCTCGACCAGCTCCTCGAGCAGCTCCGTCATCAGCTCGCAGGCCGACGACGCATACGGCTCATGGAAGCTCATGGTCGCATTGGTGATATAGGTCGCCGCGCGCCGGTGGTGGTCGATGACCGCCACACGGGTGCAGGCCTCGAGCAGGTTGTGATTTTCGACCTGGTCCGGGCGGTTGGTGTCCACCACGACGAGCAGCGTGCGGCTGTCGGCGTGCAGATACGCCTCCTGCGGGGTCAGGAACGCCTTGGCATACTCCGGCACGTGCAGCATCCGGTCGCGCAGCTGGCCGGCGGCCGTCTTGTTCGCATCCATGACGATGCGGCAGGGCGTGCCGAGCTTACGCGCGATGCAGCAAACGCCGGCGGCCGCGCCGAGCGTGTCCAGATCGGAGAATTTGTGGCCCATGACATAGACCTTGGACGAGTCCTGAATGAGCTGGCTGAGGGCGTTGGCCATGACGCGGGACTTGACCTTCGTGCGCCGCTCGACCTCGCCGCCGCGGCCGCCGAAAAACTCGAACGTGACGCGGTTTTTCACCACGGCCTGATCGCCGCCGCGCGAGAGTGCCATCTCGGTGCCGAGAATGGCGAAATTATAATTTTCATCCAGGCTGTCGCCGTCGCGCCCGATGCCCACACTGACGGTCGCGCGGATGCCGCTGGGGCTTGCCACGCTGCGCACGCTGTCGAGCAGGGACGCAAATTTATTCTCGCGCAGCTCGTCGAGATGCCGCTCCTCGAACACGTACAGATACCGGTCGCGGTCGTAGCGGCGGAAAAAGCCGCCCTTACCCTCGCACCACTGCAGGAGCTTGTCCTCAATGGCGTCACGCATCTCGTTGCGCTTGCGGTCGGTCAGGCCGCGGATGAGCTCGTCATAGTTATCAATGACGATGACGGCGATGACCGGGCGGGACGCGTAATACTCCAGCCGGATCTTTTCGTAGTCCGTGACATCGACCCAGTAGGTGATGCCCATGTAGCTTGCAGCATCATCCGGATTCGTGCGCACGAGGTTGCCGTGGATCTGGTACTTATGGCCCTGATACTCCAGCAGCTCCGGGCACTGTGTGTTGCCCTCGAGCAGCCAGCGGCCGGAAAACTCCGGGATTACATCCGTGATGCGCATATCGACCGACGGCTTGTGCCGGCCGCAAAGATCGAAAAAGTTCTGGTTGGCCCAGATGACCTGTGAGTCCGCCGGGCGAAAGACCGCCATCGGCAGCGGGAAATTCTGCAGGGTATTATTTCGCGCAGACTCCGTATCATAGGTGACGGATTCAATATATCGCTCGAGCGTGCGGCGCTTGCGCGCGCGCATGATGACCGAGTAGATAATGAGCAGCAGAATGATGACGCCCTCGCCGATCGACAGCCAGAGCCGGTCGGAGAAGAAAAACGTGAGCACTGCAAACACGATCAGGAACAGCAGAAACATCCGCGAATTGGGCATCAGCGCACGCTGCAGTTTGGATTCATTGGGTACATTGCCGACTTTGGGGTCCCGCATCGTCATACCTCCTTGCACCCTGTGGGGCAAAACCTATTGCCCCCATGATAATCAATGATTATATCAGATTCTATCCCCATTGACAATACACTTTCCTGCTGAAGATTTGTGAAAGGAGCGTGCGCATGAAAGCCATTTTACTGGCCGGCGGTCAGGGCCGGCGGCTGCGCAGCATCACCGGAAACCTCCCGAAACCCATGGTGCCGCTCGTCGGCGTGCCGGTGCTCGACCGGCTGCTGGATCTGCTGCGGCGCAACGGCTTCACGGACGTGTGCATGACGCTGTGCTACCGGCCGGAGGTCATTCAGGAGCACTGCGGCGACGGCAGCGACTACGGCGTGCACCTGAAATACCGCATCGAGTCCGAGCCGCGCGGCACGGCCGGCGGCGTGCGCGCGTGCAGCGATTTTTACGGCAGGGAGGATTTTCTCGTCATCAGCGGCGACGCCGCGTGCAGCTTTGACCTGCTGGGGCTCTACCGCCGGCATCAGCAGGCGGACGCGGCCGTGACGATCGCGCTCTACCCGAACGCGGAGCCGCTGCAGTACGGGCTCGTGCTGCAGGACCGGCAGGGCTTTGTGCAGCACTTCATCGAGAAACCGGATTGGGAGCACGTCGTGACCGATCTTGTGAACACCGGGGTCTATATTGTCTCCCCGCGGGCGATGGCCTATGTGCCGGAAGACCAGCCGTTTGATTTTGCCAAAGATCTTTTCCCGCTGCTGCTCGCGGCGCACGAGCCGATCCTCGGCGTGCCGATGGACGGCTACTGGTGCGACATCGGCACCCCGCGCGCCTACTACCAGTGCAGCCTCGACGTGCTCGACGGGCGGCTGAGCCCGGCGCGGCCGGACGCCCCGGATGACCTGCCGCCGCAGATCACGGACCCGAACTGCCGCACCGTCCCCTGCCGTGACCGCGCGCACCTGATGCGCACGGTCTCGGAGGCAATGATGGAGGCCGGAGCAGACTTTACCGACGGCCTGCATATGCGCGACGGCGGCTGGGAGCTGACCATCCGGCCGGACGCGAATGCATCCGCCCTGCAGGTCGAGGCAAACGCACCGGACGCCGCCGCCGAGACAGCGCATCTGCTCGAGCTGATGGAGCGGGACGAGAAATAACAGGACGCAAAAACCGCCGCATCCAAAGATGCGGCGGTTTTCTGATGTTTATTGCTTGTAGTGGTGTGCGTCCTCGAGGACCATTTCTTTGACCTTCATCAGGCGCACCTTGGTCGAACTTTCGTTCTCGTCCAGCTTCATGGAGATGTAACGAATGTTCTGCTCCAGCTCGGGGATCATAACGTATTCGAGCGCGTTGACGCGGCGGCGGGTCTTTTCGATCTCCTGCGCGAGCATCTGCGTGGTCTTTTCGACCTGTGCAAGCTCGAGCATGTCCTTGAACACCTCCGCCAGCTTCTCAAGCGCATCGTCCAACTCACCGGACGTCTGCGCAAAGCCATACGGGAAGATCTCGGACGGATCGCTGTTGCGGGTCTGGAAATCGTAGACCGGCACGTTCACGCTCATGATGTTCTGATAGGTCATGCCCAGCTCGACGCTCTGCCGCGGGTAGAGCAGCGACTGCTCGAGCATTTCCGGGGACATGATCGCGGACGCGACCGACAGAGAACCGAACGCCTCCGTGAGTCCCTGCTCGACCTTCGCACGCAGTTGCTTGTTCAGGCGCACGTTGTCGAGGAACTGACGCATCAGCTCGTCACGCTTATCCTTGAGGAGCTTATGACCCCTGCGAGCGGTCTTCAACCGGCCCTTGAGTTGGTTGAGCACCATTCTTGTCGGGGTAATTGCCGTATTTGCCATCAAATCACCTCACTTGGTAAGTCTGCGGGACGGGTGCGCTCAGGTCTCGGGCATATACTTTTCGATCAGTTCGGGCTTGATACGCTTGAGCTCGGTGCGCGGCAGCAGGCTCAGCAGCTCCCAGCCGAGGTTGAGGGTGTCCTCAATGGTACGGTTGGTGTTGTTGCCCTGATTGACGTAGCGCTGCTCAAACGCGTCGGCGAACTTCGCAAACTGCTTGTCGTCGTCGGACAGGGCCGCCTCGCCCAGGATGGTCATGAGCTCCTTGGCGTCCTTGCCGCGGGCATAGGCCGCGAACAGCTGGTTCATCGTGCCGGAGTGGTCCTCACGGGTCTTGCCCTCGCCGATGCCCTTATCTTTCAGACGCGACAGGCTGGGCAGCACGTCCACGGGCGGGATGATGCCCTTGCGGTACAGGTCGCGGGAGAGAATGATCTGGCCCTCGGTGATGTAGCCGGTCAGGTCGGGGATCGGGTGGGTCTTGTCGTCTTCGGGCATGGTCAGGATCGGGATCATGGTGATCGAGCCGGACTTGCCGATGCGGCGGCCGGCGCGCTCATAGAGCGTGGCCAGGTCGGTGTACAGGTAGCCGGGGTAGCCGCGGCGGCCCGGGACTTCCTTCTTCGCCGCAGAGACCTCACGCAGAGCCTCGGCGTAGTTGGTGATATCGGTCAGGATGACCAGCACCTGCATGTCCTTTTCAAAGGCCAGGTACTCGGCCGCGGTCAGCGCCATACGCGGGGTGGCGATACGCTCGACGGCGGGGTCGTTGGCAAGGTTCGAGAACACGACCGTGCGGTCGATGGCGCCGGTGCGGCGGAACTCCTGAATGAAGTACTCGGATTCCTCGAACGTGATGCCGATGGCGGCGAAGACGACGGCGAAGTTCTCGTTGTCGCCCAGCACCTTCGCCTGACGCGCGATCTGTGCGGCCAGCGCGGCGTGCGGCAGGCCGGACGCCGAGAAGATCGGCAGCTTCTGGCCGCGGACGAGGGTGTTCAGGCCGTCGATGGTGGAAACGCCGGTCTGGATGAACTCTGCCGGGTAGGCGCGGGCTGCCGGGTTCATCGGCAGACCGTTGATGTCGCGGTGCTCCTCGGCGAGGATCGCCGGGCCGCCGTCGATGGGCTCGCCCATGCCGTTGAAGACGCGGCCGAGCATATCCTCGCTCACGCCCAGCTGCAGCGGGTGGCCGAGAAAGCGGACCTTCGACTGCGCAAGGTTGATCCCCTGCGCGCTCTCAAAGAGCTGCACGACCGCGTGGTCGTCCTCGACCTCGAGGACCTTGCAGCGGCGGACTTCACCGTTCGGGAGCTCGATCTCGGCCAGCTCGTCGTAGGTCACGCCTTCGACGTTCTTGACGATCATCAGAGGGCTGGCGATCTCCTGGATTGTTTTGTACTCTTTAATCACTGCTCCTCACCTCCGGCGATAATCTCTTTGATCTGTGCGGTCATGTCCGCGGCGATCTTGGCATAGACCTGCTCGTACTTGTCGCTCGGCACGCTCTTGGCGCGACCGATGTCGACGCGGGCGGGGATGGCAAAGAGCTTGTTCATCGGCGCGTTCTTCTCGAGCGCGTCGCGGCACTCGGCGTCATAATGCAGGATGAGGCCGAGCAGCAGGAACTGACGGCGGTACTCAGAGTAGCTGTCGATGTCGACGAAGGCGTTCTGCTGCAGGAAGTCCTCACGGATCATCTTGGCAGTCTCCATCGTCAGACGGTCAGCCGGGGACAGCGCGTCCTGGCCGACGAGGCGGACGATCTCCTGCAGTTCGGATTCCTGCTGCAGGATGCTCATGGCCTTGTCGCGGTTGGCCATATACTCCTCGCCGAACGTGGCCTCGTACCACGGCTTGAGCGAGTCGACATACAGCGAGTAAGACGTCAGCCAGTTGATGGCCGGGAAGTGGCGGGCATACGCCAGGCTCGAGTCGAGCGCCCAGAACACCTTGACGATACGCATGGTGGCCTGAGAGACCGGCTCGGAAATGTCGCCGCCCGGAGGCGAGACAGCGCCGATGGCGGTAACGGAGCCGCGGCGGTCATCCTCGCTGCCGATGCAGCGGATGCAGCCGGCGCGCTCGTAGAACTGCGCGATACGGGATGCGAGGTAGGCCGGGTAGCCCTCTTCGCCGGGCATCTCTTCCAGACGGCCGGACATCTCACGCAGGGCCTCGGCCCAGCGGGAGGTGGAGTCAGCCAGAACGGCGACGTCATAGCCCATGTCGCGGAAGTACTCCGCGATGGTGATGCCAGTGTAGATGGACGCCTCACGCGCCGCCACAGGCATATCGGAGGTGTTGGCGATGAGCACGGTGCGCTTCATCAGCGGCTCGCCGTTGCGCGGGTCGGTCAGTTCCGGGAACTCCATGAGAACGTCGGTCATCTCGTTGCCGCGTTCGCCGCAGCCGATGTAGACGACGACGTCCACGTCCGACCACTTGGCGAGCTGGTGCTGCACGACGGTCTTGCCGCTGCCGAACGGGCCGGGCACGGCGGCCGTGCCGCCCTTGGCGATCGGGAAGAGCGTGTCGATGATACGCTGGCCGCTGTTCATGGGCTTGTTCGGAGCAAACTTCTGCGCATAGGGGCGCGCGATACGCACCGGCCAGCGCTGGATCATGTTCAGCTCATGGTCGACGCCGTTGGCATCGGTGAGCACGGCGACGGTCTGATCGACCGTGAAGTCGCCGCCGGTGATGCTCTTGATCGTGCCCTTCATCTGCGGGGGCACCATGATCTTGTGCAGGATGGCCGTCGTCTCCTGGACGGTGCCGATCACGTCGCCGCCGGTGACGGCGGTGCCGGGCTGCACAACGGGGTCAAAGTGCCAGATACGCTCGCGGTTGAGTGCGGGCACCTCGATACCGCGGGTGATGTTGGAGCCGGTCAGGTCACGGATCTCAGGCAGCGGGCGCTGGATGCCGTCATAGATATTCTCCAGCATGCCGGGTCCAAGCTCCACGGACAGCGGCATACCGGTGGTCTCGACTTTCGCGCCGGGGCCAAGGCCCGAGGTCTCCTCGTAGACCTGGATGGACGCGCTGTCGCCGGTCATATTCAGGATCTCGCCGATCAGGCGCTGCTCACCGACACGCACAACGTCGGAGACGTTGGCATCGGCAAGGCCGTTCGCCACGACCAGCGGACCGGAAACTTTTGTAATGGTTCCGCTCAATTTCATTCTTCCTTTCCTTAAAGGATATCGGAGCCAACCGCTCGCTCGACGGCCGCCTTGAGCGCGGTCTGGCCGAGGCCGAGGGGGCCTTCCCTGCCGGGGATCAGGATGATGGCCGGCTTGGGAACATCTTTGAATTTGTCGATCTCATGCTGAAGCTCCTGCGCCAGATTCTCTTCGACATAGATGATGGCGTAGTCCTCAGAGTCTTTCGTCAGGCGGCGCAGCGTCTCGCGCGCCTCCTCGGCATTGGCGACCGGGCAGGCCTCGAGGCCGAGCGCCTTGAAGCCCATGACGGTCTCCGCACCGCCGACAACTGCAATTTTAAGCATAAGTCTCACGCAGCCTTTCCCGGATGACCGCGGGCTGAAGCCCGGCGAGTCTGCCCGTCAGGATCATTCTGGCAGCCGTGGTCTCGTTTTCCATGGCGGCGAGATAAGCGGACACATGCGCTGCGCCGAAGCTGCGCAGCTTGGCCGCGCGGATGTAGTCCATGAGCGCGTTGTCGCACAGCAGCTCAAACGCCGTCAGCGCACCGCCGCTCATAGCAGCTGCACCGGCAGCCGCCGCATTGCCCAGCCACGTGTTGCCGTAGAGCGCCGTGAGCACCTCGGCCGAGTCGAACGCCGCGAGCACGCGGTCCGTACCGATCGTGCCGCCCGGGATGAGCGCGGTCTTGAGAAAGTCCGCATCCTTGGCCATGCGGCGCGTGCGCACGGCAGCGCGCAGGTTCGCGCTATCGATCTGCAACTGCACATAGCCCTTGGCAAAGCCGCCGTCGCTCAGACCGTTGGCCAGATCGAGCATCTGCGCGAAATACGCGCGGTCGAGCTCGAAGTCCGCTGCCTGCGGATTGGCCGTGCGCGCCAGGATCGCGGCGGCGCTGACCATAACCTGCGCCAGAACGGGCGGGATGTCACGGTAGTCCTCCTCTAGAAACGCCGTGAGCAGTTTCTGCGGCGGGATGGTGCCGCGCTGCGACAGGATCGCGCCGCACTCCACGCCCATGGCCTGCGCCTTGATGAGCGCCTTGGCATTGTGGTAGTCATACTTGAGACGGAACAGCTGCACGAGCTGCACCTCCGGGACCATGCCCTCGACCTCATCGAACAGCGCCGCGATGTGCGCCTCGAGCGCAGCGCCGGCCTCCTTCGCGGACAGGCCGCTCAGGTCGCCGTAGCCGCATTCCTCCAGGATCTTGGCCGCTTCGTCGTTCGTGGGCGCATCGATCATGCGCTCCATACGCTCAGCGGAGAGCATTTTGGTCTCGCGGGCTGCCAGCATTGCCGTAATCGCAAGGTAATTCGTATCTTTTACTTTAGACAATTCGGTTCCTCCCTCATGCGGCGCAGTGCCCTGCGCCCCATATAGGATAATTCATTCCCCCGCGCGGGGCGGGGCAGGTCACGCGCCGAACAAGACCTCGGCAACCTGAGCAGCCAGATCACTGCGGCAGAGCTCTGCAATCGTCTCCACTGCACAGTTGACCTCGATATCTCCCTGCTGGAGCACAAACCCGGCGCGCAGGTCGCGCGTGGCCTGGCTCATGGTGAGCCGCCCGGGCTTGCCCTGCTGCGCGAGCAGCGCGTTGGCAGCATCCACGACCGCCTGACCGCACGCGGCCTGATCCTTGGCGTTGAACACCAGGGCCTCGATGCCGGTCGTCGCGGCCTGGGCTGCGAGCTTGGCCAGATACGCCACATAGTCCGCCTGCGGCATGGCGCAGATCTTGTCGAGTGCGGCGGCAAACGCCGCGTCGACCATCTCCTGCTTGAGGGCAAGGACGCTCTTTCTGGCTTCCATTTCCGCCAGACGGCCCATGCGCTGCACGCGGTCCTCGCACGCTTTCACACCGTCACGGACGCGGGCCCAGTACTGGTCCTGCGCCTGTTTGTCATAATCGGCGCGAATCTCGGCGCACTTGGCCTCGGCTTCGGCCGCGATGGCCTTCGCCTGCTCCTGCGCGTCCGCCTCGATGCGGCCGGTGATTTTTTCAATACCATTCATAGATCTTTGTTCCCTTCTGTCGGAAGAGGATGGGGATTACTTCAAGCCGTTGAGCATCAGGAAGGATGCCAGCAGGCAGAGGATGGCGTAGAACTCGACCGTGATGCAGAAGATCATGCCCTTGGACCAGTCGTCGGGCTTCTTGGCCAGGATGTTCAGGGACGCGGCAGCGACCTTGCCCTGCGCGATAGCGGAGATCAGACCGCCGAGTGCGATCGGCAGGCAGGCTGCGAAGTACTGCAGGCCCTGAGCAACGGTCAGCGGAGCGGCGGCGTTGGCAGCGAAGATCTGGCTCTGAGCCAGGAACCAGATGACGAAGCCGTACAGGCCCTGGGTGCCCGGGATGACTTGCATGATCATCGCTTTACCGAACTTGCTGGGATCTTCCGAGACGAGACCTGCGCCGGCCTCACCGGCGATGCCGGTGCCCTTTGCAGAGCCAATGCACGCGAGAGCCGCTGCGAGCGCAGCGCCGAGAAGGCCGAGAGCCAGACCACCGATGGATTCGAGAAATGCCATTTTCATTTTCCTCCTTAAATATCTCTTGAATACGAATGTTTAGAAATTATGATTTTCCACGTCGACATAGCGCGTGTTGATCTCGAGCGGGCGGAACGGTTTGCCGCCGTCGACATAGAACTTACCGAAGAACTCCAGGCACTGCAGACGCAGGTCATGCACGAAGCAGCCGAGCAGGTTCAGGCCGAAGTTGAGCAGATGGCCCAACAGGAAGATGATGATAAAGATCAGCATCGACACGACCGTCACGCCGCCGCTCGACGGCATCGCAGCGAGGGTGTTGAACACCTGCGCGATGACGCTGCCGGCCAGCATCAGAGCCATGAGTCGGGAATACGAGAGAATGTCGCCGAACCAGCCGGTCAGCCCGTTGTAGAGCGCGCCGAACACGGCCGTGACCTTGCCGAAGCCCTTGGCCTCACGGCCGGAGCCGTAGATCAGCATCAGACCGCCGATGCACAGCACGACCGGGACACCGGCGATGTTGCCGATCTTGAGCACATACAGCGCAAGTCCCGCAAACAGGACCAGCCATGTGCCCTCGTTGAAGATCGCGTCGCCGACCTTGCCCTGGCGGCACTCCATGACCATGTTCACGATCATGCCGGTCACAAGCTGGATAAAGCCGAGCACCATAGCGCCGATGAGAATCGTCGTCGTGTCTTTGAGCGGGTCGAGCAGCGGGCTTGTCAGGATGCCGAGCTTGACGTCGTGACCGAACATCTTCACGATCGTCGGCACGGCGTTGCCGAAGAAGCCGCCCGTCACGATGCCGAGCAGGAACGTCGACACGCCGCAGGCAAGCAGCAACTCGCAGAAATACTTGCTGCCGCGTTTTGGCTTCATCTTGCCGAGCGCGACGAGCGCCGCGATCATCATCACAAGGCCGTAGCCCATGTCCGCCATCATGATGCCGTAGAACAAAATGAAAAACGGCGCCATGAGCGGGTTCGGATCCACCGTGCCGTAAGCCGGCAGACTGTACATGTTCGTGACCATGTTCAGCGGTTCGGTAAATTTGTTGTTTTTCAGTTTGACCGGCACCTCGGGGTACTCGTCCTCCGTGGGATCGGCCAGATCCCAGGCACAGTCATACTTTGCGAGCACCGCGGTGAGTTTGTCCTCCTCCGGCGCCGTGAGCCAGCCGCGCATGCACACGACGCTCTCGGTGCCGACGAGACGCTCTTCCGCCTCCGCGCGGCCGAGCTTCACGCTCGCGCGGTCAATGCAGAGCTTGAACGCATCCCGGTGCGGGGCAAAGGCGGCGATATCCGTCTCCGCCTGCTCGCGCTCGCGGATGATGTCCGCGATCTGCTGCTGCGCGTCCTCGATGTTCTGCTTTGCCGTGCCCGGCGTGCCGTTCAGATTAGCCAGCGTGAAGCCGGACGCGCGCAGCGCCGTGATGGCTTCCGTCAGCTCCTCTTTCAAACAAATGAGCAGCACATAGTGCTGTTCCTTGTCCGAAGAGACCTCATACAGCTGCGACTCGGGCGCAGCGTCCGCCAGCGCTTTGGCGGCCTCGGCAAGATCCACCGCCGCGGGCAGCATGCCAAGAGAAATGCGGGTCCTTACGGTCTCGCCCAGATTCAGCGGCAGGTCAAGCGTCTGCCATGGGCGCAGGGCCTCGATATTGCTGCGGAGCTTGGCCTCCTCACCGTTGAGCCGGCGCACAGCCGCTTCCAGCTCTTCGAGCCGGGCGACTGCATCGAGCTCCTTGCGGTATGCACCGTCGTCCAGGAAGTCGGCCTCCGTGACCTCCGGCCGGGAGCTGAGCAGCTTGGACTTGACCGGCGCATACTTGTCGAGCAGCTTGAGTGCGGCGGTCAGGCGCGTGAGTTCACTGCGCACCTCCGTCACATTACCGCTCTCCTGATGCAGGACTGCGGCCGCCTCCGTATCCGCAAGCAATGCGTCCGGTTCCGAGATCTGCACGCAGCCGAGCAGCATCAGATCCCGGAGCAGCTCATCTTTCTGCCGGCGAACGACCATGAGCCGCAGCTTTTTCATGTGTACAATGGCCATCAGCCGTTCACAATCCTTTCCACGATGAGTGATGCAGCCCGATCCAGATTGGTCTTGGCCTTGATGCGCATGGCAGCTTCCTTGTTCTTGGTCTCCGCTGCCAGCGTTTCCGCATCCGCCTTCGCCTTTTCATCCGATTTGGCCCGCAGCGTCTGCAGTTCCTGCTGCGCCTTGCCGACAGCAGCCTCTATCGCTGCCTTTCCCTCGGCCTGGGCCGCTTCCACTGCCGCCGCAGCGGCTGCCTGCGCGTCGGCTTTGATCTGCCTGGCCCGGTTTTCTGCGTCACTGATCGTTGTTATCGCCTCAAATGACATCTGTACACCTCCCTACGAATCAAACTGTTATTATGCCGCGCAACGCCCGCTTTCACGAACTGTTTCTACATAATGTAGGTATTTTACCTTATTCGCATCCGTTAATCAAGTAAAATTGCCCAAAATTGTCTGTCAAAATTCAAACACCTATATGTTAAAAAACTATTGAACCTGCTACGTTTTTCACGTCATTGACGAAAGTTTAACGTTATTGTATTTGCATGATTTCTCGCGATGGAATCGTTCGGGATCCCTGATACGAATCCGGTATAAAAATGAACAAAATGTTGGAAAATACGCGATTTCAACATTTAAAATGTTTTTTTCCTTGCTATTGTGCCGGAAATAGCCTATAATGTTTCTGCTAAAGTTAAAAAGTTTGAACTATATTCGCATATTCGGAGGTACTTTCACATGGAGAGCAAACGCCGTTTCGGTGACCGTAAGGACGGCCGCCTGATTCAGTCTCTCGCGCCGTTTTACAAGTTCATGCCCTACATCATGCCCACAAAGAACGACGCCTGTAATCAGTTTGAGGACTGCATCGAGATCACGAACACCGACCGCTGGCTGCGGCAGAAGCGTCTCGAGGGCTACAAGGGTCTCGGCTACCTGCACCTGTTCATCGCGGCCTACATCCGCATGGTCTCCCTCCGCCCCGGCATCAACCGCTTCGTGGCCGGCCGGCGCATCTATGCACGCAACAACATCGAGGTCGTGCTGACCGTGCGCCGCAGCATGTCCACCACCTCGAATGAGACGACCATCAAGGCCGTCTTTGCCCCGACGGACACGATCTTTGACGTCTACCGCAAGATGAACGAGAAGATCGACGAGATCAAGTTCGGCGGCGAGGACAACAACACCGAGCAGGTCGCCGGCGCGCTGCTGAAGCTGCCGCGTTTCCTGCTGCGTTTCGCCGTCAGCTGCCTGCGCGTGATGGATTACTTCGGCATTATCCCGCAGAAGCTGCTCGACGCCAGCCCCTTCCACGGCTCGATGATCATCACCGACATGGGCTCACTCGGCATTCCGCCGATCTATCACCACCTGTACAACTTCGGCAACCTGCCGATGTTCATCGCCTTCGGCGCCAAGCGCAAGGCGGTCGAGCTCGACCGCGAGGGCAAGCCGGTCGAGCGCAAGTACATCGACTTCATGGCCGTCATGGACGAGCGCGTGTGCGATGGGTACTATTACGCCTCCTCATTCAAGTATATGAAGATGTATATGCACAACCCGGCGCTGCTGGAAGTCCCGCCCGAGAAAGTGGTCGAGGATCTGTTCTGAGCATCGATAATCGATACATATGGAAAACCTCCTGCTGTGCAGGAGGTTTTTGTATTTGTCCGGGCAGCGCCTCCGGCGCCGGCCGGACCGCACGCGCAGCCGAACACAGCAGCAACATGATGAGCATGACAAAGATCACAAAGCGGAGCTTCTTCACCGATCCATCCTCCTCTGCTTTCGTTTGACACCAGTATACACAGCCGCCGCGAAAAAAGCCGTCGCATCCTGACGGCAGGCAGAAAACTTTGCGGAGACAAGGTTCCCCCGGCGCGGAGTAATTCCGCGCCGGGGGATTTTTACGCATTCAGGGCAGCGCGATGCACCGCGAAAAAACAGGGCCATCCGTTCGGATGGCCCTGTGCGATGTTATGCCTCGTCCTGATTCGTGCTGAACTCCGCCAGCGTCAGGCCGGGGTTTTTCTGCTCCGCCCAGCGGATGCTCCACTCATTGTTGAAAATGAGCAGGTTATGGCCGCGGAAGTCCTGCACCCACTTCGTGTCCGAGGCGAGGTTGAGCGCCGTGGGGTCGGTGCCCTCGCTCGTGATCCAGCGGATATAGGAATACGACAGGTCGCGGCGGCGGATGTCGATGTTGTACTCATTCTTGAGCCGGTACTCCAGCACCTCGAACTGCAGCACGCCAACCGCGCCGACGATGACCTCCTCCATGCCGCTGTTCGGCTCGTGGAAGATCTGGATGGCGCCCTCCTGCGCGATCTGGGTAACACCCTTGACAAACTGCTTGCGCTTCATGGTGTCCACCTGCGAGATGACGGAAAAGTGCTCCGGCGCAAACGTGGGGATGCCCTCGAAGCGCACGCGTATCTTCGGGTCGCAGATCGTGTCGCCGATGGAGAAGATGCCGGGGTCGAACACGCCGATGATGTCGCCGGCGTAGGCCTCGTTGATGATCGCGCGCTCCTGCGCCATGAGCTGCTGCGGCTGCGCGAGCTTGAGCGTCTTGCCGCCCTGCACGTGCAGGTACTCATGGTCGCGCTCGAACTTGCCCGAGCAGATGCGCATGAAGGCGATGCGGTCACGGTGGGCCTTATTCATGTTCGCCTGAATTTTGAACACGAATGCGGAAAACGCCGGCTGCATCGGGTCGACCACGCCGTCAGCCGTCGTACGCGGCAGCGGCGGCATCGTCATGTGCAGGAAGTTTTCCAGAAACGGCTCGACGCCGAAATTCGTCAGCGCGGAGCCGAAAAACACAGGACTGAGCCGGCCGGCGCGCACCTCGTCGAGGTCGAAGGCGTAGCCCGCGCCGTCGAGCAGCTCGATGTCCTCGGTTAGCTTTTCGCGCTGGCGCGGCCCAATCAGCTCGTCGAGCCGGTCAACATCCGTGAGCTCACACTCGATGGGGCGGATCTTGTTCTGCCCGCGATGGAATTCCTGAAACGCCAGGATCTCGCGGCGGTCGCGGTCGAACACGCCCTTGAAGTCGTGCCCGCAGCCGATGGGCCAGTTGACCGGATAGGTGCCGATGCCGAACTCGTTTTCCAGCTGCTCCATGAGCTCGAACGGGTCACGTGCCTCGCGGTCGAGCTTATTGATGAACGTGAAGATCGGGATGTGGCGCATGGCGCAGATCTTGAAGAGCTTGCGCGTCTGCGGCTCGATGCCCTTGGCCGCGTCGATGACCATGACGGCGCTGTCCGCCGCCATGAGCGTGCGGTAGGTGTCCTCCGAGAAGTCCTGGTGGCCCGGGGTGTCGAGGATGTTGATGCAATAGCCCTCGTATTCAAACTGCATGACCGACGACGTGATGGAGATGCCGCGCTGCTTTTCGAGCTCCATCCAGTCCGAGACCGCGTGGCGCGCGGTCGCCTTGCCCTTGACCGAGCCGGCGAGCTGGATGGCCCCGCCGTACAGCAGCAGCTTTTCCGTGAGCGTCGTCTTGCCGGCGTCCGGGTGCGAGATGATCGCAAACGTCCGGCGGCGCTCAATTTCCTGTTTCAGATCCATAGTCCGCTCCTCTGTTGTTCTTTCGAATATCAAACTTAGATAGTATACCCGTTTTTTCCCGCGAGTGCAACAAAAACCTGCCCGTCAGGCCGTCTGCTCACGCAGATAGAGCGTGAGCGTGGCGAGGAAGATGTCCTTCGCGTCATAGCGCGGCGTGAGCGGGGCCAGCTGCGTGAAGAAATGCTCGCTGCCCAGCGACGCGCACAGCGCGTGCGCGAGCTCGAGCGCCGGGGTGTCCTCGTCCTCCGCCAGGCGCATGGCCAGCTCCGGCAGCAGGAGCTTGAGATCGTAGATCTCCCCGCGCGGGTAGGCATACGCCTCCAGCACGCACTCCACACCCGCGAGCGCACAGGCCGTCAGGTCGCTGCGCTGATTGCTGAGAATGCGGTCGGTCAGCGGCGTGTCGCTGCGAAAAAAGTCCAGCATGGAGTCCGGCGGCGTCAGCTCCCGGCGCAGCATCCAGAGCAGATAGTCACGCGCGACGCCCGTGAGCAGCGTCTGCCCGTCGGGCTCGAACGTGTAGGTATGGCCGATGTAGCTGCCGAGCACGCGCAGCGTATCCGTATAGCCGAGGGCGATGCTATGTCGCAGTGCGTCGGGGTCAAACTCCAGCAGCTTGCCCAGCGGCTCCGCCGGGGCGATGTAGGTCACGAGCGGGTGGTTGGTGTATTTTTTCTCCGGCGTCTCCGGCTTGAGGCCGATGGCGATGACGCGGTCGGCCCCGAGGCGGAACGCCGTACCGATCGGCAGATTGTCCGAGTACGCGCCGTCGAGATAATTCTGCCCGTCGATCTCGCACATCGGAAACATCGGGTAGCACGCCGACGACGCGAGGATCCACTGCGGCAGGTAGCCGGGCGCAATGTCCCGCTTGCGCACCTCGACCGGCTGGAACGACGGGAAGCGCGCCGTCATGAGTCCGAAATCCACCGGCGAGGCGAAAAAGCGCGCCTCGTCGAGATATTGGTACACGAGCGCACGGTAGGGCGTGATGTCCGCCGTGCGGCGGTTGAGGTCCGCCCAGTCCTTGACCCGCGCGATGAGCTGCTCCGGGTGCTCAGCCAACGCCGCCAGCTCGCGCTTTTCGTGCGGCGTGGCGTCTTCGCGTTCGAGCATGATCTGGTCCTCCGTGATGTGCGTCCAGAGCTCCCACGCGCGGTCAAAATCGTCCTGCACCATCAGCGCCGCCGTGACCGAGCCGATGGATGTGCCCGTGACGATGTCAAACGGGATGCCCAGCTCCCGCATTGCCTTCCACGCGCCGACCTGATACGCGCCCTTCGTGCCGCCGCCGGCCAGCGCGATTGCCTGCTTCATGGTACCATCCCTCCTTGATTCCTGAATTTATAGTTTACACGCGGCGGATGCGAAAAGTCAATTCCAAATAAGAAGCACCGGAGGGCAGCCCGTCCTCCGGTGCGTTTTTTCACGTCCGCAGCAAGGCGCGGCGGGTCTTCCAGTCCGGCAGATAGCGCGCGATGAGCGCGTAAAACTCCGCGCCGTGGTTCATGTAGCGCAGGTGCGCCAGCTCGTGCACGACGACATAGTCGATCGCCTCCGGCGGGTACTGCATCAGCCGCCACGAAAAGCAGATGTGCCCCTGCGAGCTGCAGCTGCCAAAGCGCGTGCGCGCGCCCGTGATGCGCACCTGCGTTGGGTAGAGGCCCATCCGCTCGGAATAGTACGCCACGCGCTGCGGCAGGCAAGCTTTCGCCTGCCGGATGTATGCCTCCCGCTCGGCGTCCGTCGGCTCCGGGTGCACGGCCGCGCGGGCCTCCTGTTTGGCCAGTCCGCGCGCGATCCAGTCGGTGTGCGACGCAACAAAGCGGTCGATCGTGGCCGGAGATGTCCGGTACGGCGCGCGCACGATCACGCGCCCGCCGCGCAGCTCAAGCGCCAGCGTGCGGCGGCCGGAGCGAATGAGTTCATACGGCTGCATGGCCTGCCCCCCTTTTTTCAGATAGCATACACCATCCGCGGCGCGGTGGCAAGCTTGGCAGCCGCCGCGCGGTGTGCTATGATGGGGGCATCCATTCTTTGAGGTGATCGTATGTTCCGAATCGGCTGTCACATTTCCTCTGCCGGCGGGTATCTCGCCATGGCAAAGCGCGCGGAGGCGCTGGGCGCAAACACGTTCGCGTTCTTCACGCGCAATCCCCGCGGCGGCAGCGCCAAGGCCATTGAGGAAACGGACATCGCGGCCTTTCACGCCGAGTGCGCCCGCGCGGGCATCGACCGGCTGGTCGCGCACGCGCCCTACACGCTCAACCCCTGCGCGGCCAAGCCGAACGTGGCGGAGTTTGCGCGCATGGCCTTTTCCGACGACCTGCAGCGCATGGAGCACACGCCCGGCCAGCTCTATAACTTTCACCCCGGCAGCCACGTCGGGCAGGGCATCGACGCGGGCATCGAGAAGATCGCCGCGCTGCTCAATGAGGTCCTCTTCCCCGACATGACCACGACTGTCCTGCTCGAGACCATGGCCAGCAAAGGCAGCGAGGTCGGCGGCCGCTTTGAGGAGCTGCGCGCCATCATCGACCGCGTGGATCTGCGCGAGCACATCGGCGTCTGCCTCGACACGTGCCACGTCTGGGACGCGGGATATGACATTGCCGCCGACCTCGAGGGCGTGCTCGCGGAGTTTGACCGCGTGATCGGGCTCGAATGCCTGCATGCCGTGCACCTCAACAACAGCCTCAATCCCTGCGGCAGCCGCAAGGACCGGCACGCGAAGCTGCTCGAGGGCCGCATCCCGCCGGAGGCGCTCGTGCGCGTCACCCGGCACCCGGCGCTGGCGGGGCTGCCGTTCATCCTCGAGACACCGAACGACGACGCCGGGTACGCGCAGGAGATTGCCTGGCTGCGCGCGGCGCAGAATTAACGGGATTTTTGTCTCCACTGTCCTGATTATTGGACTTTGCATGTGCTATGCTGTGATAAAAGGGAGAAAACAGAAACACAACATGGACATGGGAGGAGAAAAAATCATGACTCTGCGAACGTACATTGACCACGCGATCCGCGACGGCGCCGCCTTTGACGCCGTGATCTGCGGCTGCGACGTGCAGCAGACCTTCTGCTGGCAGCCGGACATGTGCATCACGAACGCCTGCGAGGCGGAGTACCGCCCGCTGCTTGACGCGGAGATCCGCATCCTGGCCGCCGCGCCGGGCGAGCGGTTTTCCATCATCGAGATCTGCACGGACAGGCTCTTTCTCGGCGATGCCTTTTCGCAGTGCGCGGCGGGCTACTGCAGCCCGCGCGAGTACCGGCGGCTGTTTCGCGCCGGATAAGACAAACAGTGCCCGCCCCGGAGTCTTGGCTTTGGGGCGGGCGTTTCTTTTGCCGCGCTTCCCATTCCATGCAAGCAACGATAAAGCAGCAGGGGCGCTCGAGGGGGCAAGACCCGCCTCGAATCGGATCGTGCGGTTTTCTCCGGCGTGCGCCGGACAAAGCTTTTGCCGCGCTCCGTATTCCGCACAAGGAAACATCCACAGAGCAGCGGGGGGGCTCGAGGGGGGGCAAGGCCCACCTCGAATTGGATTCTGCGGTTTTCTCCGGCATTCGCCGGAGAAAACCGCCCCGGAGCTGTTGGCTCCGGGGCGACCCCGCAGTTACGGGAATGGGGGATGCAGCACGCACATGACAGCGCGGTGTTAAGCGAGAGAATACTGGCTGACGAACCGCCACAGGAGCGCCGCGCACTCGGCGCGCGTCGCCGTGCCCTGCGGGTCGAGGCGGTTGCCGTCCTTGCCGTAGAGAATGCCGTTTTCCACGGCCCAGGCCAGCGCTGCGCGGGCATAGTCGCTGACGGCGGCCGCATCGGCAAAGCCGCTCAGGGCGTCATCCGACTGCGTTTCATCCGCAGCGCCCGCAAGGCAGGCATAGCGGTAAAGGATGGCGGTCAGATCCTGCCGGCTGATTGCCTGCGCAGGGCAGAACGCATCGGCGCTGCAGCCGCTGACCACGCCGGCGTGGTAGGCCCAGAGAACGGACTGCGCATAGTAAGCATCGGCCGGAACATCGCGGAAGGGCATGTCTGTGCCCGCCGCAGCCGGTTCCCCGGCGATGCGGCACACGATGGCCGCAACCATGGCGCGGTCCACCGGCATATCGGGCG
>ENA-ORLW01001129-ORLW01001129.1-human-gut-metagenome-genome-assembly--contig:-NODE-1129-length-31849-cov-7.147488_pt1 | contig 31849 bp, 23 predicted proteins | sample MGYA00243017_ERZ508829 | MGnify/ENA primary metagenome ERZ508829 (study PRJEB26277, sample SAMN04329776) | human gut metagenome | biome: human-associated habitat | host: Homo sapiens | place: USA...
GGCTTTCCGGATAGCTGGACAGATATCCCCGGTGCATCAGACAGCGCCCGTTATAAAGCGCTGGGCAACAGTGTGGCCATCCCTTGTGTGGACTTCGTGATGCACTGTTTGGTACAGGCGGTCCAGATGAGCGAAAATATTCGTTAGACTTGTCCGGTATGCTGCCTTTGCACTTCTATTCTCGTTAGACTTGTCAATAGCTTATGCGCCGCAGTTGGGCTATGCTTTGCTTGCCTCGGGAGAGGCGGAAAGGAGCAGACTATGGAAGAAAAAAAGAACCTCTGCGCACCCATCCCGCTGTCGCTGCACCAGCGGCTTCGGACGGAGCAGGAGCAGCGGGGCCAGACCCTGTCCGACTACATCACGGACATACTCAGAGAACATTTTGAAGGAGGAGCACGAACTATGAACGCCAACAATCACACCATCGCATTCCAGGTACCGGAGGAACTCTTCGGCCGGCTGAAGGACTATCTGGCCAGGAACGGCCTGAAGCAGAAGGATTTCATTCTGGGTCTCATTGAGCGGGAGCTGAATGACGAAGAAGGCGTGACAGAATGATCAAAGAGATAGGCCGCATGAACGGCTTATCTCTTTTGAAAAAAGCTCACATCACAAATATGGCCTCTAAAATTATAGGTTGATTTTTACCTATATGCGGGTATAATAAGCATAGGAGGTGTTTGTGATGACAATTGATACAAGGGCCATTGTTTCGGTGTCCGAGGCAAACCAAAATTTCTCACGGGTGACCCGCATTGCTGAAAAGAACGGGCAGGCTGTGATCTTCAAGAACAACAAGCCTAAATATATGCTGGTAGACCTGGATGTGTCTCCCATGATCGACATGACGGACGACGAAAAAATCGATGTGGTGGCGGCTCGTATCCTAAAGAAGTATAAGACCGCATTTATGGAGCTTGCCAAATGATCAAATTTTCAAAAGACAAGGTCCTGCTGCTCCATAAACTTATCGCTGAGGAAACGGGCGGCAGTATTGGCGTTCGGGATGAAGCACTGCTGGATTCCGCGCTGGAAAATGCCTTTGCCGGATTTGGTGGACAGGAATTCTATCCCTCTAAAGAGGAAAAAGGCGCACGCCTGGGGTATACGCTGATCTCGAACCACGCTTTTGTGGATGGCAATAAGCGCATTGGCATGTATGTCATGCTGACATTTTTGGAGGTAAACGGAATACATTTGGACTGCACTAACGAAGAAGTAGTAGAGGTAGGACTGTCCGTAGCATCCGGGACAATGGGGTATGACGCACTCCTCCAATGGGTGCGTGACCACAAAATTTAACAGACAGGTAAGGAGAAAGGCCACCGAAATCGGTGGCCTTTTCGCTTTATGCAAAACGAATGAGGTGAAGTAATGTATCTATACCCCGAAAATTTAACGGCCCGGCCTATGCTGTGGCTGTGGACGCTGCGGGATGTGGCGTGGATCGGGACGGGACTTTTGCTGTCGGTGCTGGCGCTGACCCAGACCGGCAGCATGATCCCCTTGGTCATTACAGCGGCGCTGGCCTTTCTCTGCATTCGGCACGGAGGGATCAGCATGCTGGACTTCCTGCGCTATGCTGCGGCGTTTTTCTTTTTCGGACAACAATATTATGTGTGGAGGGAATCGGCATGAGCAGGAAAAAATCTACCCGGCAGCTCATCGGCATCGATGATATTAAAAATGACAGCGTCGTAACGGCGGACGGAGAGCTGGCCTTCTACTTCGTTCATCCCAGCAATCTAAATGTTTTGCCGGAGCAGGGCGTTCGGGCAAAGGTGCAGGAGCTGTTGGGCGTGCTGAAGGGTATGGCGGAGCTGGAGCTGCTGGCCCTGGACTCCAAGGAGTCCTTTCAGGATAACCGTCTGTTCTACCGGCAGCGGCTGGAGGAGGAAGATATGCCCGCCATCCGTGGGCTGCTGGTGCAGGATCGCCAGCATTTGGACAGCGTCCAGACCACCATGGCCTCCTCCCGTGAGTTCTGCTTCGTGCTGCGGCGCAGAAAGACGGACGGGACCATGAACTATGCATCCCTGGAGCAGCAGTTCCGGGACTGCGGTTTTACCGTACAGCGTGCGGAGGGCCAGCAGCTTCTGGAACTGCTGGCTATTTATTTTGAGCAGGACGCCACCCACGAGGTATTCTCCTTTGTAGACGGGGCGCAGTGGCTGACAGCGGAAACGGAGGTTTGAAATGCGAATTCTGAAAGTGGAGCCGGGAAAAGCTCCGTATGTGAAAGAGATGGAGGAGGGCCTGAAAGCCATCCAGCGGGAGGTAGAGGGTCTGTTCCAGCCTCTCTCTATGGGAGACGGCGTCATCCTCTGCTGTAACGATGAGGGAAAACTGAACGGCATGCAGCCCAACCGACGGCTGGGAGATGACATCATCTGCGGGCCTTTCTTTTTGGTGGGAGATGACCATGCAGGGGGCTTCTGCTCCCTGACGGAGGAGCAGATACAGCGATATACGCAGGTGTTTCAGGAGCCGGAGCAGTTTACCGGGCAGGAACCGGAACTGAAGCCGTACATGGAACTATATATGTGGTGAGGAGGAAAAATGAAGAATCCATTTTCTAAAAAGGCCCCTTCCCAGCAGGAAGCGTTTCTCCGCACTTATCTGGACCGCATCGCACCGGGGATTGTGAAATTCGAGGTGGATCATTACATCTTCGGCAGCACCTACCGCTGCGTGTGGGCGCTGCGGGAATATCCGGCCAGCACCGAGGCCCAGGCGCTCTTGCGGGAGCTGGGCGAAAAAAGCGGCGTGACGCTGCGCATTTACTGCCGGCAGGTGTCCCCCGGCGAGGAGGACAGGATCATTGACAACGCCAACAAGAAAAACAAGCTGGACGGCTCAGACCCCAACAAACTGCGGCAGGCGGTGGCGGCGGAGAGCAATCTGCGGGATGTGGCGGAGCTGGTGCATAAAATGCACCGTGAGCATGAGCCGCTGGTCCACTGTGCCGTGTATTTGGAAATGACGGCGGACTGCAAGGAACGGCTTCGTCAGCTCCAGACGGATGTGCTGACGGAGCTGGTGCGCTGCAAGCTGAATGTGGACAAGCTGCTTCTGCGGCAAAAGCAGGGATTCTGCTGCGTCAGTCCTGTGGGCAGCAATATGCTGGGCCGGGAATTCGAGCGGGTACTGCCCGCCGGCAGCGTGGCCAATCTCTATCTCTTCAATTACTCCGGCAAGACAGATCCCAACGGCTTTTACATTGGGAAGGACAAATACGGCAGCAACATCGTGGTGGACTTTGACCGTCGGGACAGCGATAAGACCTCTGCCAACATCCTCATTTTGGGCAACAGCGGTCAGGGCAAGAGCTACCTCATCAAGCTGCTGATCTGCAATCTGCTGGAAGCGGGCAAGTCGGCGATTGCCCTGGACGCCGAGCATGAGCTGGAGGAGTTGTGTGAAAACTTAGGTGGGTGCTTCATTGACCTGATGGCCGGAGAAAAGCGCATCAATGTGCTGGAAGTGCGGAGCTGGAACGAGGACACCGACAAGACAGCCCCGGAGACATTTCGCAAGTCCACGCTGCTGGCGCGGCACATCTCTTTTTTGAAAGATTTCTTCCGGGCGTACAAGGATCTCACCGACCCACAGCTGGACACCATAGAGATCATGCTGTCCAAATTGTATGCCCGTTGGGGCATTACAAGTGAGATCCTGGGCCTGGAGGACGGCATTGTGCTCAAAAGCCCGGATGTCATCACCATTGTGGACGCCAGGAGCTGGAACAACGAACAGCTCTATCTTAATGACTATGTGGTCTCCGTCAATGGCCGGGTCATCGCTTCCCCCTGCAGCCAGAGCGGCGCTACCTTCGGCTATAATACCTATCTCACTCAGGAGGGTGCCAACACCATCACCATCACTGCCACGGATAAGGACGGCTACACCGCCACCCGCAGCTGGACGGTGTACTATGAAAAGGGCGATGTCACCGTCACCGTCAGCGTGGAGGCCACCACCGTGGGCCTGGGCTATCTCATCCCGCCCACCCAGGTCACCGTGCCCGGGGGAACGGATGTCATGTCCATCGTCCTGGACCTGCTGGAGAAAAACGGATATACCCACACCGGCGGCAGCGACTATCTGGCCTCCATTGCCAAGCCCGGCATCAATAATGGCTATCACATTGACCCCGAGCTGATGGACCTGATCATCACCGACGGCATGGACGCATTTGGCGCGGGCCGGGATCCCAAGCCCGGATCCATGGATTCTTTGGGCGAGTTTGACTATTACCGCTGGTCGGGCTGGATGTTCTCCTATAATGGCAGATACCCCGGCTACAGCATGAGCGCCTGCAAGCCCCAGGACGGCGCTGTGATCCGCCTGCGCTACACCCTGGCCCTGGGCAAGGACATCGGCGGCTTTTCTGCGGCACTGGGCAGCGGCTACGGACAGACCAGCGGAAACTACTATAAGGAATGGTAAAGGAGAGACCTATGAACAGCAATGTCAGTAAGATACTCACAGAGGTACACAAGGTCATCATCGGCAAGGATGAGGTTTTGGAAAAGATACTCATGACCCTGCTTTCCCGGGGCCATGTGCTGCTGGATGATGTGCCGGGCACCGGTAAGACCACGGCAGCTCTGGCCTTTCACCGGGCGCTGGGTCTGCGCTACGGGCGCATCCAGTTTACGCCGGATGTCCTCCCGTCGGACATCGTGGGCTTCTCCCTGTATCGCAAGGAAACAGGTGACTTTGTATATCAGCCCGGCGCGGTTATGACCAATCTTCTCCTGGCTGACGAGATCAACCGTACCTCCAGCAAGACCCAGGCGGCCCTGCTGGAGGTGATGGAGGAGCGCCAGGTCACAGTGGACGGTGTCACGCACCCTCTGCCTGCGCCCTTTGCCGTTATCGCCACCCAAAACCCCGTGGGCTCGGCAGGTACGCAGCTCCTGCCCCAGGCCCAGCTGGACCGCTTCATGGTCTGCCTGGAAATGGGTTATCCCGACTTTGACAGCCAGGTGAATATCCTGCGCGACCGCCAGCAGGAGTATCCGCTGACCCAAGTGGAGACGGTCTCCTCGGCGGAGGAGCTGCTGCAAATGCAGCAGCAGGCCCAAAGTGTCCATATGGACGATGCGCTTTTGGCCTATGTCACCCGTCTGGCCGAGGCCACACGCACGCACCCATTGGTGCTTCTGGGCGTCAGTCCCCGCGGCGCCCTGGCTGTGTGCCGTATGAGCAAGAGCCGCGCCTTTATGTATGGGCGGGACTATGTGCTGCCGGAGGATGTGCAGGCGGTGTTTGCGGATGTCTGCGCCCACCGTCTCATTCTCGCCCCCAAGGCGCGGATTGCCGAGACCACCGCCGCCGACATCCTTGCTGAGCTTTTGCAGCAGGTGCGCCGCCCCGATCATATTTAAGTCATGGCCAGATATCGAGTTTTGTTTGGCCTGTGGCTGGCGATTTGGCTGGTGCTCTGGGCTTTGGGTAAAAATGCCATGCCGCTGTGTGTTCTGCTGGGGAGCCTTGTGGCCGCCATTGCAGAGCTTGCCTGTACAGCCCTGGCCGCTAAGCACCTTCGACTATCTCTCAGCGCGCCGCTCTCTGTGCAGAAGGGGGAGGAGGTATCCGTTTGCGTGCAGGTGGAAAACACAGGCCTTTTCAGCCTGGCCACCCTGTCGGTACAGGTTTGCTGCCGCAATCTTCTCACGGACGAGCGCAGCTGCCGAGCCTTGCGTATTTCTGCCCCTGGGCGCCAGAGGCAAAGCGAGGTGGTTACCTTTGCCGGACTCCGCTGCGGCAAGCTGGAGTTGACCTTGCCGGAGCTGCGAGTCTATGACCTGTTTGGCCTGTATGGGCGGCGGGTGGCGGAGAATGTACGCACATTCAGTCTTGTGCTGCCGGAGCTTTATCCGGTGCAGCTGCAAACAGGCGAACGCACTACCCCGGATTTTGACAGCGATGAATACTCTATGCGTCACCCCGGGGACGATCCCAGCGAAACCTTTGCCCTGCGGGAATATGTCCCCGGTGACCGGGTTCGCAGCATTCATTGGAAGCTCACGGAAAAGACCGGCGATGTCATCGTGCGTCAGCTGGGCCTGCCCGTAGATCATTCCATTCTCCTGCTCCTGGATAACAGCGCCCCCGAGGCATGTACTCCCGCTGACAAGGAATCCTTGGGTGAGCTGACGGCTTCGGTATCCGCTGCCCTGTGCGCGGCTGGCCTTACCCATCATATCGCTTGGTATGACCGGAATCAGGATGCCATATCCTCCGTTCCCGTGGAGGGGAAGGACACGCTGACACCGGCCCTGGCAGAGCTGCTGGCGGCCCGTATCGTGCCGGACGAGCAGACGGTTTTGGAGCATTTTGCTCAGTGCGGAGGCTCCTTGGACTATACCCATGTGGTGCTTTTGACCCTGCGTCCGGAGCAGGAGCCCATCCCCGAAGGGGAGAGCGGACCCTTGTTCACCGTGGTACCCTGCGGCGCGGCGGTAAGCAGAGAGGAGGGGGTTTACCTTGCGCTTTAAGTTTATTGCCCAGCGCCTGCGTGCATATCTGCCTCCGGTTCTGTTGGCGGCGGCGCTGATCTGGCTGGTGGCTGATGCCTTCCTCCCGGAGCAGAGCGCACTGCTTCCCGTGACTGTGGCAGCGGCTGCCGCAGCCAGTACGGCGCTTACCCGGGGCAAGTGGCGCACGGCAGCTTACACCTTTTGGCTGCTTGGCTGCCTTTTGGCTGCCGTCCTTTTTTGGCGCGCAGCTTCGGAAGGCTTTGCCTTGCTCATAAACGGTGTGCTGGATGTTTGGAAGCATATAGCCGCCCGAAACACAGACTATTTTTCCGTTTCCGGCGAAAACGGCCCTGTTTTTTTTCTGTGCCTGCTGGGGGCGGTGCTGGGTGTGGGGAGCGCAGACCTTATGCGCCTCCGCAGCGCTGCGGGCTTTTGGATCCTTACGGCGGTGCTTGGGCTGCTGGGCCTTCTGCTTGCGCCGCAGCTCACCGCCGGCTGGCTTCTGGCGGCGGCCCTTACAGAGCTTTTGACCTACACGGTTTTTTTCGCCGGTACCGGAAGCGCCGGTGTCTGGCTCCGGGTGACGGCTATCCTACTGCTGACCGCCCTTTTGTTAAACGGCTGGCAGACGGCCAAGCCCGACTTTCTCAATGAGGCCGTGGACGGATTGCGCCAGGGCGTGGAGCGCCTGCGCTACGGGAGCAACGAGACCATCGGTCTTCCTGAGGGGGACCTCCGTTCCGTAGGCTCCCGGCAAACCAACCAGGATACTGTCCTGGAGATCACCATGGATGTCCCCGCTTCCTGCTATCTTCGGGGCTTTGTGGGCGAAACCTATGAAAACAGTCGCTGGTATGCGCTGGATGCCGATACGCTTTATTCGGCGGCGGACAGCTTCTTCTGGCTGCACGAGGACGGGTTTTATCCCCAAACACAGCTGGCTGCCGCGGCCTCCGCGGTGCAGCCGGAGCTTGTGCGTGAAAATACCATTTCCGTGACCAATTTGAGGGCCTCCGCCCGCTATCTCTATGCGCCCTATGAGCTGTTGCCGGGCAGCGCCGGGCTGGATGCCGCTTCCATCGGCGACCGCACCCTGCTGGGCTCGGGCCTGCGCGGTCAGCGAACCTATGGCTTTTCTGCCGCTCAGGGCCTCATCACCCAGTATCAGCGCATCAATACGGCTCTATCGCAGACCACGGAGCAGCAGACACCCTTTTTGCAGGATGAGGCAGCCTACAACGCCTTTGTTTATGACCGCTACACTGCCATTCCCTCCGATATTCGCAGCTACCTGGCCGATAAGCTGGGTGACTATGCGGTCTCCGACGGCGAGGCCCACTTTGACTATCAAAGTGCCAAGCAAAATATTTTATTTTATCTTACCACCTATGCCGAGTATGACGAAACAAATGTGACTCCGGTAGGCAGCGGTGTGGATTTTGTGCTGAACTTTTTGGACGGCACACGAAAGGGCTACAGCGTCCACTATGCCACGGCAGCGGCTATGATGTTCCGCTATTATGGTATTCCCGCCCGGTATGTGGAAGGATTTTTGGTGAGTAAGCAGGAGACCCAGACCTTGGAACCGGGACAAACACTGGCCTTGGACGGCTCCCACATCCACACCTGGGTGGAATATTATCAGGATGGTGTGGGCTGGCTGCCCTTTGAGGTGACGCCGCCTTACTTCTCCGCCGTGGAGCAAACGGAAAAATACCAGGACATCTCCGGCCTGATCGGCCAGCAGCCGCAGGATACGGTGGTGGATAACATTCAGGACAATCCCCAGGGCGATGACACAAACGAACCCTCGCTGCTGAATTTCTGGCTCAAGTATCGGCTGCAAATTTTACTGATTCTGGCCGTGACCGCGGCGCTGGCCCTGCTTGCGGCGTTCATCGCATGGCTTATGTGGGAGCGGAAAAAGACTGCCCGGCGTAAGGCGTCGTTCCTATCGGAGGATCTTCCCGCGTCTATCCAAGCTATTTTTGCCTATACCATAGATGTACTCCGGGCTCGGGGCCTCCGGGCGAAAAACTGCGCCCCGGAGGATTACGCAGACCTTCTTGATCCGGATCTCCGCGCCTCTTATCGGCAGGCGGCGGCTATTTGGCAGGAGGCCCGCTTCAGCGGACACCCCATGGAGGAGGCACAGCGGCAGACTGTACTCGCTCTGGAGAGCGAGCTGTGGCGCAGAACCTGGGAGCAGGCCAATATTCTGCGTAGGATCAAGCTAAAATACATTCTCTTTTTATAGGAGGAGCTACCATGAAAAAAAGAATCTCCTGTATGCTGCTTTCGATTTTGCTGCTTTGTCTATGTGCCTGCGGAGAAAAAAGCGTATGGCGCGCGGCGTATGAGCGCACCGGCCAGGCCCTGCAAAGTGAGGTGAACGAGCTGCGCGTGGGCTCTGTGGGCGGCGAGTGGTGCATCATTGGCTTGAGCCGTTCGGGCCGTTTGACAAGCGATGCGGCCCATGCTTATTTAGAGCAGGCGGACGCCTATATTCGAGCCATCGGCACGCCTCGGCTCCACCAGGCCAAGTCTACGGAAAATTCCCGCCTCATTTTGGGCATCACCGCAGCGGGGGGAGATGTAACGAATATCGGCGGCGTAAATCTGCTGGCCGGGCTCACGGATATGAAATATCTGTCCGCACAGGGGCTCAACGGAGCCATTTGGGCACTCATTGCCCTGGACTGCGGCGGCTATGAGATTCCTGCCGCTCAGCCCGGCGAGACACAGACCACTCGGGAGGGCTTGGTGGATCTGCTTCTTAGCAGCCGCAATGCCGATGGCGGCTGGAGCCTTTTCGGCGAATCCTCCGATCCCGATATGACCGCAATGGCGCTCCAGGCCTTGGCGCCCTACCGCCAGCGAGAGGATGTAGCCCGGGCGGCGGAGTCTGCGGTGGACTATCTTTCGGTCATTCAGCTCCCCAGCGGCGGTTTTTCCAGCTGGGGCACGGCGAACTGCGAATCCTGCGCCCAGGTTATCGTCGCCCTCACGGCTCTGGGGCTGGATCCGCAGAAGGAACAGCGCCTCATCAAAAACGACCAAAGCGTGGTGGATGCCCTCTGTACCTTTGCCGTGAACGATGGTTTTTACCACTCTGCCGACCTGGCGGAGGTAAACGGCATGGCTACCGAGCAGGCCTATTATGCCCTCACGGCCTACGCCCGTTTTTTGGACGGACAAACCAGGCTGTACGATATGACAGACTGCATTACCTGAAAGCGCAAAAAATTCCCACTTTTTAGAACAAATCATCGAAAAATGCCATTGCACTTTTTGGCTGGGTGTGATAAAATCTTAAAAAACAGGACAATAGAATACAAACAGGATGATTCGCTCGGAGCTCTGCGCTCCGAAGGCGGAATAGGGTGAAAAGCCCTGCGAGAAGGTCACTGTGATGCCTGCTTACAGCAGGATAAGTCAGATACGCCGAGAATGATGCCTGGGCTTTGCCGATCCCGAAGCCGAAGCGATTCAATGCTTATAGCGTATAGCTTGCACGGCTTCCGGAAGGGGGCCGTGTTTTTTGCTGCTGCAGACTATTTGCCCCTGTGTCGGCCGGAGCGCGGCTGCGCTCCGCAGCGGAAATTGCGCGCCTACCCCTGCGGCGCACATCGCACATAGAAATATACAGGAGGAATGCAAATGAAAAAGAGGGTTTTAAGCCTAATGATGGCCCTGCTGCTCTTATGGCAGTTGATTCCATCTGTGTGCCTCGCCGCCGGAGGAACCGCCGACAGCAGCTTTGTCTTGGCTGCCGCCACGGCCGGAAAGGTACTCATCGAGCCCTTTGCCGTGTCCTACACCGGCAGCGAGACTTTGGCCCAAGCACTGAAGAAAAGTGGCTACGATTTGGAGGGCCTGGACAGCGGCTTCGTCACCAAGGTCCAGGGTGTGAGCGGCAATTATCGCCGGGTGGATGATGCGGGCGGCCTGAGCCTGGATCAGCCTGCCAAGGGAGTCACCTTCCTGGCCATTGTGGAGATCGACCTGAACGCGGAGCAAGCCGCCGCCTTGGGTAGTCTCCTAAAGGTCATGGCCGCCTACAGGGCCTTCGATACCGGCGTGACCCGCTATCCCCCGGCCCAGGAGGCCTATAAGGCGGCGCTGGAGGCACTTTATAGGGCCGATGCCGATGCCTCCGCTCTGCAAGCCGCTCTGTCCGGGGCGATGGATCGATTTGACAGGGAAGTGGTCAACGGTAAAAAAGTCACCGCTGCGCTGACGGTGCAGACCTTATCCGGTCTGGACCCCGCGTCCTACACTCTGGACACAGAGGACAGCTATGGCCGCACCGCCCGGTTTGAAAAGAGCCAGGCCATCCAGCTGGTGCCGGGTGCATATAGCTTCCAACTCCAAAGCGGCAGCGATGCCCAGGCTGTCGGCACTATGACTCTGACAGATTCCGGTGTTGTGCAGATCGGCGGCGAAACGGTCACTACCCTGTGCCTGCCGGATGGGGAGTGGTTGGGCGAGGCCGTTTTGCACGGCGGCAGCGTAGCTTCCGGGACCTATGACCACGACGGCGATACCTATTATGTGGCAGATACGGATCCCTCCCCTTATATCTACCTGCCCAAGGGCGCGGATGCCGGGGATCTATCTTTGAATGCCGGTGCCGTCTATACCAATACCGATGGCCAGGCGGTGGAGATACCCATTGCCTGGGCAAGCCAGGCCGCCCGCCTTACCGGTGTCCTGCCTGTCGGCACACAGGCCGGCCGGGTGACGCTGAAGGCCAGCCTTGCCTATGAGGGATATGTCCTCTCCCGGCTGCGCACTCTTTGCCTGGAGCGCGCGCCCACCCTTACGGCGCTGTCCGTCGTCGCCAACGGCGCCGAGCAGATGGTGGGTACTTTTCTTCCCAACCAGCTGCGCTACACCTTTAATGTGGCCACGCCCCAGGTCACTATCACCCCTGCCACGCTGGAGGGTGACTACACTGTCACCGTTCAGGGCAAAAAAGTGCAGCCGGGCGAAAGCTGCACCCAGTCTCTGGCTATGGGCAGCAACACCATAGAAATCAAGGTCGCGTTGGAAAACGGCAAGAGCCGGACTTATACATTGAATATTGGCCGCGTAGCGCCGAAAACCGTAACCGTACTGCACGACACCGACCTCACCCTTCAGCTTCTGGACAGCAATGGGCAGACCCTCTTGCCAGAGTCCGACAGCAACGGTCAGGCCGTGTATCAAATCCTGCCTCGCGGCGGCTACAGCTATGTGACTACCAAGGGCTGCTATACCGCGAAGGAGACCTTCAGCGTTTTTGAGGATATGACCGTTAAGGCCAAACGCCCCCGGGAGGAGGACTGGCTGACGGGCCTGCAGATCTGCGCCGGCAGCACAAAGAGCTCCGGCATCTATCTGGACAGCGCCGACTTTCAAACCTCGCGGCATGAGTACACCATCCAGCTTCCCGATACCGAGAGTGTGCTCTATGTCTGGGCTCTGTCTGACAAGACCAATCTTATCAAGGTCCAGGAGACCGGTACCTCCGTCTATACCAAGACGCTCACCGCCAGCGGCAAGGCCGTTCGTGGTTTGGCCGCCGCCGACGGCCAGGAAAAGACCTTGACCCTGAGTCTGTCCTTGACGGAAAATGGCTGTACTTATGTCCAAAACTACACCGTGCAGGTTCAGCGAAGCCTGTCTCTGCAAAGTCTGTCCCTGCGTATCGATGGCCGGGATACGGCCATCCATCCCTTGGTGGATGGCAAGCTCCAGGAAAATAAGGGCTTCGACAGGAAGCTCCTAAGCTACCAGGCTGATCTGCTCAGCACCGCCAAGACCGCCCAGATCACCGCCACGGCCTACGCGCCCCAGGCTGTTATTAAGGTCAATGGCGAGATTTATGACGGTGGCGACCTGACCCTGAACACGACCCTTTCTGCCGAGACCGTCACCATTACCCTTTGCGACGCTGCCACCGACCGCGTCACCCAGACCTATACCATTGAGCTGGCCAAGCGTCAGCCTCTCCGGGGTCAGTTTATCATAAAGGATCAGTATGGCACACCCCTGCCCAATGCCGTCGCCGTGGTGTATGACACCAAGATCAGCGAGCGTATCCTGCCTGACAGCCAGGGTGTTTATCCCCTGGTCGCCGGCAGCACCTACCGCTATACCGCCACTTGCCGGGGCTATGTGGGCTGCCAGGATCAGGTCACGGTCAGCGAAAACGCCTGCACGGTGCAGATTGCGCTGTCCAAAGCCCCTTCCACCAGTTATGGTATGGGCGTCACCTCCGACTGGCCCAACTTCCGGGGCGATGAGACCAACAACGGGATCATCTCTGCCAAGACGCCGATCCAGGCCGAGAACGCCATGCTCAGCTGGGCTACCAAGCTGGGGGAGAGCTACGGCTCCGGCGCCACCGGCTGCCCTATCCTTATTACCGAGGGCGGCTGGGACTATGTCATCTCCTATGCCGGCAGCAGCATCGTCAAGCTGGATGCTCTCAGCGGCAAGGTAGTGGCCACCGGCAACATGAAGACCAACTCCAGCTTCGCCATCAATTCGCCTACCTATGGCGGCGGTATGATCTTTGTGGGTCTGGCCGGCGGCGGCATCCAGGCCTTTGACGCCAGGACCCTTAAATCCCTCTGGTACTACAAGGATGCCCTGGGCGGCCAGCCCAATAGTCCCATCACCTATCACGACGGCTACCTCTACACCGGCTTTTGGAACAGCGAGGAGCAGACGGCAAACTTCGTCTGTCTCACGGCCACCGACGAGGTTCCCGGCGGGGACGACGAGACCAAGCTGCCCGTGTGGACCTGCCCGGTGAAGGGCGGATTCTACTGGGCGGGCGCCTATGTGCAGGAGAATTTCCTGCTGGTGGGCACCGACGATGGCGGCGGCGGATATACCACCCCATCGGGCGGGCTGCTGTGCCTGGATCCGCGCACCGGCGTGGAGCTGGATTCCATGCACGACCTGGTGGGCGATGTGCGCTCCACCGTGGCCTATGACAAGGTGACCGACCGCTATTACTTCACCAGCAAGGGAGGATATTTCTACTCTGTGCGGGTGGAGGAGAAGGACGGCGGGTATCAACTGGCCGACCTCAAGGGCATCAAGCTGGAAAACGGCTCCGGCGGCACGGCCATGAGCACCTCGACCCCGGTGGTGTATAACGGGCGGGCATATATCGGCGTGTCCGGCACGGGCCAGTTTACCCAGTATTCCGGCCACAACATCACGGTGATCGACCTGGAGAGCTGGTCCATTGCCTATCGGGTGACCACCCAGGGCTATCCCCAGACCAGCGGCATGCTCACCACCGCCTATGACGACGGCTACGCCTATGTATATTTCTTTGACAACTACACCCCGGGCAAGCTGCGGGTGCTGAAGGATGCGCCCGGCGTCACCGCGCCGCTGCTGACGACCAAGGAGACCCTGAAGGGCAATGCCTATTTTACCGGCAAGGTGCTCTTTACCCCCAACGGCAGCCAGGCGCAGTATGCCATTTGCTCTCCCATCTGCGACCAATACGGCAATATTTATTTCAAAAACGATTCCGCCTACCTGATGTCTCTCAGCAATACCATTGAGCGCATCGAACTGCTGCAGGGACCCAATAAGACGGCCTATCAGCCGGGCGAGCTGTTTGACCCCGCGGGCATGATCGTCCGACTGCACTACAGCAACGGCACCTCCCGCGTAGTTCCGGCCACCCGGAATAAGATCGCCTATCTGGGCGGCACCGGCGAGGCACTGAAGGAGGGGCAGACGGAGACGGAGGTCCATTTCCTCTACGCCATGTATCAGAATGAGACGCTGAACAACAGCCAAACCGGTGCGGGCAAAGCCTATGTCTCGCCCACGGTCAGCGTCTCCATCACCGTAGGTGACCCCACGCCCCCGGAGCCGGAGGTGACCCTGGGTGACCTCAATGGCGACGGGGAAGTGGATATTATGGACCTAACAGCTCTGCGCAGATATGTGGCGGGACTCATTAAATTGGATGCAGATCGTCTTGCCGCCGCTGACCTCAATGGCGATGGAGAAGTGGATATTATGGATTTGACGATCCTGCGCAGATATGTAGCAGGGGAGATCGATGAATTTCCGGCAAAAAAATAACGGTTGTATATGGGACTTGCCATCCTATTTGCAATAATAAATTTAGAGAAAAGGAGAAAGTATGAAAACGGTAAAACGATGGATATCCATGGTGTTGGTCGTGGCCATGCTCCTGTCCCTCACCGGGACGGTGACCTACGCCGCGGAAGGCTCCCTCACCTATACTGTGGGAACAGCCAGTGTGGATGTCAGCAGCGGAACAACGGAAGTCAAAGTCCCTGTTTCACTATCCAATAACACACTCGGACTTGTTTCGGCAAAGTTTGCCCTGGAGTACGATGAAACAGCGCTGACCTTTACAGGCGCGTCTGCCATCGTGCAGGACTATACTGTGACGCCGAACCCCTCTGCAAACACTGTCGTGATTGACAGCTTGGATAATTACACCGGCAACGGTGAGATTTTCCAGCTTACATTCACGGTGAAGGATGGCGCTCATAATGGAGACTATAAAATCAACATAGCAGGCTCCGGGAAAAACTCCTCTTGCTATGTTGGCGACGATGGTATGCCGGTAGCTATTACCGATGCCAATTATGTCCCCGGCACCATCACCGTCTCCGGTGTGGCCGCACAGCCCAAGGTCACCAGCCTCAAGCTGATGCGGACTACCACCAACGATGAACTACAGGCAAAGAGTTTGAGCTGACGCTTTACTCCATCAGCGGCAGCTATTCCTCCTCTATCCGCGCTGAGTTCAAGGCGGAGGAAGGCGCTGACACCACCGTCACCTGGACGATCAGCGACGAGAACGTGGCCACAGTGGAGAACTATGTAAATACCTCCACCGGCAAGAACTTCTGTAAGATCACTCCCAAGGGTCTGGGCACCGCCACCCTCACCGCCCACTGCGGCGACCTGGAGGCCAGCCTTCAGCTGACCCTTGCGGGCCCCGTGGCCACAGAACTCAAGATAAAGACCTCGGCGGACAAGGGCTACAAGACCTTCTATCTGCACAGCACCGACACCGAGGCTCCCACCGAGCAGATGAAGGCGACGACCTCCAACGCCCTCTCCGTTGTCAAGGACATCACCTGGTCCTCCAGCAATGAAGACGTACTCAAGGTGGACGCAAATACCGGCCTGGTCACCGTCACCGGCCTTGGCACGTCCACCATCACGGCCCAGGGCACCAACGCCAAGGGTGCAGCCATCAAGGGCTCCATGTCCATTGACGTGCAGGTGGATCGCAGCGAGCTGCCCACCATCACGGTCAAGAGAGGCGGTGAGACTATCTCCGCCAAGTCGACCAGCGAAATACCCACGGAGCTGTATATCCCCATCAATCAGTCTCTCACCGTGACGACCGAGATTGACAAGACCTCCTTCACCTGGATGGGCAAGGAGTATCCCTATGTGATCACCGCTACCCGCGACTATTCCTACAGCAAGACCGGTGCGCGTATCACCCAGCAGGCGGACGGCACCTGGCTGATTGAAAAGGAACGTAGCTCCGAAACCGGTAAGCTCGTTTACTTCGATTTCAGGACCACCATTGGCGGCTATCTCAAGAGCTGCTATATCAAGCTGAAGTTCACCAATGAGACGAACCTGACCCAGGCCGCAGACGGTTACTACCAAATTTATACCGCCGCCGACCTCAAGGAGTTTGCCGACCTGGTGAATAACACCGTCTGCACCGACAAGATCGGCGGCCGGCCGGAGAAGAACTTCAATCTCCGCCTCATGGCCGACATCGACATGACCCCCATCAACGATACCTACATCCCCATCGGCTCCGCCGTGGATGGGACCTACGGTCAGTACCAGTCCCGGGGCTATTACAGATGGACCGGCGACTTCGATGGCAACAACCACAAGATCTACAACGTGGATATTACCGTGAAGAAGCCCGCCAAGGTCTCCCCGGGCTTTGGCTGGGGCGTCCTGGTCACCTCCGGCGGCAGCATCCACGACCTGACCGTGGATGGCAAGGTCAAGGCAGACAGCAGCTGGACTGATTGGTTCAGCGGCGTTGGAGAGGCCAGCACCTATAAAAATGTCACGTCCAATTTGGACATTGACGCGGGCAACGCCAGATTTGTGGCCGGCATCGGCAGCAAGGCCAGCATGTGTACCTTTGAGAATTGCGTCAACAACGGCAATATCACCGGCAATGGCAACGTCTACGGCATTGGTTCCCGTGCGCTGAATGTGACCCGCTGCGTGAACAACGGCAAACTGGTGAGCACCGGTGAAAAGGCCTCGGTGGTCGGCATCGTGGACCAGACCCGCAGCAACGGCAACACCACCAACATCGCCGTCAGCGAGTGCGCCAACTTCGGTGAGCTCGTCTCCGCCGGTTCCGCCGCCGGTATCATTGGCGAGGCCACTCCCGGCGCGACGGGCTATATCAAGGACTGCTACAACATGGGCAGCATCACAGGTGTCACCGCCGCCGGTGGCATTGTGGGCACCCTGTATATGACCTCCTCCGGCAATCTCCTCACCATGAACAACTGCTATAACTACGGCGCCATCAGTGCCACCGGCACGGACGCCGCAAAGGGTGAGATCATTGCCAACATGAACTACGGTTGGAACAAGGCCGACATTGCCATCACCAACTGCTATTACAATGAAGCCTCCGGCAATAGCGGGATCGGTGCCGTCAAGAACGACGACAACATCACCTACACCGAGCCCGTATTCACCGCCATCCCCCAGGTGGAATTCGCCACCCTGGCCGACAAGCTGGGCGATAAGTTCCAGAGCAGCTGTCCCGCCCCCGTGTTCACCTGGCAGCAGGCAAAGGCCCACGATTACGGTGCTGACATCTCCTACAACTGGCATCTCAACTCCGAAACCGGCGTGTATGATGCCTGCACCGCCTCCGTGACGTGCACCGAGTGCGGCAGTCCCCTGACCCAGGCTCTCACCGTCAAGCGTGACGTAGCCCGGACCGACTGCACCCAGGAGCGCACCGTCACCTACACCGCCACCGGCACCATCAACGGCCTGGCCGCCAGCGATACCATGACGGATATTCTCCCCGCCGGCAACCACGAAGTGGATCCCGCCCAGTGGACCGGTAACGAGAACACCCACTGGCACGTCTGCGCCAACTGCGATGTCCGTGTGGACGAAGCCGCCCACTCCGGTGGCAGCGCAACCACCACCGAGCGTGCCCGTTGCGAGATCTGCGGCCATGAGTACGGCGAGCTGGCCCTGCCCACGCAGGACAAGGATGGCTATTACCTCATCCACAACGCCGATGAGCTGCTTTGGTTCCGCAACACAGTGAACGCAGGACAGAATACGATCAAGGGTCGCCTGGCTAACGACATTGATATGGCCGGTTCCTGCGACAACTGGGAGCCCATCGGCAATAACTATAAGTCCTATCCCTTCCTGGGCACCTTCGACGGAGCGGGCAAGACCATCAAGAACTTTGATGTGACCTCCACCGGCGGCTCCAGCGGCTTCGGCCTGTTCGGCGTGGCTGGCGCAAAGCCCGGCTATGGCGAGACAGCGAAGAAAACCCTCATTAAGAACTTTACTCTGGAGGGCAGCATTACCAAGACCAGTACCTCCTACGGTGCGTATGTCGGCGGCGTCCTGGGCGATGCCCGCGGCTATGTGACGATCCAGGATGTCACGGTGAATATGACCATTAACGCCTCCTGCAGCGGCGTGGGCGGCATCCTCGGCTTCAGCGATAACGGCAGCAACTATGTCAAGAACTGCCACAACCTCGGCAGCATTGAGGGCAGCGGTGACGTCGGTGGTGTCGTCGGCTACCTGAGAGGCTCCAGCGACTCCATTGCCGACTGCTCCAACGAGGGCACCGTGAACGGCAAGGCGGAAGTGGGCGGCATCGTCGGCTTCATGTGCGGTAGTGTATCCCGCTGCATCAACTATGCCGAGATCACCGGTACCGGCGACCAAGTGGGCGGTATTGTGGGCTCGGCCTATGGCACCAGCAACTACGCCTATCGTGAGGCAGACATCATCTCCTGTGCCAATGTGGGCGCGGTGAACGGCGCACAGTATGTGGGCGGCATCGCCGGCGGGTTCTATGTAGCCGTTGTGTGGAACTGCTATAATACGGCCGATATTACCGGCACCAAGTATGTGGGCGGTATTGTAGGCGGCGATGACCTGTCCATGAACGGTAAGCTTACCCGCTTCAAGCTGTCTGACCGTGGCGTACCCCAGGACAGCGACCTGGAAAATTGCGACTCCATTAAGAATGTTTACAACACCGGCACTGTGAACGGCGATGTGGCAGCGGCTATTGCCGCACAGGTGCGGATCAGCAAGGCCCGCTGCACCAACGCTTTCTATGCAACCACGCAGAGCGGCATCCAGCCTTTCGGCGATCTGCGGGATGACATCAAGGACAATTTCAAGGCAGAGCCTTTGACCACTGCCTCCGAGGCTGTTCTCACGACAAAGCCCGACAACCTCACCGACAGCATGAAGAAAAACAACTGGTTCTTCCAGGCCAGCTGCCCCTATCCCGTGCTGGAGTGGCAGGAGGCCGAGGAGCATGTGATCTCCGACGAGGTCATCTTTGACTGGACGCAGGATTCTGCCACCGGCCTCTATAGCGCCTGCGTGGCTAAGAAGCTCTGTCAGAATTGTGACTATGCCCTTTCGGCAACTCTCAATGTGACCCGCACTGTGATCCGCGAGGCCACCACCACCCAGACCGGCTCCGTGCTGTATACAGCTACCGGCTATCTGGAGGGCAAGGCCGTTTTGGATACGAAGCTGGTGGAGATGGACAAGCTCACCGGTCCCCAGGTCACCGAGCTGAAGCTGAATAAGACCTCCGATACCGTCACCATCGGTGCGGATGCCAAGGAGTTTGCGGACATCCTCTTTGCCACCGTCACCGCCGAGGAGGGCGCCGATACCACCGTGTATTGGTTCTCCGGCAATACGGATCTGGCCACAGTGGCTCCCGCCAGCGCGGATAATCACAAGTGCGTCATCACCGCCAAGGCGGCCGGCACCGTGACTATCACCGCCAGCTGCGGCAGCAAGGTCGTCACCTTCCAGTTGACGATCCTGCGCAATGCCTCCGGCCTTACTGTCACAGGTCCCGGCGGCGTAACCGGCAAGACCCTTTATATGCGTCCCACTGACAAAAAGGCAAGCACTGTTCAGCTTACGGTGACGGTGCAGCCGGAGGATGCCACGGGTATCATTACCTGGCGCTCTTTGGATGAGTCCGTGGCCATGGTGGATAAGAACGGTTTGGTGACCATCACCGGACTGGGCGAGACCACCATCGAGGCTAAGATCACCAACCCTGACGGCACGGAGATCACCGCCACCTTCCCCATTAAGTGCAGAACCGCCACTGCGGCGAAGCTCAAGTTCTACCACGATGGAAAGCAGGTCTCTGCAGACTATACTTACTCCATCACGAAAGATCTGGTAATGAACCTGGCCGGCGGCGAGACCCTGTATCTGGATGTGGAGATTAACCCCGAAACCTTTGAGTGGATGGGCAAGACCTTCAAGCAGCCTCTGCCTGCACTCACCGCCTATGACAGCAAGCAGGAGGGCTGGCTGATCCTCCAGTGGGTTACTGAGGGCGAACACGCCGGTCAGCTGGCTATTACAAACACGGCTCCCGGCAAGAATTTGACCGATAAGATGCTCATTAAGGCGTTGATTCCTGGTTATGAATCTTTCTCCTGCGTCTACTTCGGTGTGAAATTGGTGGACGGCACCTACACCGTGAACTTTGACGCCAACGGCGGCGAGGGTGCCATGACATCCCAGACCCTTACCTATGGCAAGACCAGCGAATCTCTGAAGGCCAACGCTTTCACCAAGCCCGGCTATACCTTCGCCGGCTGGAATACGGCTGCGGATGGCACTGGTACGGCTTATACCAATAGGCAGACCACCCCCAATGTCACCACCGAGAATGGCGGTGCTGTCACCCTGTATGCTCAGTGGACGGCCAACAGCTACACCGTGAAGTTCGACGGCAACGGTGCCGAGGGTACCATGGCCGACCAGAGCTTCACCTATGATGTGGAGCAGGCCCTGACCGCCAACGGCTTCACCAAGACCGGCTATACCTTTGCTGGTTGGAAGCTGGACGACACCACCTATGAAGACGGCGCAACCGTCAAGAACCTGGCCACCAGCGAGGAGATTACCCTCATCGCCCAGTGGACAGCCATTAAAAAGGACGATGGCGCATCCACCGGCGACAGCGGCATCATTGCTTGGGGCGCCGCTATGCCCGTGGCGGTGCTGGCCGCGGCCTATGTCATCGGAAGAAAAAAGCGTGAGGAGTAAGCCGTAGCGCGCACTCCACGGCAAGCAGCAAAAAGGGACGCAGCGGCAAATCCGCTGCGTCCCTCCGCACAAAAGCACATCACTGACAGTGCGGTGTCAGCCCCTGCCTATCGGCGAGTATCTAAAATAATAAGGAGGAACCTACTATGCGTACAAGTTGGTTTAAGGACGAAAATCATCTGGTCTATATTAACGGTGCCACCCAACTGGCCGATTTGGAGCGCACCCTACACTTTCCGGGCCTGGAGGAGGCCGCCAATGCCCTGCGCCTTGCTCCCACCCCGGAGGGCTTTACCATTAAGGGCCCCAAGCGCACCAGTGGCCGCCTGTTCGTGCCGGACCTGACCTTTGGCGAGCATATCGAGATGGGGGGGAATATCTTCTTTTACATGGGGGAGATGCAGGAGTGCTATGTGATCTACTGGCCTGATGCGCCCATTGCAAAATGAGACAATAATATAGAGAAATCACTTGCTTTTGGGGACCTCGTGTGGTACAGTTTAAGTAACTGAACAACGGGACAGCGTGAGCCGGGGTTATTCCTGGCGGCGGAATGGGGTGAGAGGCCCCGCGAGACGGTCACTGTGATGCCGGTTTATTCGGCTAAGCCAGATACGCAAGGCGCTGCTCCCGGGTTGCCGCCAGTACCGGGGCCGAAGCTGTTGCGAAATTGCTTCACCCGGCTGCTTTTTGGCAGCCGGGTGATTTTTTGCTGCCGGGAGCCATGGCTCCCATGCTTTCCATGGAAAGCATGATAAACTTTCAAGCCGACGGGGCGGGGGAGGACGGCAGACCTTTCCCGCCCTGCTTTCCAGGAAAAACGGATTCCCACACCAGTGTGTGCACTGGCTCGAAATGACACGGAAAACTTTCAAGTTCTGTCATTGCGAGGGCGCACCGCGCCCGTGGCAATCCGTAATACCCTACCCCGCGCCCCGCCCCGTGTGCAACCGCCCCTGGGCGTTCACAAACATATTAAACAAATGAAAGAAAAAAAGAGATGAAAAAACGAATCTTATCTCTGCTGCTGACGCTGCTGCTGGCGGTTTCACTGCTGCCTGTCAGCGCCCTGGCGGAGACGGATGTGGGCCTGGACCTGTCCAAGTTCACATTCACCCTCAGCAGCCAGGCGACCATTGACGAGCGCTACCAGTATAACGCCGTCACCGTGGCGAAAAAGGCCGACGGCACTTACAGCCTGACAGCCCCCATCTATGCGGTGTCGCATTACATCGGCTCCAGCAAAACCGCCCTGACCATCAAGGCTCCGGCGGACCTGGGCAAGGAATTTTCGGTGACTTATTTCACCTGGGACAATGTTGGGGAAAATAAGACTGAGAAAACGGCCACCTCGGTCAACGGATCTGTTACGCTGGATAGCTACTATAATCCCCTGCCCTCTGGGTTTGTGGAAGGCTCATTGCAGATCCACGCAATGGAATATTCGGATCTGGTGTTCCGGGCGGAGGGCAGCCAGAGCACCAGCAAGGCTTCTTTTTCACTCTTTAATAACCTGCGCGGTATCACTGTGAACTGCACCGATAAAGAAATTGTAGTTCCCGCCATTACCAAGACCGGGGACAATGCCTACGCACTGACGCTGCTCCGTGGATATACCTACAAAATTGCACCCTACGGCGGCCAGGACAACAATTCTTATACCAAGAGCGTGACCTACATCCGCGAGGGCAGCGGCCCGGAGACGGCGACCAAGATCACCTATACCCCCGGCGCCGAGAGCACCAAGGACTTTACCATCCGCATCACCAACCCCCAGGCGGAGTATAACATCGCCGACCGGGAGTACACCCTCCATGTAACCGTGCAGGACCCGGCGGCCAAGCCCGTGTTTGACCACTATGAGGTCACGCTGAACGGAGAGGCCGTGGAGGTCACCAAAAAATCTACATACCACACCTTCCCCGCCATGACCCAGTATGACGACCTGGAGATCAAGGCCGTGATGAAGGACGACGACGGTAAGTTCACCTATGCCTGGACCCGGGGTATGGGTCTCAGCAAGAAGAGTATGGACGGCACCGGGGCCGAGGTCAAGGTGGATACGGCATCGTCGAGGGTGGCAGACTATTGGTTCAAAGCCGAGACCACAAATGGGAATGTCACCGTGGCGCTGCCCCAGCTGCGGGCCACAAAGGTGGCAGTCCTGAAGCTGACCACGCCGGAGATCGTCGGCCAGCCCGTGGGTGCTTCGTATATCCAGGGTCAGACACCTGCTCCCTTGCAGGTGACGGTGAAAAAAATAGATGATAACATGACAACCATGCATTATAACTGGTATCGCTGTGACGACCAGAACAGGACTAACCCTGTTTTGGTGGCTTCTCCCAGAGATCAGAACTTGGATAATCTTGACAGAATGGTCAGTTATGTCCCCTCTACGGTGGAGGTGGGCACCAACTGGTTCTACTGCGAGGTCTATCACACCAAGGGTGATGGCGCTGTGGAAAGCACCAGGGTACTCTCCGACTGCGTGAAGATCGAAGTAACCAAGTCTGATGTGACCCTGGAGGGCCAGGGCACGGAGCAATCCCCCTGGCTGCTGAAAAACCAGGAGGATCTGAACTACCTCTATAAGAAGGTGGCGGACGGCTACGCCTTCGCCGGGATGTACTTCGCCTTTGCCAATGACATCTCCCTCACCGCCGACTGGAAGCCCATCGGCGTTACCAAGGACGGCGGTGTGAACACCAAGAAGGGCACCAACATCCTACCCTTCTCCGGCACCCTGGATGGCCGGAACTACACCGTGCGCATTGCCGAGGGCGGCAAGCCCCTGTTCAATATCGTTCGGGAGGCCACCATCAAGAATCTGAAGATCTTTGGCACCAAGATCGACGGCTTCGGCCTCATTGACCGCTACGATGTGGACTACGGCGACGACGGCAACTATAACACCGGCTGCCCTGCCACCGTGGACATTGACAACTGCCACATCCTCACCGGCTCCAATATCAGAAACTCCGGCTTTATCGGCGGCTATGCCTCCGGCGTGAACTTTGTGAACATCAGCAACTGCACCGTGGCCAGCGGTGTGACCATCGGCTACGGCATGGATGAGTATTATGCCAGTGGTTTCCCTGCGACTACGGGCTCCTTTGCGGGCGACTTTAACGGCAACATGACCAACTGCTCCAGCGCCGCCACGGTAATGGGCAGATATAAAGTGGGTGGTCTGGTGGGCAGAAAGGGCCAGTCCATGGGCCCCTGCAACATTAAAAACTGCACCTTCACCGGCAAGGTGGTGTCCGAGGGCGATGCAGGCGGCATCCTGGGCTCCGGCTACGATGACGGCACCGCACCCAACTCCCCCTGCGTGACCATCGAGGACTGCAAGTGCTCCGGCGACATCACCGGCAAGGGCTGGGTCGGCGGCATCCTGGGCCGCGAGGGCGAGATCACCCAGTGCTGGGGCAATGGCATTGGCGGCATTCAGAATAACGCCTTTACCGGCAAGGTCCACGGCCCCCAGGGCAAGACCGGCGGCATTATCGGCTACATGAGCGCCCTGAACAAGTATAATCTCGTTTCCAATAACTACTACGCCTCCGGCTGCGGCGCGGAGAAGGGCATTGCCGTGGTAAAGTATGTGGACACCAGCTGCGCCACCCATGAGACCGCCAGCGGCGCCATCTACTTCGACACCTCCAAGGCTCTGCCCGGCATTACGGGCGTTGGCTTCAAGGACCTCAACCGCACCGACGACCCCCTGGGCAAGGACGCGGTGAAGCTCTGCTACACCGATAAGCCCGGCGATAACGGCGACGGCACCCCGGCTACCGGGGATAACGGCGTGATGCTGTGGGTCGTGGCTCTGCCTGTGGCAGCCCTCGGCGCAGCGGTCGTGCTGAAGCGTAAAAAGCGGGAGGAGTAAGCCTTCTGTAAAAGAGGGTGGAAACATCCTCTGAAAAACAATAAAAACCTCCGACCCTTTGGGGAACCAAGGGCCGGAGGTTTTTGCTGACATTTGGGAGCTTTTGGGGAGGAGACGATATTGCTTAGACTAAAAGTCGACAATTTCATACGAATCCCGTCACCTTTGCGTCGGCCATTGTAGAGCGAACATAGGACGCAAATGGCCAAAAATCGTGTAAAATCATTACAGAAAGGCCGAGCGGCTCTGCGCCGAACTGCAAGGGGACCACCGTGGTGGGCAGCTTGTTGGATACCAAAAATACACAAGGACAGGAGGAGTATCAGTGCCGTTAGTTTATTATGTTTCGGACCTCGAAAAGAATGGAACTTTGGACACTGAACGATTGCTGCGTCTTTTGGGTTTATCCGGGAAACTGTCGGGGTTTTACTATACAGTATACATGCTGGAGCAGGTTCGGGAAAAGCCGGAGTGTATTTTGCTGATCACAAAGCGGCTGTACCGGCAGACAGCGCAGCACTTCCACACCTCAAGCGGCTGCGTACCGGCAGAGATCTCACCCAAGAACAGCTTGCTGAAAAGATAAATGTTAGTAGAACCTACATAGTTAAAATTGAGAACGGAGTACAGATAGATCCGATTGAAATTGCCATTGAGCTGGCAATGTTCTTCGATGTCTCCATGGATTTTCTCTTGCTTGGAAAAGAAAACTATCGTGTGGACAGAAAGCGGTGTTTGAGAATGGCAATCGATATCCTCTCTGAATTGGAAGTGGAGCTGTAAAATGTTCCATTTTGGGTATGCAATGTTCCAAACTGTTTCTGTTACAGGGCTTTTCAGCAAGGTACAATTACATCAAAGCCGCAGGTAGCGGCTGCTGTATCTTGAAAAACGCCATACGGCTATATCCGGCAACTGGATCACATCAGCAGATGAGCCTCCGTAAGAAAGAGGACAGCGATGCGGAAAACGCGCCATGACCACCTGCACGGGAGTTTCCCGTGTCAATAGTATGTTACTTTCTGGCATTTTGTACGGGATACCTTAATGTGGCAAACCTTCAAATCAGTTTGTGGGATACTGGTAATCGAGTTGGAATATTTAATTGGCCGGGGATGATTGATTGTCGAGTTAATAGTGGAGAAGATGATAATATTCAATTCTGTGGTATACCTTATAATCGACTTCAGATAGATTGGCTTGGTGATAAAACCGGGCAGTTATTTAAACTGATAGGTGATGAAAATAGTCGGCCAGTGCTCAGTTTTCTACCGAAGAAAAATGCCGAACGCCTCATCGATCGAAATAAGATAAGAGATTTGTGTACAGCTTTTGAGGTCGAATATGATGCGAGAAAAGCTGAATTCCCTGACAAAACAGGAGAAATTGTACACATCCTTAAGGATGCGGTAAAGAAATACAAAAGGGAAAAACCAAATGCACTTGACGAACGCACATATAACTATGTTCACGGAACCCTTAAGCACATCTCTTTGCCGGCAAGTGAAAAGGTTTGGAGAATTTATGCGCGTTACGGTGGCATTATCGCGGAAAGATACAAACAAAGTTTTTACGGTAGACTTTGCCTTGAAAAACAAAAGCATGCCCATCAATCTTCTTATGTCACTTGACATAGATTAGCGATCATGATATACTTTCTAACAAGAAGCGAACAAATGTTCTAATTTGTGGGTGCGTTGGAATAGAAAGGGGCGCATGCAGATACTCTGGCTTTCACGGAAAGACATCGAACACATTTCCCGCAGATTGCTTCGTGATTACCTTAAAAAAGTCCCTCAAAAGGTCGATCATATTGATCCGGCAGATTTTGCAGAGAAGATGTGTGGCCTGCAATTTACCTTTGCAGATATCAGTGAAGCACATGATGCCATCGGCCTTACGGCAACTTCGGGGGTGATCATAACGATCCATCAAAGGGACGGCACAAGGCTCGACTATGAATTAGACGGGAAAACGGCCTTCATTGATCAGAGCCTTGTGGCAGAAAATCAGATTGGCCGTTTGAACTTTACTATGATGCACGAAGCAGCGCATCAACTGTTTTGGATGCTGTATCCGGAAGAATATGAGGCGCAAACTCCTCGCTGCGTATTTCGCATGACAGATGAACATACGCAATACCCTGTTCTTGATTGGGAGGAGTGGCAGACCAATGTGCTGACTTCATTTCTCCTCTTGCCAAAGGAACTGGTATATCGCCATATGGCAAATGTTGGCCTGAAAGATGGTATCAGCGTGCTGAATCGCATATACGCACGCAAAGACTATGAGCGTTTTTCGGAGGCCGCAAAGCGGCTCGGTGTGTCCAAAACAGCACTGGCTATAAGGTTATCCCAACTCGGCTTGGTAGGGAGAAACGATTTGTATGACCCGTATGCACTGGTAGATATATTTCCGGAGAAAAATGAGATCGCCTGATATGGCAGGGAGAAAGTATGGCAAAAATCAATGCAAGGGAACTTAATCCACAACGCTATTCCTGTATTCAGACAGAACAGCAGGAATTGAAAAAGCAGTATTCCAGCCATATTACAATGGCGAGGATCTGCCCGTATTGCCAGAATAAGTTAGATATCCTGTGTAAAGGAAATCACGGCGCAGTTTATGTGAAATGTCCCCATTGCGGAGAGCAGGTGTTTTTCCCGCCAGTGGCATTTCGACTCAACCGATTCTAAGCTGTAACGGCGTGTAGGAAGCGCCTTACCCGTTACAACTAAAAATTGAATATCCAAGTTTGTACCCCGGAGCCGCTTGATGCGTGACCTTCCCATGTGTCGCTTGATTTGCAGTCCTTGCTCTCAAAGAGAGCAGGACGGATCAATGCGGCCATAGTGGGAAGGCAGATCAAGCGGCTTTTTCGCTCATTTGGTTCCAGAAAGGAACTGAATGAGCGTTTTGTTTTGCTGGCCTTCGGCCTGCGAGAGATGCCGAGGCCCTCCATTTCATCGTTTTTGAAATTTCCAAAATGATGAAACGGAGGGCAGAAAATGTCGTATCGCAATGACCCATATCGGGTCGATTATTTGAAGATATATCCCTGCTTAAAAGAGCGTCCGGATGTGTTGGAAGTCTTGAAGAAAAGCGACCGCAAGATGAAATACATGGAGGTGGATCTGAAAAGCGAACAGCGCAGGAAAAATGCCGAGAATGGGGCGGAGAGTTATGTTCCCAGCAAAGAGGATTCTCTGGAGCGGCTCATATATTCTGCGAAGTGCCAGTTTGCGGACGATGCTGAAGGCGTCGAGGATGCCGTAATCAGGAAAGATGATTTGTGCCGTTTACGGGCCGCACTGGATCAGTTGAGCGAAGAAGAAAGATTCCTGATTTATGCGCTGTTTTTCGACGAGCGCTCAGAGCGTGAGCTGGAAGAAATGATGGGTGTCCATCGAATGACGATCCATAATCGAAAGATTCGTATCTTGCAGAAATTGAAAAAGATGCTGAGATGATAAAAAAGTTTGGTGCAAACGGTGTTTTCAGCGGCTAATAAAGTGAGGGGGCTTTGAACCTCACTCCGCGGCTGATAAATCAGCGGCTTTGTTCCTTGATAAACACCGCCTCAGACGGTCATATCCGGCAACTTGAATACATTAGCTGACGGAGCCAGCGTCAGGCCGAGTGCGCGATGACCACCTGTGCGGAGCAGCTCCGCATCAAAGGACGGCCAAGTAAGGTGCAGAGCGATACCCACTCAGGCCATGGCAGCCTTGGCAAGCTGTCCCCGCCATAATCCCGTCAGCCTATAATGATACTCCTGTACGCAGCTTCGAGAGATCCTCGGAGGGGTGAGAGTCCCGTGATGTGCGCCCGCACAGTTCAAGTTGCCGCCCCGCCTGGGGAAGTAGTGTCGAATACAGGCAAACAAAACCGTAAAGTTCTGGCCGCTCCGGTGATGGGAGCATTTGCTTCCATTGCCGGAGCGACCACACTCTTGCGGCAGAAGCATGGGAGCTGTCCACCTCTCCAGTATTTTTATATTCGCTTTCCTTTGCCCAATGGTCCCTCTATTCTCTCCTGCCTCTTCCTTCTTCGGACGGTTCCCATGCTTGTGCCGCAGAGATAGTCGAATGCAGAAAGGAGAACATCTATGAACCCCAATATCAATTACTATGGGATCGTCATCCTACTCAGAAAGCTCCGGGAATGCGGTATTTTCACCGAAAAAGAACTGAGAAAAATCGCCGCACGGATCGCTGCGGACAACGGTGTTGAAGTCATGTTTTTTCTCTGATTTTCTTCATCTTTCAGTAGCTATTCGGATGCAGTTGTGGTAGTGTTTGTGTTGCAAAAAAGGAGGTGAGCGGACATGGATGAAAAGCGGCTGGTAGACGGAACAACAGCACTGGCAGAAAAGCAGGCCCGTGTTATAAAAATCGAACCTACGGAACGGCCTCAAAATGTGCGGCTGCGGGTCGCAGCCTATACTCGTGTCAGCTCAGACTCCGAGGATCAACTCAATTCCTTTGCGGCCCAAAACCGCTACTACACGGAGCTGATCTCTGGCAAGGCCGAATGGCGCATGGTTGACATCTATGCGGACGAGGGAATCACAGGAACTTCGGTGGCCAAGAGGGATGACTTCCAGCGAATGATGGCGGACTGCCGCCGCGGCCTGATCGACCAGGTCCTTGTCAAATCCATCTCCCGCTTTGCCCGCAACACCAAGGACTGCCTTCAGAATATCCGCGAACTGAAAGAGTTGGGTGTCAATGTCCGATTCGAGCGTGAAGGTATCGATACGGTCAATGTGAGCAGTGAGCTCATCACCGCCATCTACGCTGCATTCGCTCAAAAAGAGAGCGAGTCCATCTCTGGTAATATGCGATGGAGCTATCAGCGCAGGATGGAGCAAGGAACGTTTAATACATACCACGCACCTGTGGGATTCACACTTATAGACGGCAATCTACAGATCAATCAGGCTGAAGCACCAACGATTCAGTGGATATTTGCGGAATATTTAAGCGGTAATAATTCGAGAGAAATTGCTGCCGTTCTGAACGAAGATAGGACCCTTGGAAAGCATTGGCGGAGAGAAGCGATTGACTATATCCTGCAAAATGAGCGCTACGCAGGAAATGCACTTCTCCAGAAAAGGTATACAACAGACTCGTTCCCACGGGAAAAGAAACGCAACCGAGGAGAACGAGAGATGTTCTTCGTCTGCGGCAGCAATGAGGCCATTATCTCGCAGGAGATGTTTGACCAAGCTCAGCAGCTGCGGAAAGCACGAAAGAGAGAGCCAAAGCCGCTTCACGACACTATTTCAAGGCAGATATGTTGTTCTTGCGGAGCACGTGTTCGGGCGAAGAAAATCAATCAAAAATGGTATTGGTGCTGTTGCAATCATGAAGAGAAACATGAATGTCAAATTACTCCTATACCAGAAATCCAAGTTCAGGAATCCTTCTACCGCCTATACTACAAGCTGAAGCATCAGAGCATCCCCATTCTGGAACAGATGCTTACAAGTCTCCAGCTGATCCGCAATCGCAGGATGCTCTGGAGTCCTGACATCGTTGCCCTGAATAAAAGAATATCAGATCTATCCAGTCAGAATCAGACATTGGCCTTTCTCAAACAGCAGGGCCTTGTTGATCCTGACATTTTTATAGCCAAAACCAATGAGCTGACCAAGCAGCTCCGGCAGGCCAAGCTGGAAAAAGAAAAGCTGATGGATGCTGAGAGCGACATGACCGCCCTGCAAACACGAGACTTGATAGACATCCTGGAAGGGGGGCCGGAATTCCTCGACAGCTTTGAAGCGGAACTGTTTGCTGAACTCGTTGAGAAAATTATCATAGAGGGCAACGACTCCGTCCGCTTCTGCCTGAAAAATGGGCTGGAGCTGCGGGAGTCCATAGAGAGGACGGTGCGGTGATGGGAAACCGGAAGCAGCCCTTCGGCTACAAGATGTCTCTGGGTGAGATCGTCATACAGGAATCAGAGGCGAAACTTGTGCAGGAGGTTTTCCGCCGATACATCGCAGGAGAATCCTTGAATGAGTTGACCGAGGCGCTTCGCCAGCAGGATATTCCATATGGCGAGGGACGCCTCTGGAACAAAAATATGGTCGCCCGTATTCTGGCGGACACACGCTATACCGGAGAGAAAGGATATCCTAAGCTCATAGATGAGGAGCAGCTCATTGCGGCAAACGAAAAACGCTCAAACAAGCCCCAGCTTCCGAAAAAGACGGAAGCGCAAAAGGTGCTGCGCAGGCTCTGCGGTACACCGCCGTCTGAACGGGTGGAACATAGTGTCACCGACCTGCTCAACGGCCTCGCAAATTGCCCGGAACGCATACAGCATCAGCGCAGTTCCACGCCAGCCACACATTTTAAAACGCAGGAGGCGCTGGATAACGCTCTGGAGCAGCAGCCAATCGACGAGGACAACGCCAAGACTCTGATCCTCCAGCTTGCGGCAGAGCAATATGCCGCTCTGGGAAATGAAGAATATGAAACAAACCGTCTCCGGCGTCTCTTCTCCGCCTTCGAATGTGTGGCGGAACTGAACGCTGATCTTCTGAAAAGCACCGTATCCGAGGTGCTGGTGACCCGCCAAAATGTCAAACTGCGATTAAAAAATGGGCAAATCATAGAAAGGAGTGACCTGCAATGAAAGAGGATGCCCCAAGAGTAATTAAGATCCCTGCCAAGCCGGAAGCCACCCGTCAGGCAGAAGCCCGCAGACAGCTCCGGGTGGCAGCTTACTGCCGAGTCTCCACCAAAGAGGAGGATCAGGCAAACAGCTATGAGGTGCAGAAAGAGTACTATACCGACAAGATCATGTCCAACACCGCCTGGACGATGGCTGGCATCTTTGCGGACAAGGGCATCACCGGAACCTCGGCCAAGAAGCGTGAGGACTTCATGCGGATGATCCGGCACTGCCGCCAGAAGAAAATCGATGTGATTCTAACCAAGTCGGTCTCCCGCTTCTCCCGCAATACGGTGGACTGCCTCTACTATATCCGGGCGCTCAAACAACTTGGCATCGCAGTCATCTTCGAGAAGGAAAACATCAATTCTCTGGAGGAGGACAGTGAGCTGCGAATCACCCTCTCCGG
>ENA-ORLW01001130-ORLW01001130.1-human-gut-metagenome-genome-assembly--contig:-NODE-1130-length-31773-cov-4.942927_pt1 | contig 31773 bp, 19 predicted proteins | sample MGYA00243017_ERZ508829 | MGnify/ENA primary metagenome ERZ508829 (study PRJEB26277, sample SAMN04329776) | human gut metagenome | biome: human-associated habitat | host: Homo sapiens | place: USA...
GCTCTTTCTGACGAAGTAAGAGCTGAATGGGCAAAGAAAATTCCTTTGCGTCGTGGTGGTACTCCTGAAGATGTGGCAAACATCGCTACCTTCCTGGCTTCTGATATGTCTTCTTATGTGTCAGGTCAGGTGATTCAGGTAGATGGTGGTATGAATATGTAATCGAACAGAATGACTGTTGTATACGAAGACAACCATATCATTGTAGTCAACAAGACCGCTTCCGAGATTGTCCAGGCAGACAAGACGGGGGATACGCCGCTTTCGGAGACTGTGAAACAGTATCTGAAAGAGAAGTATCAGAAACCCGGAAATGTTTTCCTCGGTGTGACACACCGGCTGGACCGCCCCGTAAGCGGTCTTGTTATTTTTGCCAAAACGAGTAAGGCATTAACAAGGCTCAACGAAATGTTTCGCACCAGTGAGGTGAAAAAGACTTATTGGGCGGTTGTGAAAAATGCTCCGCAAGAACCGGAAGGTGAACTGGTACATTTTCTTGTACGTAATGAAAAGCAGAACAAAAGTTATGCATACGACAAAGAAGTGCCGAACAGCAAGAAAGCGATCTTGCATTACCGGTTGATCGGTCATTCGGAGAATTACTATTTGCTCGAAGTCGATTTAAAAACCGGACGTCATCATCAGATTCGTTGTCAGCTGGCAAAAATGGGATGCCCTATCAAGGGAGATTTGAAATATGGCTCTCCACGCTCCAATCCGGATGGGAGCATTTGTCTGCATGCCCGGAGAGTACGGTTCATACATCCTGTCTCAAAAGAACTGATAGAGCTTGAAGCTCCTCTTCCCGAAGGGAATTTATGGAAAGGATTCGCCATAGATTAACACGGATTTCCACAGATTCATTTATTATGTTATTTAGTAGACGGTACGCAGTTTTTCTGTGGAAAACCGTGTAAATCTGTGGTTGGAACTTGCCAAAAGAGTAAACCTGCCTGCCATTTTTCTTGTAAACTCTAGCGACAGTTAGTTAATTCCTAAATAGGTAGTATATTTGCATCATTCGCTAACTATAATTTTCAATCATACCAAAGAAAAATACGAATGAAGGCATTTAAACTACTTGCACTTACTTCTTGTGTCTTGCTTGCAGCGGGAAATGGAGTAGCGCAACAGAACTATTCAAAAAGTGAAGGATTATTGCAGTACGTCGATCCGTATATCGGATCCGGTTATCATGGACACGTCTTTGTTGGGACGAGTGTTCCGTATGGAATGGTACAGCTGGGTCCTACTAATATCCATAAAGGTTGGGACTGGTGCTCGGGTTATCATTATTCCGATAGTATTTTAATTGGCTTTTCACATACCCATTTGAGCGGTACGGGCTGTACTGACTTATGTGATATTCTCATCATGCCATTGAATGAGATCCGTACTCCCAGAGGCAATCAGGATGATATACGTGATGGGTATGCTTCCAGATATTCTCATGCGAATGAAATCGCCCGTCCCGAATATTACTCTTTGCTTCTCGACCGTTACAATATCAAAGCCGAGTTGACAGCTACAGATCGTGTAGGCTTCCATCGTTATACTTATCCTGAAGGAAAACCGGCTTCCATATTAATCGACTTACGTGAAGGAAACGGATCGAATGCTTACGACAGCTATATCCGTAAGGTAGATGATTATACAGTAGAGGGTTATCGTTATGTGAGAGGCTGGAGTCCTTCCCGCAAAGTTTATTTTGTGTTGAAAAGTGATAAGAAGATAGAGCAGTTTACTGCCTATGATGATAATAACCCGCAACCTTGGGACCAACTGAAAGTGGCATCGGTGAAGAGTGTCCTCACTTTTGGTAACGTGAAGGAAGTGAAGATAAAAGTCGCCCTTTCTTCTGTCAGCTGTGACAACGCAGCGATGAACCTGCAATCCGAACTTACTCACTGGGATTTTGATAAGGTGGTGGATATGAGTGCCGACCGATGGAATAAGCAACTGGAGAAGATGACAGTAGAGACTGATGATGAGGCTTCCAAACGTGTATTCTATACCGCCCATTATCATACTATGATTGCCCCTACGCTTTTTTGCGATGTGAATGGAGAGTATAGAGGGATGAATGACATGATTTACACAGACCCGAAGAAAGCCAACTATACGACTCTTTCTTTATGGGATACCTACCGTGCATTAAATCCTTTGATGACTATTACTCAACCTGAAATGGTTGACCATGTAGTCAATTCGATGATTTCCATCTATCGTCAGCAGGACAAACTCCCTATCTGGCCTTTGATGAGTGGAGAGACCGATCAGATGCCGGGGTATAGCTCCGTGCCGGTGATTGCCGATGCATATCTGAAAGGATTTACCGGGTTCGATGCGGAAGAAGCATTGCAAGCAATGATAGCTACAGCTACTTATGAAAAGCAGAAAGGAGTACCTTATGTAGTCAAAAAAGGCTATATCCCTGCCGACAAAGTTCATGAAGCTACTTCCATAGCCATGGAGTATGCAGTGGACGACTGGGGAATTGCCGCTATGGCACGTAAGATGGGAAAGACAGAAGATGCTGAAACATTCTCAAAACGTGCTCATTATTACAAGAACTATTTTGATTCTTCTATCCATTTCATTCGTCCGAAACTGGAAGACGGCTCTTGGCGTACTCCTTACGATCCGGCACGTTCCATCCATACTGTTGGAGATTTCTGTGAAGGAAACGGATGGCAATATACTTTCTTTGCTCCACAAGACCCCTATGGGCTGATTGCCTTGTTTGGAGGTGACAAACCTTTTACAACGAAGCTTGATGGTTTCTTTACCAATACCGACAGTATGGGGGAAGAAGCATCGAGCGACATAACCGGATTGATCGGACAATATGCACATGGAAATGAACCTAGCCATCATGTTGCTTATCTTTATGCGTATGCCGGTGAACAATGGAAAACGGCGGAAAAGGTTCGTTTTATCATGAGCGATTTTTACACAGACCAGCCGGACGGTATCATCGGTAATGAGGATTGTGGCCAAATGTCTGCCTGGTATCTTCTTTCATCTATGGGACTCTATCAGGTGAACCCGTCGGATGGTGTATTTGTTTTCGGTAGCCCTTGTTTTAAGAAAGTAGAAGTGAAGGTACGTGGTGGTAACACTTTTACTGTAGAAGCACCCAATAACAGCAAAGAAAATATCTATATCCAGAAAGTGTATTTGAATGGCAAGCCTTATGATAAGAGTTATATCACTTATCAGGATATAATAAATGGCAGCACATTGAAGTTTGTAATGGGGAAAAAGCCTAATAAGAATTTTGGTAAGGCTCCGGCAAACAGACCGGTTGTTTTGAATAAGATAAATGGATAAAGATGGCTTACTTATAAAAGACAGCTAATTGTTGAAAGGAGGAAGAAGCCTCCGACAATGAAAGAATAAAGCTGGTTCTCAATATTCAATTCAGTTTTCAATAGGTATTATAAGGCTTTCCGATTGTAGCATTTAATTCTGCTTCGGAAAGCTTTATTTTATACTAGAAACGGCTGAAAAGCAAATCCTTAACAAGAACTTACTGTTTTCAGCCGTTTTGGGGAATATAGTTTTAAGAAATAAGTTAGTCCTGATTACATCTTTCCTTTAAAAAAGAATGTAATCAAGACTATTTTTATAACTATGGAAGCGGATCAGCTTTTGCCGGTCGTTTCGGATCATAAACGGCTACTCCTACTTTGGAGTCAGCACAACCATAATACAAATACCATTTGTTTTTGAAGTAGACCATTCCTTCTATAAATACGGTTCCATCCACATATTGCCCACTCTTTTCAAAGCTATCCATCGGACGGAAGAACGGTTCATCGAGACGGGTGATAAAGCGGGTAGGATCATTGGCGTCGAAGAGTGCTTGTCCGGCAGCATAGACATTGGCGGTATAGCGTTTGTCACCTCTTCCTGAATGGTTCTTACCATTATAAAGAAGGACAATTCCTTTCGGAGTGTAGATAGCTGGAGGCCCACATTCGGTGAGATGGCTGTCGAAGTAGCCGTCACGGGGAGAAAACAGCTTCTTTAGGGAACCGTCAATGTTGACAATCGGTGTCCAGTGGATTAAGTCATCGGAAGTAGCTGCGAATACATGCTCCTCTCCCCAGTACATAAAGTATTTCCCGTTGACTTTCTTGATAACCTGTTTCCCTTTAACAACTTCGGTCAGGATAGAGCCGGACTTACAACCCAAGTTGAAGAACTTTCCATCAAATGCTTTGGCAAAAGCAGGACCGTGTTTTGTCCAGTCTTTTAGGTTGCGGGAGGTCGCTACTGCCAGGCGAGGTACATGGCGATTCCATTGGGTGTACATCATTACATATAATCCGTCATCGGTTACGGCAATTCGTGGGTCTTCGCAGCCGCCGGGCCATTCCAACTCTTTTTGTGAATCATTATCCGGATAGAATACAGGAGTCTTTTCCCGTTGGAAATGTGTGCCGTCGGTAGAAGTGGCATAACCGAGGCGAGAAGTCCTGTGTCCGATACCGACACCTGATTTATCCTCTGCACGGTATAACACGACAATCTCACCATTGTAGAGTGTAGCAGCCGGATTGAATGTATCGTTCGATTCCCACGCAATAGAATCTTTGGTCAATGGACAGTAAAACTTGGTGTTTTCTATAGGAGATATTACCGGATTGACATTCTTTGGACGTTCAAAACCACCGAAAGCCCAATCGGGTAATTTGTTCTCTTTATGATTGGAAGACTGTCCGTAGGCAGTACAGGTCATCATGGTTGTAGTAAGTAGGAATAAAAAAGTTGATTTCATATTGTTCATATTATATGGGTCATTTATTTTTTAGGAGTCATATACTCCCTACATATAAATTGGAAAATAAATAAAATGCTGTCATCTGTCACCTGATTGGGCATAAATGATTGATTATAAATATACTGCAGTGTGACAGCATGATGTGACGGCAAGGTGACGACAACTTTGCTGTCACTTTGTTGAAAGCAAGGATTTTATTGTTTCTCTGCTATGTGGGTACTTATTTCTCTATCCGGAGCGGTATTCAAGGATTATCAGACTATTACAGAAGAGAGAGTTTCAGTACTTGAAACTAAAAGTTCTATTGCTTGAAACTTCTGTTTCGTCAGTGGGAAACTTTAGTTTCATCGGTGAGAAACTCTAGTTTCACTTACTTGAAACTATGGTTTCAAAGGCCTGAAACTAAAGTTCTTCAACCTTGAAACTACTTTGGAAGCGTAGGCTTCAAGGTTAGAAACAGTTATCTCATAAGCGGGAATACAATAAAAACATAATAGAAGACTATTGGATACTATTCAGCAAGTCTACCTTTCCTTCATTCACGAGTTTTAGGATTAGTTCTCCGAACAGCGTATTTTGCCATGCAAACCAGGAACGAGTAAAGTTTTTCGGGTCGTTCTTGTGGAAAGATTCATGCATGAACCCTGTTCCGGCATCCGTATCCATCAGCATTTTGATACAGGTCTTGATTTCTGCGTCGTTTTGACTGGTGAATGCTTTCATCATAATACTCATGGGCCAAATCATATCATATCCGATGTGCGGACCGCCAATTCCTTCACCGGCAGTACCTTTGAAGAAGTAAGGATTATCTTCGCTCCATACAAACTTACGGGTATTCTGATAAATAGGATCGTTCACTTTCACATCTCCAAGATAAGGCAGGGCAATGAGACTCGGCACATTGGCATCATCCATTAACAGTTGGTTGCCGAAACCATCCACTTCGAAAGCATAGATTTTGCCATATTTCGGATGATTGTAAACCGCATATTTTTTCAGGGCTGCTTCCACTTCGTTCGACAGTGTAGTACATTCTTTAGCTAAATCAGGTTTCTTGTTGACTGTATTCAGAATTTCGGCAGCTTTGCGCAATGAAGTTACAGCAAAGAAGTTGGATGGAACGAGGAACTGGAAAGTTGTAGCATCATCCGAAGGACGGAAAGCAGAAGCAATCAGTCCGACCGGCTTTACAGGATTACCCCAGCCGTCGTTGGTCATCGTATCGAGTGCACGTTCCGTTTTACGTTGGAAACGATAAGGACCTTTCGGATCTTCTTTTCGTTGCTGTTCCTTAAACGTTTTCAGAACCTTGGCGATGGCTGTAAGCCATTCGTCGGAGAATATACTGGCATCTCCCGTCGTCTTCCAGTAATGATAAGCGAGACGGATAGGATAACAGAGCGAGTCGATTTCCCATTTGCGTTCGTGCAGTTCGGGCTTCATGTCCGTAAGGTCGCTCATCCATTCGCCGCCTTCGGAATTCATGTTGAAAGCATTGGCATACGGGTCGATATTGATACACTTGAACTGACGTTTGATAACGCCGGCGAGCATTTTTTTCAGTTCTGCGTCTTTGTTGGCGAGTTGCACGTAAGGCCATACTTGTGCACCTGAATCGCGCAACCACATGGCGTGGATGTCACCTGTATAAACAATCGTATCGTCTTTACCGTCATAATGAACAGTAGTATCCAGTGTGTTCGGGAAACAGTTTTCGAACATCCATGCTAAGCGGGCATTCGTCAGCAGTTGCTTGATATGCGCAATCTGTTGTTCCACAGCTTGTGAGACAAACAGACGTTTCGATGTTTCCGGACGGTTCGTCTGATAGTTGTTGATTTTGGTATTATCTTGTTGGATGACAAAATCACTGTTCGTTATAGCCTGCATATTGCTAGCGCCCAAGAGTGCTATGGACAAACAAAAGGCTTTAGTTATATTCATGGTAATAGTCTTTTTTTGTTGATTAGTATTGATTATGAAAGTGTTGCGGAGAAGAAGTGTTAAATCTCTGCAAAGAATTCAATAAGACAGGCATTGTCGAGCAGCCATTTATACTGTTCCTTGTTGTGTCCCGACCAATCCCTGCCTAATAATCCGTTTTCATCCCGGTAGTTTTCCCAGGCGTGAAGCGCATTTTCCACCATCGCATTGACATACGCCGGATTCTTGTCAATCTTATACAGAGCTTTCAGTCCTCTGAATAAGATCACGTTAAACCAGGCCATGTCTTTATGCACTTTGACAGTCGGGTCTTTCTTGTCGGCTTTTGTGCGGAAAAAGGCATCTGTTCCTGCGGCTGTTTGCTGTGCATCGTGCAAATACTGCTCATCTCCCGTTTCCTCATAGAGCAATACACCCGCCTGAATCATCTGTCCACTGTTGTAGGCGTACTTCTCTTTGGAAACTTTCCCTTTCAGGTTGATGTTATCCCAGTAAAGATGGTCGGTAGGGTCGCACAGATGCTTTTTCGTCCAGGCATACGTCTCTTTTGCTTTTTCGAGGTATTTGGCATCCTTCGTCAGCCGGTACAACTTGACACCGAGCACAGTAGACGGTGCATTGGAACAAGTATGCTTCGCTTCCTTCTGCTGTTCACACCAAAAGATGCCACCGCCTATCTCATCGCTCCATCCACTGTAGATATATTGATACAATGCAACGGCTTTTTCCAAAGATGCAGGCTTGTGAGTCAGTTGGTAATAATCGCAGTAATCCAGTGCAATCCAGATGTTATCGTCATAATAACGTCCGTGCTGCCCGTACTTGGTGGGGTATGACTGATAACAGGCCGGCAAGCGACTGTTATCCCAATACTGCTCCATTCCCGGTAGAATTCTTTTCTCGAGAATCTTTTTGTACTTCTTGTTTCCGGTCGCTTTGTATAAAGCCACACAACCCGACATCATCCCGGAATACGGCCATAGAAAAGAAGCCTTCAGCGTTCCGTTCTGCTGCGTTCCGTCCGCCAGATAAGTGATTTTTTGGTTGGGATTGACAGGATACGTTTCTGTTAGTAGTCCGTCATTCGTCTGATAGAGATTCAATACATTAGATAGAATCGAGTCGGCAATAGAAAGATAACGGGTATTTCCCGGTGTCTTTCCCACTGCGGAGGTAAGGCAAAATAACATACAGGCTACAAAACATATATTTCTCATAGGAATATCGGGTTGTGTGGTGAAACTTTCAGGTTATAACTAGATACAAAGATTATTTCTGCTGACGCTGGTCGAACTCCAGTTCCACCTTTACGGGGAAATGGTCTGAAGGAGTGCGCGCCTGATAAGTCTTGATGTCGATTTCTTCCGGGCAATCGTTCGCCTGCTTCTTTTCTCCCTTGCCTACGATGCTGCGGTAAGTATCAGTCAGCACACCATATCTTTTCACTTGGAAAGACGGAGAAACGAATATATGGTCGATACGGCTTTCCGTAAAGCTGTTCGGGTCGAAGTCGTTGAACGTGCCGTTGATAGCATAGCGGAAGCCGGCCTTCTCGTAAGAGTCGCACAACACCCCTTTGCTCACAAAAGCATCATAAGACTGGTGGGTCTGGTCGACATTGAAGTCTCCCGTCAGGATGGCCGGAAGCTCTTTGCCTTTGCCAAGTTCTTTCATCTTGTCCTGTACGAGGAATGCACTTTCCACACGTGCCTTCTTGCCGATATGGTCCATGTGCAGGTTGAAGAAAAGGAATTCGAAGCCGGTATCTTTGCATTTGAAGTGTCCCCAACTGCAAATACGCGGCAACACGGCATCCCATCCTTTGCTCGGCACGTCGGGAGTTTCCGACAACCAAAAATCACCTTTCTCTATCACGTCAAACTTGTCTGTGCGATAGAAAATAGCAGAATGTTCACCTTTCTCTTTGCCGTCGTCGCGACCTACACCGATATAATCATAACCGGGTAATGCCTCTTTTATATCTTTCAGTTGATGAATAAAGCACTCCTGCGTGCCGAAAATATCGAAATCGTGGTATTGCACTATTTGGGCAATGACCGGGTAACGTTGTCCCCAACCGTTTCCGTTGATTGAATCGCCACCGTTGGCGTTTCTCAAATTGTAGGAGGCAACGGTGATAGAAGTAGGCTGATAGTTACTTTGACAACCGCAAAAGACGATCGCAACAAGGGCAATTAGTAAAAGGTTTTTCAGTTTCATGTTTTTATAGTTTGTTTGGTAGATAATTCATTGATCTCCAAAAGTACAATATTTTATTCAAACGAAAGAGAGTAAGGTACATCTTTTTCTGTGGTTCCCCGTTGTTTATTGGGTACGGGGCTCATTTGAAATTGAATATTAGCACCTTTAATCAGCTGGTCATGTGTAAGGAAATTACGGGTTTGTGATTTCCCGTTTACTTTCATTTCCTTGATGTAGCGGTTGTCAAGCTGGTTGTTATCTGCCTTGATTGTGATGGTCTTTCCGTTCTCCAGATGTAACTTCGCTGATTTGAAGAGCGGGGTTCCTATGATATATTCATCCGTTCCCGGGCAAACCGGATAGAAACCGAGTGCGGAGAATACATACCAGGCAGAAGTCTGACCGTTGTCTTCGTCACCGCAATAACCGTCGGGACCGGCGGTATATAGTTTGTTCATAATCTCACGTATCCAGTATTGGGCTTTCCAGGGCTCGCTCGAATAGTTGTAGAGATATACCATGTGCTGAATAGGCTGGTTGCCGTGCGCATATTGCCCCATGTTCATTACTTGCATTTCACGCATTTCGTGAATCATGCCGCGGCTTTCCATTCCCAGTTTACCCGGGATGACAAAGACGGAATCCATCATCGCGTTGAATTCTTTCTTGCCTCCCATCAGGTTGATAAGTCCTTGCGGGTCGTGGAATACGCAGAAGCTCCAGTGCCAGCTATTCCCTTCGCAAAATTCACCGCTCCAGTCCACTGCATCGAAATTCGGATTGAATACGCCTTTGTTGTCTTTGCCAACCATCAGTTTGCGTTCCGGATGATAGACATTTTTGTAGTTCAGCGCGTGTTTCTTATAAATGTCGATTTCGCTCTCCGGTTTACCGAGTTTCTTGCCTAATGTATAAATTGCCCAGTCGTTATATGCATACTCCAGTGTACGTGCAACGTTTTGTCCTATGCCGATATTGTTGGCAACATATCCCAGTTGGTTGTAAGATTCGTAACCGAGACGACCTGAAGCAGTCCCGCGAAGATGTGCATTTGCTCCATGTTTCAATGCTTCCCAAAGAGTTTCGATATCATATCCTCGCAATCCTTTGATGTAAGCGTCGGCCACTACGGAAGCCGAGTTGTTGCCTACCATACAATCCCGATGTCCCGGGCTGGCCCATTCCGGCAGGAAACCGCTTTCCTTGTAAGTATTTACTAGTCCCTCCTGCATCTTTTGATTCATTGACGGATACATCAGGTTGAGGAAAGGGAACAAGCAGCGGAACGTGTCCCAGAATCCGGTGTCGGTAAACATATAACCGGGACGCACTTCGCCGTTGTAGGGGCTGTAATGCATGACTTGTCCCTTAGCATCTATCTCGTAGAAACTGCGTGGAAAAAGCATGGAACGGTATAAACAGGAATAGAAGGTGCGTAATTTATCGATATTATCGTCTTCTATCTCTATTTTACTCATTTCACGGTTCCAAATCTCTCTTCCGTTCGCTACCAGTTGGTCGAAACTGTTTTTGCCAAGCTCTTTGAGATTCAACTCCGCCTGTTCGGGGCTGATAAAGGAGGAAGCAACACGTGCGTGTACGATTTCTCCCTTTTTCGTGGCGAATCCGATCACGGCCCCTGTGTGGTTTCCTTTTGCTTCTGTTTCATTCGGAAGAATGTTGTTTTCGAAAACTGTGGAAACGAATGTGAACGGTTTGTCGAATTGAATCACGAAATAGTTTTTGAAGTTTTCCGGCACACCGCCGCTATTCTTGGTTGAATAGCCGATAATCTTGTTTTCTTCCGGAATCACTTTCACATAAGAACCTTTGTCGAAAGCGTCTACAATCACGTAGGCATTCTTTGTCTCCGGATACGTGAAACGGAACATGACGGCACGCTCCGTAGGAGCAAGCTCGGTTGTTACATCATGGTCGGCAAGGTATACCTTATAATAATAAGGTTTGGCAACTTCCGCTTTGTGAGAGAACCAACTGGCACGTCGGTCTTGATCGAATACCAGTCCGCCTGTGATAGGCATGATGGCAAACTGCCCGTAGTCGTTCATCCAGGGACTGGGCTGATGTGTTTGTTTGAATCCCCGGATTTTGTCGGCATCATACGTGTACGCCCAACCGTCTCCCATTTTACCGGTCTGCGGTGTCCAGAAATTCATTCCCCACGGCAATGCCGTAGCCGGATACGTGTTTCCGGTAGACAGTTCAAACTTGGATTGAGTGCCCACCAGTGTGCTGACATAGTCTACCGGATTCTTAACGGCAGAAGATTGCAGGCTGTACAACACGGCACCTCCAAGAAATAGCAAGTGTTTAAATGAAAAATGTGTTTTCATGAACAAATGAATTTATTGATTTGAAAATAATTTCTACGACGAAAATAGGGAGAAAAGGAATGTGCTTCTAGTAATAGAGGGGCTAAATCGCCTCTTGTCGCTGAAGTTAACTACTCTGGCACGGAACTTTACTTATATTCCGGCCAAAAAAAAGCTCGGAATGTTTTTTTGTTTACCTTTGTCATATAGCAAATCTAAGAATAATACACTATGGGAAAACAGTCGGTTTTTATTCTATTCTTTTTTCTTAATCTGTTGATACATAACGCTTATGCTTATAATTTGAAGCAAGTTGCAGATAAAGAGTATATGTCTAATAGTTCGATTACATCTCTGTGCCAGGATGAGCGTGGATTGATGTGGATTGGGACCTGCGACGGGCTGAATATTTATGATGGACAGGAGATTGAGGAATTTAAGACTCGTGACAAGGAGGATTACTTATCTGGTAATCTGATTGACAATATTGTGTATACGGGCGAAGATATTTACTGGATTCAAACCTACTATGGGCTGAACCGTTTGAACCGGAAAACCAATACAATCACTCACTATAATGAATTTCAGAAACTCTTCTTTATGAATAAGGATAGTCATGGTAATCTGTTCATTATCCAGGATAGTAACTGCATTTATTATTATCATAAAAAAGAAGGAGTCTTCAAGAAAATCAATATCACGGGAATCCCGATTTCCGATATCGTAAACTTCTTTATCGACGGTAACAACCGGATGTGGGTAGTCATGAAAGGATATAACCGCTGTTATGATATACAGCAGGAAGCCGCATCGGGAGATATCACCCTGTTACCCCAGAAAACGAACCTGATTTATCAGACTTCCTTGATTTATTGTTTCAATGACGAGCAATCTCTTTATTACATAGACAAGGAATTTAATTTCTATGCTTTCCATATTCCGACCCAGAAGAATGAGTTTATTGCCAATCTAGGTAAAGAAATACAGGAACGTGGCAAAATTTCTTCCATCGTTCATTATCATAACAGCTATTTTGTGGGCTTTTTGATGGATGGTATTCTGCTGTTGGAGAAACAGAAGGAGACGAATCATTATCAAATTCAGTCGTTACCTATCAACAGCGGTGTATTCTGTCTCAAGAAAGACCGTTTTCAGGATGTTGTTTGGATTGGTACCGACGGGCAGGGTGTTTATCTTTATTCGAACCCGCTTTATTCTATCAAATCAATGGTGCTTAGCAATTATACCGAGAAAATAGAACGCCCCGTGCGTGCCATCTATCTTGATGATGAACGTACTTTCTGGGTGGGAACCAAAGGAAACGGAATTCTTAAAATCTATGATTACGAATTCGATAAAAACATCTCCGACTGTCGGGCGGAGGTGTTGACTACCTCTAATAGTGCTTTGAGTAGTAATGCCGTTTATTGTTTTGCCAAGAGCCACCGGAATTTGCTTTGGATAGGAGACGAAGAAGGATTAACTTATTATTCATATCGGGAAAAACGTATCAAGAGTATACCAATACGGATCGGTAACGAAGATTTCAAATACATCCATGACATTTACGAAACAGCAGATTCCGAACTGTGGCTGGCGAGTGTCGGCATGGGAGTGGTGAAAGCTCGTATTGCCGGAACACCGGACAATCCGGTGATTGTGGATGCGCAACGTTACATCATCAATGACGGCGAACTGGGATCGAACTATTTCTTTACTATTTATGCGGAGAATGAAGCCAACCTGTTGTTTGGCAATAAAGGATATGGGGTATTCCGCTATAACGAAACGACGAATGGCCTGGAACCGGTGTCTACTCACAAATACGAAAACATGACCCTGAATAATATTCTCGCTATCAGTAAAGACAGCAGCAATAACTATCTTTTCGGAACGAGCTACGGATTGATAAAGTACACATCGGAAACCTCTTATCAGCTCTTCAATGCCAAGAATGGTTTCCTGAATAATACCATTCATGCAATTCTTAGAAACTCGTCCGACGACTTCTGGTTGAGCACCAATCTTGGATTAATCAATTTCGATACGAAAAGGAATGTCTTTCGTTCATACGGTTTTGGAGATGGTTTAAAGGTGGTAGAGTTTAGTGACGGAGCCGCTTTTCGGGATTCCCAGACTGGTACTCTGTTCTTTGGCGGAATCAATGGAGTCGTAGCTATCCGGGCGGATGGCCGTCCGGAGCAGCTTTATATGCCTCCTGTTTATTTTGATAAGCTGTCTATCTTCGGTGAACAATACAATCTGGGCGAATTTCTCACCCGGAAAAAAGAAACTGAAGTCTTGAATTTGCAGTATGACCAGAATTTCTTTTCTGTTTCATTTGCCTCTGTGGATTATCTGAATGGTAATAACTGTACCTATTTCTATAAACTGAAAGGATTGAGTGACCAATGGGTAAACAATGGTTCGGAAAGCGGAGTCTCTTTTACGAATATGGCTCCCGGCGAATATACCTTACTGGTGAAATATTACAATAGTGTTTTTGATAAAGAGAGTGATGTCTATTCTCTGGTGATTCGTATAGGTGATCCGTGGTATGCTTCCTGGTGGGCTTATTTGATTTATGCCCTGTGTCTGCTTTTACTGGCAGCCTTGCTGATACGTTCCTTTATCCTGCGCTCCAAACGTAAAAAGCAGGAATTGCTGAACGAGATAGAGAAACGCCATCAAAAGAATGTCTTTGAGTCCAAACTTCGTTTCTTTACTAATATCGCACATGAATTTTGTACTCCGCTGACTTTGATTTATGGTCCTTGCGGACGAATCCTTTCATCGAAGGGACTTAGTAAATTTGTCGTGGACTACGTACAGATGATTCAGACGAATGCGGAGCGTCTCAACAACCTGATTCATGAGTTGATCGAATTCCGTCGGATTGAAACGGGAAACAGGGAAGTGCGGGTTGAGTCATTGAATGTGTCTTCCATTGTGAAAGGAATAGCCAAAACGTTTGTTGAAATGGCTAAATCCAGAAACATCACTTTCTTGAGCAAGATACCCGAGCAGGTGATGTGGAACTCGGACAAAGGATTCCTGAATACAATTATTATTAATCTGATTTCTAATGCCTTTAAATATACTCCCGACGGACAGAGTATCAAGATTGAAGTGGATACGAGCCGGGAAAATATGCTGGCTCTTCGTGTAGCAAATGAAGGAAGTACCATCAAGGAAAAGGATTTTCAGTATATTTTTAATCGGTATGCCATTTTGGATAATTTCGAGAATCAGGATGAAAAGAACTTTTCACGGAACGGACTGGGGCTAGCCATCTCTTATAATATGGCAAAGTTGCTGAATGGTACGTTGAAAGTGGAAAATACTCCTGACGGATGGGTGATGTTTACACTAACCTTGCCGGTCGTGAAACTGACTACCGGAGTGTCGGAAACCAAGCGGCTCACAGCGGAATACATCCCTAAGATAGATACTCAATCGATACTGAAACTTCCCCAGTATGAGTTTGATAAGATGCGTCCTACGCTTTTGGTTGTCGATGATGAAATCGAAATGCTATGGTTTATTGGAGAAATCTTCTCGGCTGACTTCAATGTGGTAACCTTGCAAGATCCTGAACGGCTGGATCAGGTGATGAATGAGGTTTATCCGAATGTGATTATCTGTGATGTCATGATGCCGGGAATGGGTGGCATTGAACTGACCAGGCGGATTAAATCGGTGAAAGAGACGGCGCATATTCCTATTATTGTGGTTTCCGGACGGCACGAGATGGAACAACAGATGGAAGCCCTTTCTGCCGGTGCGGAAATGTATATCACAAAACCGTTTAGTGCGGAGTATCTTCGTATCTCTGTCTGTCAGGTGATAGAACGGAAAGAGGTGTTGAAAAATTATTTCAGTTCGCCGATCAGTTCTTTTGAAAAGTCGGACGGGAAGTTGACGCATAAAGAGTCGAAGAAGTTCCTTCAGTCGGTTTTGAAGATTATCAATGATAATATAACGAACAAAGATTTGACTCCGCGTTATATCGCCGATCGACTGGCAATCAGTCCCCGGAGTCTTTATCGGAAGATGGAAGAGATAGGAGAGGATAGCCCGACCGATCTGATTAAGGAATGTCGTTTGCACATAGCGAAAGATTTATTGCTGACCACTAAAAAGACGATTGATGAAATTGTATTCGATTCGGGATTCTCGAACAAAGTTACTTTCTTTAAGGTGTTCCGTGAAAAGTATGAGTGCACGCCAAAAGAGTTTCGGATGAAACATTTGGAAGAGGTTCAGCAGTAGCCTGTGGCGGGAATTTTTAAAGAAAAAGAAGAAGTAAATATCCGTGTTAATATAGTAAATATCCGTGCCAAAAGGTAAAAAAGGATAGTTAATTTTCTTTTGGTAGAGTTTAGTGATTTTATCTTTGTCTCATCGAAGTTTTTAAGTAGATAAACTTGAAAAGTATTAATTTATTAATCTTTAATCTAATGAAAAGGAAACTTAGTTTTTTATTTCTTTCAGCATTGACCATTCCATTTTTTATGGTATCGTGCAGTGATGATAAAGAAGAACAGGAAGTGAAACCGGCAACAGATCTGGTTGTCGATAATAATTCGGTGACACTACTACAAGGAGACGAAATTACGGTGAGTATCACCTCCGGTAATGGCGATTATTATGTGAAGCCATTTGATGAAAACGTGGCGACGGCTACAATCAATGGTAATAAGGTGACTATTAAAGCTACCGAAAATAGCCAGTTGGAAGAAAATAACCGTACGGAAACTACTATATTAATAGTAGATGGACGTAAGAAAGTGGCTAGAGTGCTGGTTCGGGTAGCAAAACTCTGGGATTTGACGGTAGATGCACCGGAAGAAGGTTTTGACCTTTTTATCGGTGAAAAGAGACTGGTGAAGATTTTGACCGGTAACGGAGATTATCAGATTTCCATACCGGAAGGTGCTGATAAGTTTTTGGAAGTGGGTGAACTATCCGGACAAGTTATTCCGTTGACTGCCAAGTTCGAGACTGGAGCCGATCCGGTAAATATTACGATAACAGATAAGAAAGGTAAGACAATCACTATTCCTGTGGTAGTGAACATCGTGGATCTGACACAGAAAAGTAATGAAGCCACTTTTGCCGAACCGGATGCCGAATCTCAATATATCTCTATTGAGAGAGGTAATGGCGGATATAGTTTCACTTATCAGGTGGGAGACAGCGAGCCTACTACGAATGCAACGATTGTGGAAGCTACTGAAAAAGAGAACCTGATTACCTTGAAACCCAAAGCTAGAGGTGATGTGAAAGTGATTGTGACAGACCAGAAAGGTTCTGTGGAGGAGATTTCGGTGAAAGTGAATCCATATAACCTTAAACTGGAAAATGAAGCAACTTCTTTAATCATCGGTGGTTATGAGGCATCTACAGAAATAGCTATTACCAGAGGAAATGGTGATTATAAGTTGGCACAACTCACAGATGATAATAAAACCTATTTGAAAACCGCAGAATTGATTACGGAAGACGGGGCTACCAAGTTAAAACTAACAGGAAAGAAGCTCGGGGCTACCACACTGGAACTGTCTGATGCGGCAGGTCAGAAATTGACGTTACCAGTTTATGTGAATCCGGTATGTTATCGTATGGAATATGACGTATGCTTTAAAATTGATATTAAAAAGTATGCCGAATCACATTCAGAGGTGAAAAGTATGAATCAGCTTACTTTTGAGGTTGTGTTCTACCCGACTTATACTCGTTCTATGCAATCGTTTATAGGTTTGGAAAGTGTATTCCTGCTTCGTGCAGAAGCTAAGGATGTGAATCCGCGTTTTGAAATAGCCACTAAAATTAATGGTAAGAGTGATCCCCGTTTCCGTAGTCAGCAAACTATTTATTGCGATGATTCGGAAGGTGGACGTAAGACTCCGGGTAAATGGTATCATATAGCCATTGTATATGATGGAACGAAATCAAGTACTAAAGAGGCTTATAAAATGTATATAAACGGGGTGAGAGAAACGTTGACTCCTGCAGATAACTCTTATGAGGATTGTGCCCCTAATTCATCTCTCAATCTGACAGATGTAGGTGGAAATGATAAAGCACTGTTGATTGGACGTTCCGGAGATTCATATCGGGTAGGATATTGCAAAGTTTATCAGGCACGGATGTGGAAGAGAGCGTTGGACGAAAGTGAAATTAAAGCGAATATGTGCAAAATCCTTAATGCAGAAGAACACTCTGACTTGATGGGATATTGGGTATTCTCGAAAGGTGTCGGAGGTACTACAGTTTTTGAAAATTGGGGAAATGGCGGCAGCGGATTGGATGCGCAAGTTTGTTTGCAGAATATAAGCGAAAATAAACCTGCCTGGGGAGCGGAACTTCCTGCAACTTATAATGGAGATAAGAGCCGCTTTGAACCAATTGAATGTCCTCATTCATACTAAAACTAGGAATATAATAATATGAGAAACAATATGATAACAAAAAAACTAATCAAATTTGCCCTGCTGTTTTTTCTTATCGGACTGACGGCTTGTGACAATAAACTGAATCCGGGATTTGATCCGGATGATTATGAACCGATTGTTCCGCCTGAACCTGTTAGAACAATGGATGCAATGGCTAGTGGCGAGCGAGTAGTACTTTCGGGTGCTTCGTTGACGGATATTGTTCTGAAATGGACGCCTACCGAGAAACACGGAAATACAGTATATCGTTATGAAGTATTGATTGATACGATCGGGGGAGACTTTACCAAACCGGTAGAAACGATCTTTTCTGACAATAACGGTTTGGAATCGCAGTTGACTTTAACCCATTATCAGGCAAACACAATAGGTAAACTGGCTAAATTCCGTTGCAATACCAACGGCACACTGCGTTGGAAGGTGCGTGCTTATTGCGGATTGGATCAGGCTCTTAGTAGTCTGGAAGGTTATTTCGTAATTTTTATGATGGACGGCATTGATGATATGCCTTCTGAAAACGAGCCGGTTTATATCACTGGCGTGGGCACGGAAGATGATGGTGATGAAGCGGAAGCACAACAAATGCTCCGTCAGAATGAAGGAATCTATCAGACTTTCACTCAATTGAAAGCCGACCAGCCATTTATATTTATGTCTACTGTAGAAGGTCGCAAATGCTATTATTATGTAGACGACAACGGAGTGTTGCGTGAGCGTAATGATGGTGAAGACTATACAGTTACGGTTCCTCAATCAGGCATCTACCGGATTACCATCAATATGGGTGAACAAACGATCAGTTACGATGAAATAGGAGCTGTATATCTTTATAACCATTCGGGTGGGTATAGACAGGATTTCAACTATCTGGGATATGGCAAATGGGGTGTGAAGAATTATACTGCCCGGAAACAAACGGAAAGTTGGGCAGGAAGCGGTGAAACCCGTCATAGCTTTAAGATGGAAATCAACGGAACAACCTACCGTTGGGGACATAAGGAGAAAGATAAAGGGCAACCGAATCTGACTACCGACAACAGCTATTATAATTTATATCAACTGGCATTGGGCACAGATCCATGGGATTACAGTTTCCGTTTCTGCGACGAATTACTGCAATGGGGCGAAAAGCAGGGAAATGTCTATTATGCTACGGTGAAAACCGATGTAACCCTCTATTTCAATGCTGAGTTTGGAACGTACACCCACCGTTGGGTAGCTTCGGAAACGAATGAAGATTAAAACTGAATAATAATATGAAGAACTATATAGTATCATTATCAAAAAGAGCTTTGTTGTTAAGTGGTGCACTGGCAATATTTACAGCTTGTGACGACGGCGATCTGGGAGACATCTACAAAGGTAATTCATCCGGTGAATATGTGTCGGATGTGAACTGGACAGATGCAGCCGACAAAAGTACGGGAACTTATATCAAATATTTCTATGAGAATGCCAGCGGACGGGATACCTTTTGCGGAAGCATTTACTGGGAAAAACCGAATACACCGGAAACCGGAGAACCGGCAAGCACGGGCGGTAGCGGCGGATGGTCGCAGGGACATGCATTGGACATCGTGATCGATGCTTATATCCGTCACGCAAACAATCCCGAATATCAAGCTCATTTGTATGAAAACATCATGAAACCTTTCCTGCCGGCTTTTGATGACTGGAATGAACATTGCGGTTATGGTGGCAAAGACTTCTGGAATAACTTCTATGATGATATGGAATGGATGGCACTGTCTTGTCTGCGGGTTTATGAATTGACTGGCGATCAGGATTACTACAGTGCGTTGATGAAGATGTGGAACCATATCAAGGGAGCGAAGAATGACTATAAAGGGGTAGGAGGAATGGCATGGAAAACGGATGCGCCGGCTTCACGTATGTCTTGTTCCAATGGTCCCGGTTGCCTTCTGGCTATGAAATTGTATCAACTTACCGTTAAGGAGGCTAAAGACGGCTGGGAAGAGCAGGCTGCTTATTACCTGAACTTCGCCAAAGAGGTATACAACTGGATGACGGCTTATCTGTGTGATATTTCCACCGGACAGGTATATGATAATCTTAGTATTAAAGATGACGGAACACCGGGAGATCCTGATAAAGTAGCCTTGTCTTATAATCAGGGAACATTTATGGCGGCTGCCCTGGAGCTGTACAACGCTACAGGTGAGGATGAATATCTTCGTAATGCGGTTGCTTTCGGCTCTTACCAGGTGAATAAGAAAATGGATTCCAACTATCCGGTATTCAGTGGTGAAGGAAATTCGGGAGATAATCTTTTATTCCGTGGAATATTTGTCCGTTACTTCCTGGATATGGTGAAACAGCCGACTAACAGCCTTTATCCGGAAAAGACCAAGAATAAGTTTATCGCTGCATTGCGCAGCTGTTCTGATGTGCTTTGGACGTTGGCTCATCCCGAAGGCTATTATGTGTGGGAGTACGACTGGGCAAAAGCACCGACCTTCGGTAATCGTGACAACAGGGAAGATCGCCTGACAATCTCCTTGAATGCGGAAGTCCCGGGAGCAACAATGATTGAAATCCGTGCTCGTTATGAAGACTGGGTACAAGGTAAAGCAACGGAAAAGGCCAACTGGGTCGGACCGGATTTCGGTAAGAAAGCAGAGGAATAAGATTGATTTATTACACATAGAAAATCGAAAAGAAAGATGATACATATAAAAAGAAATATTTGTCTGGTGGCTGTTTCTTGCACTCTTCTTGCAGGTATACCTTTGCAGGGTGTGGCGCAAACGGGAAGAACGGCAAAGGTGCAGGCCACACAAAGTAATAAAATAACAGTGTCGGGTACGGTATTGGACAAGACGACAAATGACCCGTTGATCGGTGTGTCTGTTGTCGTGAAAGGGGTGGCCAATGCAGGTACGATTACCGATATGGATGGTAAGTTTACATTGAAGCTGCCTTATGCGGAAGCTCCGTTGGTGTTTTCTTACCTGGGTTACCAGCCACAGGAAATTGTTCCCGGTGCAAAGAAGGAACTGACTGTCTTACTACAGGAAGATACGAAAGCCTTGCAGGAAGTGGTTGTGGTAGGTTATACCAAACAACGTAAAGAAACGATGATCGGTTCTGTTGCTACCATCACGACAAAAGATCTGACGCAAAGTCCTACTGCCAATATCAACAATGCGCTTGCCGGACGTCTGCCGGGGTTGATTGTAAACCAGTATGCGGGTGGTGAACCGGGTGTGGATCAAAGTGAATTGTTTATCCGTGGTAAGGCAACTTACGGTAACCAGAGTGCCATTGTCATTGTCGATGGAATCGAACGTGACATGAGTTACCTCGCACCGGATGAAATTGAAACATTCACTATCCTGAAAGATGCTTCGGCCACTGCCGCTTATGGTATCCGTGGTGCAAATGGTGTAATCGTTATTACTACCAAACGTGGTAAGGCAGCGGAAAAGGCAACCGTGAACCTGAAAGCCTCTATCGGTATTAACCAGCCGATCGGTTTCCCCGAATATTTAGGCTCTGCCGATTATGCAACTTTATATAATGAAGCCAGATTGAACGATGCCAAGATGACGGGCGCAGACATCAGCAGTTTGAACCTTTTCTCTCAACAGGCGATTGACAATTTCCGCCGTGCGAAAGGAGACAATTCCGATGGTTTGGGATATGACTGGGATTATTATGATTTTGCCTTCAAACCCGGTTTGCAGGAAGATGTCAGCCTCTCCATTCGTGGAGGTACGGACAAGGTACGTTATTATGTATTGGCCAATTACTTTTCACAAGGCGGTAACTACAAATATTCGAATGCCGGTGAATATGACTCGCAAACCAAGTTCACCCGTTACAACTTCCGTTCGAACATCGATATCAACATTAATCGTTATTTGAGTACCCGTTTGGATTTGGGGGCCCGTATTACCGACCGTAATGCACCGGGTACAACAGCCGGTCGCCTGATGACCATCTGTGCTACCCAGCCTCCATATCTGCCCATCCTGGTGGAAGAAAATGCGCATCCGCAGAATGAGGAATACATTCAGCAAAATCCTCGTGGAATGCTTTATGGTGACAATATCTACCGTTACAATCTTCTGGGTGAATTGAGCCGTACCGGTTATCTGAATGAAAAGAACACGTATCTGAATGGTAGTTTTGCCATGAATCTGGATATGGAATTTCTGACGAAAGGATTAAAAGCGGAAGTGATGTTCTCTTATGATGCTTCTGAAGGACGCTGGATTAATCGTAAACTGGATACTTACAAAGACGGTTATCGTGAATATCCGAAATATGCGACGTTTATGCCGATCGAAGGTTCGGATGCTTATATGGCAGGCGGACACTATACGGGTGCTTACAAAACGGGTAACAAATATGATATTGACCAGACTATTGGCAACGGATTCAGTCATAACGCTTCTGACGGACGTACTTATATACAGGCACGTTTGGATTACAACCGTTTGTTTAGCAACCGCCACGAAGTGACCGCCATGTTATTGGCAAACCGTGGTAACCGTACTGTTAACAATGAACTGGCTTATCATAGCCAGGGTATCACCGGACGCTTTGCTTATTATTATAATCAGAAGTATCTGATGGAATTTAACTTCGGTTACAATGGTTCCGAAAACTTCGCTCCGGGCAAACGTTACGGGTTCTTCCCAGCTGGTTCAATCGGTTGGGTAGTCTCTGAAGAGGAATTTATGAAAAAGGCTTCCTGGATTGACTTCCTGAAAGTAAGAGCCTCCTATGGTTTGGTAGGTAGTGACAACGTTAGCAGCCGTTTCCCATATCTGGCTTTCTACGGTGGTGGCAGCGGTTATGATTTCGGTAATAACTTTGGTACGAATGTAGGCGGTACTTCCGAAGGTAATCTGGCTAATGCGAATCTGACTTGGGAGAAAGCCCGTAAACTGAATGTCGGTATCGACTTTACTACCCTGAACCAACGTTTGGCATTGACGATAGATGCATTTTATGAATATCGTTTTGACATTATTACAGATATGAATAGTGACGGTATCATGGGATATCCGGATATTGTAGGTAAAGATGCAGCTTTACAGAATCTGGGTGAAGTAAGCAACCGCGGTGTGGATATCGAATTGAGCTGGAATGATAAGATTGGAAAGGATTTCCGTTACTATATTCGTCCGAACCTGACTTTCTCCCGCAACCGTTTGGAATATAAAGCGGAAGTTGCCCGCAAGAACTCCTGGCGTAAAGAAACCGGTAAACGCTTATACGAAAACTTCGTCTATGTGTTCGATCATTTTGTAGCCGATCAGGAAGAGGCTGACCGTTTGAACAAGATCGGTTATCAGCCGTGGGGACAATTAATTCCGGGAGATGTTGTTTATAAGGATTTGGATCGTAACGGAGTGATTGATGATGAAGACCGTACAGCAATGGGAAATCCGCGTAGTCCGGAACTGATGTTCGGTATTCCTTTCGGTTTCCAGTATAAGAACTTTGATTTTAGTGTATTATTGCAAGGTGCGACAAAATCATCTATTCTGTTGAATGGGGCTGCTGTATTTGACTTCCCGCAATTTGAACAAGATAAGATCGGACGTGTGAAGAAAATGCATCTGGACCGTTGGACACCGGAAACGGCTGCTACTGCCAAATATCCGGCATTGCATTATGGAACACATGATAACAACAAGAATGGAAACAGTAGTTTGTTTTTGTATGATGCTTCCTACCTGCGTCTTAAGAATGTGGAAATTGGTTACAATGTATCACCCAAATTATTACGTAAATTCCATGTGCAACAGGCACGTATCTATGTGCAAGGTCTGAATCTGTTGACTTTTGATAAACTGGGTGATGTGGATATAGATCCGGAAACGAAATCCGGAGACGGAGCTTCCTGGTATCCTATTCAAAAGGTATTCAATTTTGGTATTGATATAACATTCTAAATAAGATAGAAATATGAAAAAGTTATATAGATTTTCAGCAATTGCTTTATTGGTCCTGCCGTTGGTCTTTACTTCATGTAGCGATTACCTGGATCGGGACGATGATGATAATATTACGGAAGCGGACGTTTTTGCCCGTTACGAAAAAGTGAACGGACTGGTTTCCGACGTATACGCGGCTGCAAAGAAAGCAGACCGTCCGCTGGTGTTCTTTGAGCACTTCAGCAACAGTGCCATTACGGACGAATGTGAAGGAACCAACGTAGAGGGAAACATTACGAATAACTTCAATAACGGTGCCTGGAACCCGAATTCTTTGCCCGGTAGTGTAGGGCAATATTGGGAAGCTCTTTATGAAGGAATCCGTAAAGCGAACCTGATTATAGAAAATGTACAGAAGTATAACACGCCCGACAACCCACAGCAGGATGGTGATCTTCGCAACCGTATCGGTGAGATGTATTTCATGCGTGGTTATTTCCACATGCTGTTATTGCGTATGTATGGCGAAGCTCCTTATATTGACCGTGTGATTAATGCCGGAGATAATATGGACTTCAAGAAAGAATCTGTTCATTCGATGGTTGAAAAGATTGTGACGGATGCGCAAACTGCTTATGGCATGGTTCCTAATAAATATGTGAAAACTTCCGAGAATTTTGGGCGTGTGGATAAGGGAGCCTGTCTGGGATTGATTTCTTTTGTTCGCTGGGTAGCGGCTACTCCGTTGTGGAACGGTGCTTCTCAATATGGATACAACTTGCGTCGTGTGTTTGAAAATGAGTATGCTTATGATGCTACTCGTTGGAGAAAAGCCAAAGAAGCGGCTAAAGCCGTTCTGGATTTCGAAGTCGGCGGAACCAAGCGTTATTCTCTCTATACGAAACATGATGCAAATGATTTCAAGGATCCGGCTGACGGTAATCTGAATGACAGCCGTGTATATGCTCGTTTGTGGGATATGTTTTATGATATGGATGCCTTTGCCAATGAGTATGTGTTCTTTATGACGAAGAGCAAGGATCAGGCATGGCAGGGTGATATTTATCCGCCCAGCCGTGAGGGAAGTTCGCGCCAGCAACCGGTGCAGGAACAAGTGGATGAATACGAATATATCGTAGGTGATTATGGCTATCCGGTATATTCGGCAGAAGCCCGCAAAGGTGGCTATGATGATACTAATCCGTATGTGAAAGGTACTCGTGACCCGCGTTTCTATCGCGATGTAATTTATCACGGAGCTCCTTACCGTAATAATAAGAACGAGTCGAAAACGATCAATACGGCGAGTGGTTCCGATAAGATTGGTGCTACCAATGCAACTACTACCGGTTATTATTTACGTAAATTCCAACAGGAGTCATGGAACAAATCCGGTAACTTCAGTATCAATGCGCCCGCCATCTGGCGTCTTCCGGAGTTTATTTATATTTATGCAGAGGCTTGTAATGAATTGGGCGAGGATATCGATGAAGCTTATAAATTGGTGAATACGGTTCGTGAACGTTCTTTTATGAAACCGATGCCGCCGGAAGTAAAGACTAATCAACAGTTGATGCGTGAATACATTCAGCGCGAACGTCGCGTGGAACTTTTTTATGAGGGAAAACGTCCGTGGACTTGCCGCTTGTATTTGGAACCCACCAGTAAGGAAGAGCTAGCAAAGGAAAGCCTTTGGAAATCGAGCGGGAGTGACAATTCAAAACGTACACAGAAATACTGGGCTGCCAATAACGGTGCATTGCCCCGTTGCCAGCGAATGATTAACGGAATGCGTCCGGTGCAGGATGAGAATGGGGCCATTACGGTTGACGGTGTGAAATATAGAATGGAGCGTTTCTGCGTGGAAGAACGTACGTTCTCTATTCAGCATTATCTGTTCCCGATTCGCCAGAGTGAGTTGCAGAAGACACCGACCATTGAACAAAATCCCGGATGGTAAACCGGTAGGAATGTATAACTTTAAAAAGAAAATCAGATGAAACGAATCTATACATATATGTGTCTGTTGCTTTTGTCGGTATTATCGTTTGCCGTTACAGGTTGTGATGACGATGACGATGTGGCTAAAGACTTGATAGAGTTGATTGTGAACAAACCGGTAATACGTATCGGGCAGAATGAGGAAGCCAAAGTGAATGTAGTGGTTGGAAACGGAAACTATACCGTGAGAAGTTTCAACACTGCCATTGCAACGGCTACCGTTTCCGGCGAATTGATAACTGTAAAAAGTGGCTCACAGAATGGGGCCACTACCGTCGAAGTAATGGATGGAGAAGGAGTAGTTGCCAATATTTCTGTGAATGTAGGTGTATTTGAATTGGAAGTGAATGAACCGGAGGTGATCTTGGAAGTTGCCGGTGAAAAGCAACTGATTGTTAGCATGGGAAACTTTTCCAGCAATGATGAATTGTCTTATGAGGTGGAGGATGAAACGGTTGTCAGCATGGTTAATACAGATCAGTTCCGTCCTTTCTATACTTTGACAGGTTTGAAGAACGGACATACAACAGTGACTTTTACAGACCATAAAGGAAAACAGGCAGTGGTTCAGGTGACGGTAAATCCGATTTCTATCGATGTCTCCAACCTGACACCGAGAGTGGGAGTCAACAATAAGATCATGATTACGGTAGAAAAAGGGAACGGAGGTTATAGTCTGACAGCAGAGGATGAAGAGATTGTAGCTATTCAGCAGGTGGATGACACTCGTTTCAATTTAATAGGTAAAAAAGCGGGTATCACTACCGTGTTTGTCAGAGACGAAGCGGAACAGGAATTAAGTCTGACCGTTACGGTGGTACAGGCAGATAAAGTAGCGAACCTAGGTAGCGGTAATTACTTTAAAGTACCGTTTGAATATAATGGTACGGCAGATGAATCGCTAAAGAATTTGAGTACGATCACATTTGAGGCTCGTTTCAATATTGAGTCGTTGAATGGCAATGACAATGGAAATGCCCGGATTAATACGGTGATGGGTATAGAGAAGAAATTCCTGCTGCGTGTCGACGTGCATAAGGGAGGAAGCAATGATGAAGAACGTTTCCTTCAGCTTGCTGCAGATGATAAAGGTAGTATTCGCTATGAGGGCTCTACTAAGATAGAAACCAATAAGTGGTATGATGTGGCTGTGGTATTGGATAATAGTAAGAGCGGAAGCGAACGGATTGCATTGTATGTAAATGGTGTCAGAGAAACGCTTCAATTATCAAACGGTACGCCGGATGATTTGAAAGAGATCAATCTTACTTCTGATTTCTACATCGGCCAGTCTGATGGTAAACGCCGGTTGAACGGAGCTATCAGTTATGCCCGTATTTGGACAAAAGCCTTGTCGGATCAACAGATCTCCGAGCAGAGCGGCAAGTTGTTGAGTGAGGATAAGGATGGAATGGTAGCTAATTGGTTATTCAATAATGGAAATGGTAATACCAAGACATTTGTGTCCTTGGCAGGAAAGAGCTTCGAAGCAGAGGCGGCAAATATTGTTTCAAGTTGGAAAACAGATCCGATATTGGAAACAAGTACTCCTACAGAATAATTGTAAGAAGATAGGATAATAAAAAAGCCATCCCCGGAATAGACGAAAGTAGGGATGGCTTTTTTTGTAGTGTGCTTACTATTCTTCGGCAGACTATGTCCTGCATGTTGTTGGCAAGGTTATTCCTTGACAGGCTCAGCCGGTTTGTCTTTTGATGTAGTGTCTGTGACAACTGTATCATTGACATTGGCGGCGAGTGCAACCAGTGATGCCTTTGCAGGCGCGTCTTCTTTAGTTACAGTATCTTTTACTACTGTATCATTGACAACTGTTGCATTGATTTCTGTCGGGGCTGTCACAGCTTCTGCAGAACTCTGAGCCTTTACAAGGAATGAACCACCACAAACAAACATAAACATTGCTACTACTAATACTAATTTTTTCATAATCGTTTGCTTTAATGATTATTAGACATATGTTTTCAATTCTCTACCTTTGTGTTAAGGAATCGGTTATTGCTTTTCGCTAACGTCTAATTAAAGATCAAAGCGCGTGCCAAAATTAGATAATGTATGATAAGTGATTGATAAATAAGGGAATGAGGAAGATGATGCCAATTAGGATAGTGGGGAAGTATGTGTGGAGTGTGTGGAAACTGTGGCGGGGAGTGTTGAAATATTACACACAACCCGCCACAGGTATTTTATTTTAGGTATAAATTTAAATAAAACTCCTAATAGCATGTATTTAGGTTGTATAGGATATTCAAAAAGAGTTAGAGAACAAGATGAATATTATAAAGAATATTGCTTATTAAAGGGATTGTTACATAGATTAGATTATAGTTCATCTGCGCATGTAAAAGTGGAAGATGAAACACAAGAAAAAATATCAGATTATACAAAAAGATTTATGAAACAAAAGAATTATGATAAAAATGAACTTCAATTATTTTGTGAGGAAAATTCTGATAAAAATATTGTTGTAATTGGTTCTACTGGAATGGGAAAAACAGAAGCGGCACTACTTTGGAGTAATTCTTCAAAAACATTTTTTACTTTACCAATTAGAATTAGTATTAATGCAATATATGACAGGATTTGTAAACTATTAGGATACGAGCATGTTGGATTATTGCATTCAACGGCATTAGATTATTTGCAAGAAAATGTAAAAGATGAATCAGAAATTAAGCAAACATTTAAAGATTATGCAGAGACAATTAACTTATCTAGTAAAATAACTACTTGCACAATAGACCAGATTTTTAAGTTTGTGTTTAAGTATAGAGGATATGAAAGAGAATATGCTACTTTGTCATATTCAAAAATAGTGATTGACGAAATACAAGGGTATTCTCCAGAGATAGTTGCGATACTTTTAAAAGGCATTGAGATGATTTATAAAATAGGTGGAAAGTTTATGATTATGACAGCAACACTTCCAGGTATTTATAAACAAGAATTAGAAAAAATGGGTGTTAAGTTTAAGTATAACCAGTTTTTAAAAGAAACCAAAAGACACAAAATAAAGATTAGAAATAGCGAAATAATAAGTGATATAGAAATGATAAAACAAAAAGGCATGACAAATAAAGTATTAATAATTGTGAATACTATTAATAAAGCAATAGAGCTATATAAAAAGATACAAGATGAAAATGTAAAAATGTTACATTCAAGATTTATTTTAAAAGATAGAAATTTGTTAGAAAGTGAAATTAAAGATTTTTCAAAATCGACTAAAAAAGGAATTTGGATTACGACTCAAATAGTAGAGGCTTCATTGGATATTGATTTTGATTATTTATTTACAGAGATGTCAACATTAGATAGTTTATTTCAGAGATTTGGAAGATGTTACAGAAGTAGAGAATATAATGATGAAGAGTGTAATGTGTATGTATATACAAAAGAGGTATCAGGAATAGATAGTGTTTATGATAAGGACATTTCTAGATTAAGTGAAGAAATTCTACAAGTTTATGATGGTCAAATATTGGATGAAAAAGAAAAAGTAGATATGGTAGAAAAATTATATTCAAAGGAAAATTTAAAAGGAACTAAGTTTTTAAAGAAGTTCGAAGATGGAATGAATGTATTAAATAATATTGTAGATTATGAGGTGAGTAAATCAGAAGCGCAATCATTACTTAGAAATATAGATAATATCAAAGTAATTCCTAAAGTTGTATATGATGATAATTTAAATTTATTTGATGAATATAAACAAGCAAAAAATAATATGGAGAAGTATAAATTAAGAAGAAAAATTGAAGTATTAACAACATCAATAAGAGTATCACAAGCAAGAAAATTAAAAGATAGAATTAATTCTGTTAAATATGTAGAAGATATATTTTGTATTGATATGAAATATGATGAAAAAATGGGACTAGTTTTAGAGAAAGATGAGGAATATGAGTTGAATTCGAGATTTTGTTAGGAGGTACTTATGAAGATTACGGGTGTTATGATTTATTATTATTTTGTTTGCCACAGAAAATTATGGTATTTTGGTAATGAAATAAACATGGAACAAAATAGTGAATTAGTATCTATTGGAAAAATATTAGATGAAATTACATATAAAAGGGAAAATAAAAGTATACTAATTGATGATACTATTAATATAGATTTTATAAAAGATGGTGCAGTATTACATGAAGTTAAGAAAACAAAATCTATGGAAGAAGCTGGAATATGGCAATTAAAATACTATATGTATTATTTGGAACAAAGAGGAGTAAAGAATATATTTGGGAAAATAGATTATCCATTAATTAGAGAAACTCAAGATATATATTTAGAAGAGGATGATAGAAGAGTATTGGAAAATGTTGAAAAGAATATAGAAGAAATAATAAAAAAGGATAAACCTCCTAAGGTGATAAATGAGAAGATGTGTAAAAAGTGTTCATATTTTGATTTATGTTATGTATAGGAGGGAAAAATGAAACAATCATATTATTTATATAGAAGTGGGAGATTGCAGAGAAAAGATAATACATTAGAAATTGTATACAAAGATAATACAAAAAAGTCAATTCCAATAGAAAGAGTAGATGATATATATGTAATGACAGAGTTTGATTTTAATACAAGTCTATTAAATTTTATTTCAAAGTTTGGAGTAAGTGTTCATTATTTTAATTATTATGGATTTTATACAGGTACATATTACCCCAAAGAACAATTAGTGTCTGGGAAGTTATTAATAAAACAAGTAGAACACTATGTAGATGCAAATAAAAGAATAATAATAGCACAAGCTTTTATTGAAGCAGCGTCTTACAATATATATAGGAATCTAAAATATTATAATAATAGAGGAAAAGACTTAGAACAATATATATTGCAAATCGAATCATTAAGAAAACAAATAAAATTGTGCAGTAATGTGCAAGAATTGATGGGAATTGAAGGAAATATAAGAAAAGTGTATTATGATTCTTGGAATAATATAATAAATCAGGATATAGCTTTTGAAAAAAGAGTGAAAAATCCGCCAGATAATGCTATAAATTCACTTATTTCTTATGTTAATACGATGATTTATACAAGAGTTTTAAGTGAGATATATAAAACACAATTAAATCCAACAATCAGTTATTTACATGAGCCATCAGAAAGAAGATTTTCTCTTTGTTTGGATATAGCAGAAATTTTTAAACCAATTATAGCAGATAGATTAATTTTTTCTATGCTTAATAAAAAGCAAATAACAGAAAAAGACTTTGAACAGGGATTAAACTTTTTATACATAAAAGAATCTGCTAGGAAAGAAATTACCAAGGAGCTTGATTCTAGATTGCAAACAACGATTAAACATAGAAACTTAGGAAGAGAAGTAAGTTATGAATATTTAATCCGTCTAGAAGTATATAAATTAATTAAATATTTGACAGAAGATATTCCATATGAAGGGTTTAAAATGTGGTGGTGATTTATGTATGTTATTTTAGTATATGATATAAATTTAGAAGAAAAAGAAGGGCAAAGAGTGCTAAGAAAGGTATTTAAGACTTGTAAACAATATTTAGTTCATATACAGAATTCAGTGTTTGAAGGAGAATTATTAGAATCACAATTACTAAAGTTACAAAAGGAATTAGATAAATATATAAGAAATGATTTGGATTCTGTAATTTTGTTTAAAAGTAGAAATCAGAAATGGTTAGAGAAAGAGTTTTTAGGAAAAGTAGAGGATGATAAAACTTCAAATTTTTTATAATCTGTCGACTGTAAATAATGTAAAAAAGTAGATAGTTTGACAGAGTCAATTTTTCTTGAAAAAATGCACTGTTTAAGTATTTAGGATTGAATAGATAATAAGCAATAGGTATAATAAATAATATATCGACAGAATATAGTACAGAGATTAGATAAAATAAGGCGTTAGACACTGACCAGTATTAATTTAAATATAGTAGAATGTAAATTTTGATATAAAAATAGAAGAGATCAAAGACATTTAAAGTATTAATTTAAATATAGTAGAATGTAAATAATTCTTTGTGTGTAAGTGTTTCTTCTGTTTTAGAGGTATTAATTTAAATATAGTAGAATGTAAATAAATTCTAATTTATAATCTTAAAAATAATATAAAATGTATTAATTTAAAAATATTA
>ENA-ORLW01001131-ORLW01001131.1-human-gut-metagenome-genome-assembly--contig:-NODE-1131-length-31757-cov-8.602588_pt1 | contig 31757 bp, 19 predicted proteins | sample MGYA00243017_ERZ508829 | MGnify/ENA primary metagenome ERZ508829 (study PRJEB26277, sample SAMN04329776) | human gut metagenome | biome: human-associated habitat | host: Homo sapiens | place: USA...
AAGTCATCCACGTCTATTATCGACTATCTGCTTGAACAATCGGGTACATCCATTAACCACGAAGAAATCGCATCTAAACTTCTTCGGAGCCTCAAATCCAAAGAAGATGCTGTTATAGAATCCGTCGAAGGATATCAGATGACTGATGCCCAAAAATACCGTATGCGTCTTGTCCGCGCACATATGGATTATATCACAGCCGAAATCAACGATGTTGATAAAATGATAGAAAATATGATTTCTTCTAATCCTGATTTTGAAAATGCTGTCCAGTTCCTCTGTACCATTCCGGGTGTCAAACGTGATAGTGCAATCACTATCATCTCCGAAACCGGTACGGATATGTCTCAGTTCTCAAGTTCCAAACGTTTATGTTGCTGGGCTGGTTTAACACCTGGCAGCAATGAATCTGCTGGTAAGAAGAAATCTGTTCGGATTACACGTGCCGGAGTCTACCTCAAACCTGCATTAGTACAGTGTGCTCATGCAGCCGTAAAATCTGACAAATCTCCTTACTACAAAAAGAAATATGAATCTCTTGTTAAACGTCGTGGCAAGAAAAGAGCCATTATCGCAATTGCCCGTATGATTCTTACCGCCATCTACCAGATGCTGTCTACTGGCGAGCAGTGGAATCCGAGCGACCTTTATAAAATCGATATGCCTGTAGCTCTTGTTGAAAAACAAAAGGCAAAAGCTATCAAGCAGGCTAAGAAACTGTTGCAGCGGGAGGGACTCCTTCCTCCTGATGAGCCATTAGCTTCTTAATCCAATTTTTTAACTCTATAACACTTCAAAAAGTTGCCTGCCTTAGACAGCTTATTCAAGTGCGCCAGTTTATGGCTTTCCTCTACTTTCTTTCACACTAATCCTTGTTTTTAACTTCTGCACATGTATTCTCAAATGCTCTGCCTAAATAATTGGGATGTTTTTCATAACCCAGCAGAAAAGGACTGCTCCCCCGGACGTAGATGCGGCGGAGACTGTGAGTTTTTCTTGGAAAGTGGTTGAGCCGCAGGGGCAACGCGAACACGATGTTCGCGTTAGCCGGTAAGCGACATGGATGGCAGCGTAAAGGCGGCCCCGTCATGATGAGAAGCACTTCGCCACTTTCCTTTAGAAAATCCACAGTTGTAGCTAGCATCTGAGTCCAGGGCGGGCAGTCCTTTCTGCGTGGATTTTACGGCCCCCTACGTTACGAGCCATGCCCCCAATTCATAAATGTGTCGCAAAGGGCGCTCCACATTTATTTCATTGACGGCTGTCGAGTGTGTCCGTTGGACGCACAGTATAAAGTCAAAAACAAAAACAGCGACTTGTGAGCAAGCTCCCAGATCGCTGTTTCTGTTTTGACTTTGCATGGCTCGTAACTCTCAAGTTAGTAAGACAAGTATATTACCGTCAGGAAAGTGATTTTAGAAATCCAGGCAGTATTTTTATCGAAAAATGTCTGAGATAGTTGTTAAAATTACTGCTTCGGCATAGGATGCTTCCATTCCGGCAGTAATTATCAGTCACTGCAAAAGAAAATCACTTCAAATTTACTGCTTCTACAGCACAAAATGAATTTCAGGCGGTAAAGACCGGAACATCAAAGCGCAAAATACCAAAAGCCAAAAAAGCCCAAAATACCAAAAACAAAAAAATACCACCCGGGAAGCCAATGATATGCCCGCTGTCTATTTGACAGGAGCATATCATTGGCATCCGGGTGGCAGAAGTATGTGATCAACGATTCTATTTATTATTCCTGTGAAGCGTAACCCTTGGAATAGTAGTTCAGGAAGTACTCAAAACGTTTGGCGATGAGCTTTCGTCCTTTTACGTTCAGATGCAGGTTATCGGTCAGGTATTCCTTGGCATTATCTTCTGTGATGCTTCCGTACAGGTTATCCATGAAGGAAACACTGTGAAGGTTGGAGGAATAACATTCTTTGATCACATAAGTGGATAAAACATCGCGACCATTATAAATATAGATATCCGAACTTACATAATTGCCATCCTCATCTATTGCATATGCGTAAGTAGGAGACATTACAATAATACGGATCTGCGGATACAGACGCTGCAGGACTTCGAGGCTTGCCTCCAGATTGCCGGTGAACTGCGTAGGATCCGTAGGATTGTCATCATTATACATAGCATTTCCCATCAGATAATCGGTGGCATCATACATGATCGCCACGGTATCAATGGTGTTGAAATCCAAAGTTTTCAGAGTGTTTACGACTTCTTCCGCTTCGGGTGGAGTCTTGTCACCCAAAGCTTCTGCAGCATCATTGTAATAGCCGTCCAGGGGAACTCCGGCGGCCAGATTCACCAGCCAATACAGACAGTAAGCATCCATAGGGGCAAGGGTGGGATCAAAATTGGTGTGTTGCGCGGCCAGATAACTTCCACTGATGGAACAGTTGTATACGGTAGCACCGGTCTCCTTGGCAATCAGGCTGGCCAGATTGTCGGAAGAACCGCGGTCATCGGCAAAGGGTGCATTTCCGAACACGACAATATTAGAAGCATCGTTTACTATCATTTTACCGTTCTCATCGGTCAGGGGGAGGATAGAATCCCAGCTGTCATCATAGGATCCCTGTCCGTCCTTGAAAATATCCGACTGGCTTACCCGCTGCCCCCAATGCGTAATGCGATAACCCAGCAGGCCTACCACCACAAGCAATACCAGGGCAAAAAGGACATGAAGATTCAGAAAACGCCGGATACCCTTAGGAGCGGGATGTTCCTCTTCCTCCTCTTCCCGGTCATTTTCTTCATATTCATCATCCGGATTCCCCTCGAAATCATCGGAAATATCGGATTTCCCAAAATCTGTGTCTTGCACAGTTTCATTTTCCAGGTCTATAATCTCAATATCAGGCATGTCATTCACGTGTTCGTCTCGTTTCATTCCATCTCTCCGTTTCAAGTATCTGTTTTTAAGTGGTAAAAAGAGTTATTCTGATTTTACTATTATACGGAAAGAAAGTCCACAATATTAGAAAGATTTAAGAAATACTGAAGAAATGGACGAACAGCTTGAAGCGGCGGAAATAGAATGTTATAATGTTACGGAATTGTTACACTGAAGTACATTGAAGAATTATGAGCAGAAAGGATAGATAAAATGAAAAAATTATTTAACCATACAAAACGTCCGGACCGTAACTGGGAAGAAGACGTACAGGATGGTTACGATTGGGATGAAGAGCAGGACGGCGAAGAGTACTACGCCGACGATGAGGAGTACACCGATGAGGAGTACACCGGAGACGAGGACGGCGAAGAGTACTACGCCGACGATGAGGAGTACACCGGAGACGAGGACGGCGAAGAATATTACGCCGACGATGAGGAGTACTATGCCGACGATGATATGGCACCTGCTCGCAGTGGCAAAGGGAAAAAGGGTAAAAAGCAGGGTGGCAATAAAATAGCTGCTATCTGGACCAAATTCCTGAACATGAGTACCATGGACCGCATTATGACGGCAACCGGTGTGGCAGTGCTGATCTTGGCCATTGTGACAGGCAGTGTATATGCCAGCGCACGTATGGTGGATCATCAGGTATCGGAGTTCGTCAGTGTGGGCAGCCAGCTGGACGGCATCCAGATGATCGGTGAGCAGGGTATGCTGGCAGTGGCAGATGCAAAGCTTGCGAAGATCGCAGCAGCCAATGCAGTCGATGATGAGAATGAGGAACAAAAAGAATATGATGAGGCCGAGTATACCAACGGTGGTACCGTTGAACTGGAACTGGTCTCCGTGCAGAAGGATCTAAAGATCAAATTTACCAATAAAAAGAGCGGTAAACTGATCTCCAATGTACCTTTCAGCGTGACGATCACGGATCCCAAAGGTAAATCTGATACCTGGACCGATGACGATATGGACGGTATTATCTACAAGAAGGGCATTACCCCCGGCAACTATACGGTAGCGGTAAATACCCTGACCGATGAAAAATATAAGGATTATACACTGCCTACCGGTACCCAGAAGGTAGAAGTCAGAAAGGATATCGCTTATAAAAAGGTCGATGTGGCAAACGAGATCAAGAAGGAATCCGAGGTCAATGCGGCAAAAGAGGACACCATGAAAAATGATACTGTGGTGGAGTCTATTCTGGAAGATACCGTGCAGTGGGTAGAAAGTAAGAAATTACCTCCTACCTATCGGGAGGTAGCAAAGGATACCGTGGTCAATCCGGAAAAACAGACGGCTTACAGTGGAAAATTCCTTCGTATAGCAGATGCAAAAATAACCATTAAGAAGGGTGAAACCAAGACATTGACACCCCCTGATGCCGGTGCAACCGATATGAAGTGGAGTAGTTCTAATCTGGCAATTGCGACGGTTGATGAAAAAACCGGAGTGCTTACCGGAAAGGAAGCAGGCGGACCGGTTACGATTACCTGTACGTACACAGTGCCCGCCAGTGCTACGTCGAGCCCTGTTCCGAGTACGAATCCCACGGCAACGCCTACGACGGGAGAAACGACTACTCCGACCCCGACGCCGACTCCCATAACACCGGGGACGGGAGAAACGACTACTCCGACCCCGACGCCGACTCCCACAACACCGGAGACAACTCCCACAACACCGGCTCCGGCAGAAAAGCCCGGTACATCTACAGGAGGAACAGGGGAAGGTGGTGACTCCTCAGGTGAGTCGCAGCCGGCTGAGCAGTCCGTGGGAGGCGGCAGCCTTCCTATAGCATATGCACAGGTAGGAAGCACACAGAAGACCTTTACCTGGGAAGTTACTGTTACGGAAGTCCAAAAGCCGACCGCTGTTTTGGAACCGGCATCCCTGAACGTAGAAGCAGGAAAAGAAGCAACAGCACAGGTTAAAGTTACAAATTTCACAGGTGCAACTTATAAGATCACTGCAAATTCCAATGATAAAGCAGCCACTGCGGCGGTAGATGCAAACGGTAAGATCACAGTGAAAGGTGTAGCGGCCGGTGACGCGAAGATCACAGTCACCGTAACGATGGGAACTGAGACTAAGACACTGGATCTGGCAGTGAAGGTCACAAATGGAATCAAGATTACTTTGGATAAGACAGCTGTAACCGTTTATCCGAAATCTACGGCTGCTGTAACAGCCTCTGTCAGCGGAAGCGGAACCATAACGGCAGATTCCGGAGATAAGAATATTGCCACGGTAGCTGTAAGTGGCAAAACGATCACCGTTACCGGTGTGAAAAAAGGAACCGCAACCATCACTGTCACATATAAGGAGGGCAGCGCGGAAGCAAAAGCCACCTTTACAGTTACGGTAGCGGGCGATGTGAATCCCAGAGAGGATACAAAAACACCGTTAAAGGATACCAGCGGCAGACAGCTGTATGTATCCATCGGTGACAACCAATACCGGGCGGCAGCGTATGCGGATTATTACACTGCCACAAAGTTTTTCCTCATGGAGGAGGCCAGATATACCGGATGGCAGACGTTAGACGGTAAGGTATATTTCTTCAAGGCAGACGGCAGCAAGGTGACCGGTGAGCAGGTCATCCAGGGTGCAAAATATAACTTCGCAAGTGACGGTTCCCTGGTAGTGGGATCAGGTACTATGGGCATTGATGTGTCCAAGTGGAACGGCAGCATTGACTGGAATGCGGTTAAGAATTCCGGAGTGAATTATGTGATCATTCGTGTGGGATACCGTGGATCATCTCAGGGAGCATTGATCGAGGATCCCAAGTTCAAGACCAATATCAAGGGAGCTACGGCAGCTGGTCTTAAGGTAGGTGTATACTTCTTCACGCAGGCAGTGGATGAGGTAGAAGCAGTACAGGAAGCATCCATGGTACTGGACCGCATCAGCGGATATAAGATTTCTTATCCGGTATTCCTGGATGTGGAAGGCAGCGGCGGAAGAGGCGATGCCATCGATTCTGCTACCAGAACCGCAGTCTGCAAGGCATTCTGCAACACGATCAAGAATGCGGGATATACTCCCGGTGTCTATGCCAACAAGACATGGTTGACATCCAAGATGGATGCAGGTGCTCTGAGCGGTTACAAGATCTGGCTGGCACAGTATGCCAAGACCCCGACCTATACCGGCAGATATGATCTGTGGCAGTACAGATCCGACGGAAAAGTCAGCGGTATCAGCGGCAAAGTCGATTTAAATATCAGCTACCTGGGATATTAAGATTTGCAATAAAGCCAAGACCGACTGCTCGCAGGCGGTTCTGGTGCTTTATTAGCAAATCAAACACACATGAGCAAGTAGGACGATAGTCCGGAATGCGAATGGGTGTCACGGATTCGAGAGCACGAAGTGCGGAGAAGCCGTGTTGATATTTACAATGAACAGCCGGTGAGACTGCTTGCAGGCAGGTCTGGTGCTTTATTAGCAAATCAAACACACATGAGCAAGTAGGACGATAGTCCGGAATGCGAATGGGTGTTACGGATTCGAGAGCACGAAGTGCGGAGAAGCCGTGTTAATATTTACAATGAACAGTCGGTGAGACTGCTCGCAGGCAGGACGATAGCCCGTGTTGCTATCCACCCTATTTTATGGTAGACTATCACTATCTATAGCAAAATGCGTACACCTGCGCAGAACGGAGAGAAAATGAGAACTTATCTGGTAACAGGCGGTGCCGGTTTTATCGGTTCCAACTACATTCATTACATGTTCAAAAAATACGATAACGAGATCCGTATCATTAATGTGGATGCCCTGACCTATGCGGGAAACCTGGAGAATCTCAAGGATGTGGAGAAGCGTGATAATTACACTTTCGTGAAGGCAAATATCTGCGACAAGGAAGCCATCGGCAAAATTTTCGCGGAGAACGATATTGACCGCGTGGTACATTTCGCAGCCGAAAGCCATGTAGACAGAAGTATCCGTAACCCGGAGATCTTCGTACAGACCAACGTGCTGGGTACCGCAGTGATGTTAAACTGTGCCAAGGCAGCCTGGGAGCTTCCAGACGGCAGCTTCAAGGAGGGCAAAAAGTTCCTGCATGTATCTACGGATGAGGTCTACGGATCTCTTCCCGATGATGACAATGCTTTCTTCTATGAGACCACGCCTTACGATCCCCACAGTCCTTACTCTGCAAGTAAGGCAAGCTCGGACATGCTGGTGAAGGCATACATGGATACCTATCATTTCCCTGCCAATATCACCAACTGCTCCAACAATTACGGTCCTTTCCAGTTCCCCGAGAAGCTGATCCCTCTGATCATCAACAATGCCCTTCACGGCAAGAAGCTTCCGGTATACGGAGACGGCAAAAATGTCCGCGACTGGCTGTATGTAGAGGATCATGCGAAGGCCATCGACATGGTACAGGAGCAGGGAAGACTGTTCCAGACTTACAATATTGGCGGACACAACGAGAAGCAGAACATCGAGATCATCCATATTATCATTGAGACCTTACAGGAGATGCTTCCCGATTCCGATCCCCGCAAGGCACATATCAACAACGATCTGATCACTTACGTGGAAGACCGTAAGGGACATGACAGAAGATATGCCATCGCGCCGGACAAGATCAAGGCAGAGATCGGCTGGTATCCCGAGACCATGTTCAAGGAAGGCATCCGCAAGACCATCGCCTGGTACTTCGAGCATGAAGACTGGATGAACAATGTGACCAGTGGCGATTACCAGAAATACTACAATGAAATGTATGAGGAAAAGTAAAGAATATCTGCTAAATGGGAACGATGAACGTCGTTCCCATTCGGTGTGTTAAAAAACAAGTATTTTAAGGAGGTTTTTATGAAAGGAATTATACTGGCGGGAGGTTCCGGAACCAGACTTTATCCCCTGACAAAAGCAATATCCAAGCAGATCATGCCGGTGTACGATAAACCGATGATCTATTATCCCCTGTCAACCCTGATGCTGGCAGATATCAGAGAGGTGCTGATCATTTCCACCCCGAGAGATCTTCCGGTATTCAAAGAGTTATTGGGAGACGGCAGTCAGTTGGGTATGCGTCTCGAGTATGCGGTGCAGGACAAACCCCGTGGCCTCGCGGATGCTTTTATCATCGGAGCGGAATTCATCGGTAACGACAGAGTGGCACTGGTACTGGGAGATAATATTTTCTACGGGCAGAGCTTTTCGGCAGTGCTTCGTAAAGTAGCCGCCAGAGAAAAAGGCGCGACCATCTTCGGTTATTATGTGCGCGATCCCAGAGAATACGGTGTAGTGGAGTTCGATGAGAACGGCAAGGCACTTTCTATCGAGGAGAAGCCGGAGCATCCCAAGAGCAATTATGCAGTTCCCGGACTGTATTTCTATGATAACGATGTAGTGGAGATTGCGAAGAACGTAAAGCCCTCCGCAAGAGGTGAGATCGAGATCACCAGTATTAATAACGAGTACCTGAACAGAGGAACTCTGCAGGTAGAGACTCTGGGTCGTGGATTCGCATGGCTGGATACCGGCAATCACGATGCACTTCTGGATGCGGCAGATTTCGTGGCAGCGTTCCAGAAGAGACAGGGATTGTATATTTCCTGTATCGAGGAGATCGCTTTCAAACGTGGATTTATTGATAAAGAGCAGCTGCTGGCACTGGCAGAGCCGCTGCTGAAGACGAATTACGGTAAATATCTGGTAGAGGTAGCAAATGGACTCTAAGCTGCGGAAAATGGGGATCCTGGCCTCCATGGCGGTGATCCTGCTGGTGGCACTGGCGGTAATGTATGTGAACAGGGAACAACTGTCCCCCACATCCGGCCAGAACACGGAGGTGTCCGGAGCGCAGAATGCAGGTGACGGCGAAGCAGTGGATCCCGTGCCGGAAGGCACCGGGGAGACGGACACCGCGGAAGCGGATGGCAGGATCGGCAACGACCTGAAAGCCTTTTTAAAAGATAATACGTTTTTTGATCCGGATGTGAATCCAATCCTGGAGGCGGCGAAAGATAACAGCCACCGCCTGTCACTGGTGGCGACTTCCGTGGAAAAGGATCTGCGTATCCAGATCGTGGACAATGAAGGTGTACCGGTGACCGGAGAGAGTTTCTATGTCCGGGTGGACGGTCTGGGAGATTACAAGGATCTGGATCAGGACGGCGTGATCTACATTGCTGATCTGGATTCCGGCGATTATTATATGGAACTGTTACCCATCGAAGGATATAAAGTTCCCATCACCGAGACCAAAGTGCATGTAAAAGAAAAAGTGGAATACCTGGCCATTGATGATATTTCTCTGTTGATCAAGACAGAGGATGAAGTCGATGCGGATGCCGAGGACAGTGCTGTGGCAGGAGCTTTGGCAGATGCGGACAAGACCGAGATCCAAAAGCTGCAGACTACATCCGGCAATGCGAAGGTCGGCATCGATGTGTCCAAGTGGAACGGCACTATCGACTGGGATAAGGTGAAAAATGCCGGAGTACAGTTTGCCATCGTTCGTGCGGGCTACCGCGGTTCGGTTACGGGAAGTCTGGTGGAGGATCCACAGTTTGTCGCCAACATGAAAGGTGCAACAGCCGCTGGGATTCCGGTGGGTGTGTACTTTTTTACCCAGGCTACAGATGAGAAAGAGGCGGTGGAAGAGGCTTCTGCCGTGCTGGAGCTGATCCGTGATTTCCAACTGACCTATCCTGTATTTATTGATACGGAGGGTGCCGGAGGAAACGGCCGGGCGGACGGACTGGATGCGGAGACCAGAACCCTGGTATGTGAGGCTTTTTGCCGGACGGTAGAAAATGCCGGATATACAGCAGGCGTCTATGCCAGCCGCAACTGGTACAACAATAATCTGCAGACCGCCAGACTGGAGAACTATCATATCTGGCTTGCGGAGTACCGTAGTGTGCCGTTATATCAGGGATATTACAAGACCTGGCAGTATACCTCCAAGGGAAAAGTGGACGGTATCGAAGGCAGAGTCGATATGAATATCACCTATGAATGAAAATAATAAAGAGTGAGGATGAAATAAATGGGCAAGATAACAGTAGAAACATGTGAAATCGAAGGATTGAAGATCATTACCCCCACGGTGTTCGGTGATGCCAGAGGGTATTTCATGGAGACTTATAATTACAATGATCTTAAAGCAGCGGGAATCCCGGAAGTGTTTGTACAGGATAATCAGTCTGCTTCTAAAAAAGGAGTTCTCAGAGGACTTCATTTTCAGAAGCATTTTCCGCAGGACAAGCTGGTACGTGTGATCCGCGGAGAAGTCTATGATGTGGCTGTGGATCTGCGGGAAGGCTCCAAAACTTTCGGGCAGTGGTATGGTGTACTTTTGTCTGAGGAGAACAAGAAGCAGTTCTTTATTCCGAAAAATTTCGCGCATGGATTTCTGGTACTGTCCGATTACGCAGAGTTCTGCTACAAATGTACCGATTTTTATCATCCGGATGATGAGGGCGGTATTGCATATAACACGCCGGATATCGGTGTGGAATGGCCCATCCCCGAAGGTATGGAACTGATATTATCCGAGAAGGATACCAAGTGGGGCACTCTGGAACAGTACATGAAGGAAAAAGAGCATGAAAAAAAGTGTGAAAATCAGTAAGAAAACAGGTATTGCCCTGTTCGTGACAGCGGCAGTGATCATGGCTCTGCTCATCGTGTTCCATAAGAATCCGGGACCTGCTGTGGATCAAAGCCAGGAGCTGGCGAAAAAGATCATCTCCTGCGTTGTCATTGCGGCGGCATGCTTTGCGTTTATCCACTGGTACGATAAATTTACCGGACTGCCGGTAGAGTTATTCCAGAATAGACATCTGATCTGGAAGCTGGCGAAAAACGATTTTAAAAAGAGATATGCGGGTTCTTACCTGGGCGCGGTCTGGGCGATGGCACAGCCGGTGGTAACCGTGGCGATGTATTACATCGTCTTCGACAAGATCATGGGAAATACCAGCACACCCCTGCGGGAGGGCGTGGAAGTGCCTTTTGTACTTTTCCTGACAGCGGGACTGGTGCCTTGGTTCTACTTCAGTGAGGCACTGAACAACGGCACCAATGCACTCTTAGAGTACAACTATCTGGTGAAAAAAGTAGTATTTAAGATCAGCATCCTGCCGATCATCAAGATTATTGCGGCTACTTTTATCCATGTATTTTTCGTGTGTCTCCTGTTGATCGTAGCGGCTATTTACGGCTATTACCCCACAATCTACACTATACAGATCATTTATTACAGTTTTTGCCTGTTTATATTTGTGCTGGCACTCAGCTACACCACGTGTGCGGTAGTGGTGTTTTTCCGGGATCTGTCCCAGATCATCAGCATCGGATTGCAGATCGGCATGTGGGCCACTCCGATCTTATGGAATCTGGACGCGCTGTCTCCGGAGTGGATCATGATCCTGAAGCTGAATCCGCTGGTCTATATCGTGAATGGCTACCGCAGTGCGATCTACGAGAAAGAATGGTTTTTCCGGGATTTCTTCTCCACGATGTATTTCTGGATCGTGACGGTGGTATTGTTCGGACTGGGTGCTGTGATCTTTAAGAGACTGAAAGTGCATTTCGCAGATGTATTGTAATACGAAGGACTGTTACCATTCCGAGAACTCGAGGAACGGAGAAAACATATTGTAAAAATAAACAGAGCATGGCAAAAAGCTTTTATAAATGAAGAACCTTGTGGGGAGGTACTGCATTACGGAACTGTTGTGGGGGAAACAGAAAGGGTGAAAGTAATTGAAGGGTGCTCTTGAAAAGTTAAGAAAAATATTGTTATGGAAGCCGGGCAGGGTACTGCTGGCAGTGGGCTGTTGCGGACTGCTGTTGTTAGCACTGATCCCACTGTTTCGACTGACGATTTATGCGGTTCCTTATTATGACGACTATAACTTTGGAAGATTTGCCAGAGCTGCCATAGAGCAGGAGCAGTCGAAATGGGCGGCGATCTCCGGTGCACTGGATTGTTCCAGAACCCAGTGGTATGCATGGCAGGGAACGTATTCTTCTATTTTTTTCATGACACTGATGCCGGCTGTCTGGGGAGAGCAGTATTATTTCTTAGGACCGGTGTTCATTCTGTTACTGCTTTTGGCGGGAAGCATGGTGTTTACCCACGTGATCCTGCGGAAAGTCTTCCGAATGGAGAAATGGAGCAGCCTGGCAATTCAGGCAGTGATCACTATAGCGGAATTTATGTTTATCTATTCCGCGCAGAGCGGCTTCTACTGGTATAACGGCGGGATCCACTATGTGGGAATGCATGGTTTCGGACTTTTGTTTTTGTCTGTGGCCATCTGCCTGGAGAGAGCAGAGGGCAGAACCGCGAAAGGTCTGTTATTCACTGCATCGGTTCTGCTTGCCATGATTACGGCGGGAAGCAATTTCGTCACGGCATTGCAGGGATTATTGTGTCTTCTGACCATCCTTCTGGTCAGCGTGGTAGTGGAACGGCGCAGGACGGGGCTGTGGCTGCTGCCGTCTACACTGGTGTATATCATAGGCTTCGGCCTGAATGTGGCGGCTCCGGGAAATTCCGTACGTGCCCGCAGTTATGTGGGCTGGGGTTACGGACCGCTGGAGTCCATCGGCAGATCATTTTTGGAAGCCGTGAAACACATTCCGGAATATACCGGACCGGTGGTTCTGATGGTGATGTTATTGTTGGTACCTATGATCTGGCAGGCAGTGAAAAGCACGGATTACCGTTTTCGTTATCCGGGGATTGTACTCGCCTTGTCCTTCTGTCTGTATGCGACCGGCTATACACCGAGCCTGTATTCCCTGGGACATGCGGGACTGTCCAGAACGTTGAATGCAGTAAAAATCACCTATCTGCTGCTTTTATTTCTGAATGAGATCTACTGGATCGGGTGGCTGCGACAGTTACTGGAGAAAAGAGCGGAGCAGACAACCGGGCAATTGACGATACAGAAGTGGGCCATACGAAACGGCGCAGCAGCCTGGTGGTTTTATGTGCTGATCGGTGTGGCATGTCTTGTGATCTTCCGGGCATCATCCAATCAGGCGGGACATTATTCGTCCTACGGAGCCTATTATTATGTGCACACCGGGGAGGCTTATAATTTCCATCAGGAATATCTGGAGCGGGTGGCAATTCTGTCCGGACCGGAAAAAGATGTGCAGCTGCCGGCCTATCAGTTCCGCCCGTGGTTTTTGTGCATGGGAGAAATCTCCGAGGATGCGGACAATGAGGCCAACCGTTCTCTGGCCATGTGGTACCATAAAGACAGTGTAACACTGAAAGAAAAGGATTAAGACATTATGCAGGATAAGAGAAAACTGGCAATTGAAGTTGATAATGTCCAGAAAATCTATAAATTATATGATAAACCTTCGGATCGTCTGAAGGAAGCTTTCGGATTCGGTAAAAAGACCAAACATAAGCTCCACTATGCCCTGAAAGGCGTGAGTATGAAGATCTATCAGGGGGAAACCGTGGGAATCATCGGTACCAACGGTTCCGGTAAGTCCACCATCCTGAAGATCATCACCGGAGTATTGAATCCGACTTCCGGACGGGTGCTGGTCAACGGGCGTATCTCCGCTCTGCTGGAGCTGGGTGCCGGCTTCAATATGGAATACAACGGTATCGAGAATGTCTATCTGAATGGTACCATGATGGGATTTTCCGAAAAAGAGATTGAGGCAAAACTGCCGGAGATCTTAAGCTTTGCGGATATCGGAGATTATGTCTATCAGCCGGTAAAGACCTATTCCAGCGGTATGTTCGTCCGCCTGGCGTTTGCAGTGGCGATCAATATCGAGCCGGAGATCCTGATCGTAGATGAGGCTCTGAGCGTCGGTGATGTGTTTTTCCAGGCAAAATGTTATCATAAATTCGAAGAATTCAAGAAAATGGGCAAGACGATCGTCTTCGTCAGTCACGATCTGAGCAGTATCAGTAAATATTGCGACCGCGTCTATCTGCTGAACCAGGGAAATATTCTGGGAGAAGGCAGCCCCAAGGCCATGATCGATACTTATAAACGGGTACTGGTGGGACAGTACGATGAATCCGAAAATGCCGGTGAGGAATCGGAGAATCTCTTAGATGATGAAGATCTGCAGAGAGCCGCTGCGAAAAAGGTGGATGGCGCAGCCAAAGATGCTGCTGAGGCTTCCGCGGAGGCGAAGGGACAGAATCCCAATGCCCTGGAATACGGTACAAAGCAGGCACAGATCGAAGAATTTTACATTACGGATGACAGGGGTGTGCCTACCAATGCCATTCTGAAGGGGACAATGTTTACCATCCATATGAAGGTCCGGTTTATGGATCCTATACCGGCACCGATTTTTGCATTTTCCGTGAAAAATGTTATCGGTGTGGAGATCACCGGTACCAATACCATGATCGAGAAGGCGTTCTTAGACAGTGTGGAACCAGGTGATGTGAAAAATGTGACTTTTACACAGAAGATGAATCTGCAGGGCGGAGAATATCTGCTGTCTCTGGGAGTGACGGGGTACAATCAGGATACCTTTGAGGTCTATCACAGATTGTATGATGCCCTGAATATTACAGTAGTATCCGATAAAAACACCGTAGGCTATTATGACATGGATTCCAACACGAAAGTGTGGGATGCGGAGGAGAAATAAAGAATGACAGAGACCATCGGCAAAGTAACACTGAATCTGGATAAGTATCCCGGAGAGGATTATTATTGTGACGGCAGTGTGGAAGACGAGATTCTGGAGATTGTAAAAAAATACAGTACCGTGGAATATGACCGGATCATCGCGGAGAGAAAAAGCTGGCCGATCCTGTATCATCTGTCGGCTCTGCGGGAAAATATCGTGGATTTTCTTCCGATCAAAAAGACGGACAAAGTGCTGGAAGTAGGCAGCGGCTGCGGAGCCATTACAGGAGCCCTGTCCCGGAAAGCCGGATCGGTGACCTGCGTGGATCTCTCAAAAAAGCGCAGTATGATCAATGCGTACCGGCACAGTGAAAGTGAAAATGTGACGATCCACATAGGCAATTTTACGGATGTGGAACCGGATCTGCCCGCAGATTATGACTATATCTGCCTCATTGGTGTCTTCGAGTACGGCCAGGCTTACATAGGCGGTAGCACACCTTATGAAGATTTTCTGAAAATTCTGCAAAAGCATCTGGCATCGGGTGGCCGAATCGTTATCGCTATTGAGAACAAATACGGACTGAAATATTTTGCGGGCTGCAAGGAAGATCACCTGGGAGACTGGTTTTCCGGAATTGAAAATTATCCGAACGGCGGCGTCGTGCGTACTTTTTCCCGGAAAAAACTGGAGAAGATCTTCGATGCCTGCGGTGTGGGAGAACGCAGTTTTTATTATCCGTATCCCGATTATAAATTCATGACCACGGTCTATTCGGATGCATATCTGCCGGGCCGGGGAGAACTGTCCAATAATCTGCGGAATTTCGACCGTGACAGAATGTTGTTATTCGATGAAAAAAGTGCTTTTGACGGAATCGTGGAAGAGGGGCTTTTTTCTGTATTTTCCAATTCTTATCTGGCAGTGATCGGCAAGCCTCTGGACCTGAAATATGTCAGATATTCCAACGACCGTGCGGAAAGCTTCCGCATCCGTACGGAGATCCTGCGGGATGACCGGGGGAATCGGATCGTGCGGAAATATCCGCTGACCAAAGAAGCCGAGGCGCATGTGCGCCATATGATGGAAGCGTATGAAAAATTAAAAGGACGTTATGCCGGAAGCCGGCTGGACGTTAATGTTTGTCATCCGGGAGAAGAGGATGGCATCCCTTATGCGGAATTTGAATTCGTATCGGGCAGACCGTTGTCGGAACTGATGGATGAATGTCTGGACAGACAGGATATCGAAGGATTCCACAGCCTGTTTGCGGAGTATCTGGAGAGGGTAGGATTCGGGGAAGAAGTTCCGGTAGCGGATTTTGACCTGATCTTTGCCAATATTCTGGTGGACGGGGATCACTGGACACTGATCGATTACGAGTGGACCTTTGACCGTGTCATAGATACGAAAGCACTGGCGTTCCGGGCAATTTACTGTTATGTTCTGGAGAATGAAAGACGCAATGCGTTGGAACTGGACCGGATCTTAGATCGTCTGGACATCACGGAAAATGAGGCAAGACAGTACAGAGAGCAGGAGCGGGAATTCCAGAAATATGTCACCGGACAGAAATTGTCCATGGGTGAGATCCGGAATCTCTTAGGCGGCGAAATCTATAAACCCACCGAATGGATCGGGCGTTTCCGTCAGTCGGAAGGAGAACTGCGGGTACAGATCTATGAAGACAAGGGACAGGGATTTTCCGAAGAGAAATCTTATTTCCCGGAAAATGTCTATGTTGCGGAAAAAGAGGCAGAGTTTACCGTGAAATTCGACGGTAACGTACATTATCTGCGGCTGGATCCGGCAATGTGTTCCTGCATCTGTAAGATTCGGGAACTGTCCATGAACGGACAGCCGGTTCCTCTGCAGGATAAGAAAGTGTTCACTACCAACGGAAAAATCCTGAAATCCGAAGAGGGAGCGGACCATCCCAGCGTGATATTTGCCACGGAGGATCCCAATATGACGATCCGGGCAGATGTGCTGAACCGGCAGGCGGAGAATACGTTGTCTGTGAAAATGGAGATCGTACAGATCCCTCAGGCAATGGCAAAAGATATGATGGGAGTGGAGAAGAAGGGAGCGGCAGCTTGGGTATTCGGACAGCGGTGAAGCAGGTGCTGATCGCACAGCAGGATAAAAAATACGAAAAAGAACTGGCGCAGCTTAAGGTCACCTATGAACAGTGGGCAGCGGAGCAGGACCGGGAAAGCGCGGAACCCCGGGAAATTGCAGGACTTGTGGAATTCGTCATTTTCCGACAGACGGCGGGACGACTGGCAGATAATGCGACAGAGCGGATCAACGCTTATTTTACAAAGCATCCGGAAGCAGAAATCGTCTACGGTGATGAAGACCTGATGAATGAGAAGGGAGAGCGTTGCATTCCCTGGTACAAACCCTGTTGGTCACCGGATCTGTACAGAGCCTTTTTCTATGTGGGAAGTGTCGTTGCGGTACGGAGCAGTCTGCTGCAGAGAATGGGAGAAAATCCGGTCGTGACAGAGAACGAGAGCACCGGAAAGGAAATTATTTTTACAGATGCCGGAGAGATCCGTCCGCTGATGGATCGCCTGTTTTTGGGAGCCGGAGGGTTCGAGAGAGATTGTCATTCCATCGGTCATATGGAAACCGTGTTGTTCCATGGAACTTTTTCTGCAGACGGAATAGGAATCCAGGGACCGGATGCACGTGCAGACCGGGACAGCCGGGAGTGCACTCCCTGGGAAAATTACCAACTGACGAAGGAGTCACCGCAGCTGGCGGTGGAACTGGCCTCCAGGGCGGCGGAAGGTGCCAAAGAGTTATTCGCAGGAGAGCTTAAAGTCTCGGTGATCATTCCCTCCAAAGATAATCCGGAGGTACTGGAGAAGTGCCTGCATTCCCTGACGAGAAGGTCTGAGGGCAGGATCCCTGTTGAAATTTTGTTGGTGGATAACGGAAGCAGTGCGGAAAATAAGCAAAAAACGGAAGAACTGATCGGACGGATCCGGGAAAGCGGTGTCCCTGTCCGTTATATTTATGAACCGGCGGAATTTAATTTTTCAGCGATGTGCAACCGGGGAGCTGAACTGGCGGAAGGAAAGTTTTTGCTGTTTTTAAATGATGATATAGAAGTGTGCGGCAATGACTGGCTGGACAAAATGGTGATCCGCGCCATGCAGCCTTATGTGGGAAGCGTGGGCCTAAAGCTGTATTATCCGGATTCCGTGAAAATACAACACGACGGTATTGTCAATCTGCCGGTGGGACCGGTGCATAAGCTCCAGTTCATGGAAGACGATAAGTCTTATTATTTTGGCAGAAATCGCTTTGATCTGAATTGCGTGGCAGTGACGGGTGCCTGTCTGCTGATAAGGACAGAGGTATTCCGGGAGACGGGTGGATTCCGGGAGGCACTGCGGGTGGCCTATAATGATGTGGATCTGGGATTTTGTCTGGTGGAAATGGGATATTACAATGTGGTGCTGAATGACTGTTTTGCATATCATCATGAATCCCTGAGCCGCGGAAGCGACGAAAGTCCCGAGAAAATGCGACGCCTGACGGAAGAGAGAGAACTGCTTTACCAGATGCATCCTCAGTTCCGCGGAGTGGATCCTTTTTATCCTATGGGACTGAACCGGGAAGGACTGGACAGCCGTGTGGTTCCGGCATATCTTACAGACCGGAATATTTTACAGGAGCCGGCATGGAGATGTGAGAGCTGGCAGGAGCTTCTGGAAAATGCAAGACGGGATGACTGCCTGATGGCACGGGTGGAGACTGCAGGACCGGAGCGGATCCAGGGATACAGTGTGATCCTGGGAGATGATAACGCATGTTATGATAAACTTTTAGTATTGCTTCCCGAAGATACGCAGGGACAGCGGGAGGCGGACCGGAAGGTATGGTCCATGAAGATTTTACCTGCATATCGGCAGGAACTGGAGGAGAATCTTCCGGACCAGAAAAATGTGGCGCTGGGAGGTTTCTGTGTGAAACGGAAAACAGGGCAGCTGCCTCCGGGGAATTATGGAATCGCCGTTCTTGCGGTCCATCGGATCAGTAAGCTGAAACTGTGGAATACAACGGGAAAATATTTGACGGAGGAAAAACATGTCTGAGATCAATTATCAAGAAGCCTACGAGAGGGAGCACGAAAAATGTGCGGATCTGGCAGACAAGATCGTAGTGCTGGAATCGGAAAAAGAGGACCTGCAGTTCAAACTGGACCGGATCAAAAAGAATAAATTCTGGAAAGCCACGGGTCCGGCGAGAAGTCTGATCCATTTCGCACAGAGGCAGAGGGATCGCTTGTCCCATTGCGGCGGACCGAAGGATATCCTGCGTAAGATCCGCAACAAGAGTCGCCAGAAGAGCCTGATGGAGTCCTACGGAACCGGAAGCTTTCCTGATGCGGAGCAGCGGAAAAAGGAAGAAGAGACGATATTCCCTTATATGCCGAAGATCAGTATTCTCGTTCCCCTGTGGAACAATAAAAGAGAATTCCAGATCCAGATGCTGGACTGCGTCATGAATCAGACGTATCCCAACTGGGAACTGTGTCTGGCGGACGGTTCCGACGCGGAGCACTCCTATATCGAGGAACTCTGCAGGGAGTACGCGGCGAAGGCGAATGGTCGTATCGTCTATAAGCACCTGGATCATAACGGCGGTATCTCCTATAACACCAACGAATGTTACAAGCTGGCTACCGGAGATTATATCGGTCTGTTTGACCAGGATGATATTTTGCATCCTTCCGTACTGTATGCGTATGTGAAGGAGATCAATGAGCGGGGTGCGGATTATCTCTATTGTGATGAGACCACGTTCAAGGAAAATGATATTAATAAAATGCTGACCATGCATTTTAAGCCGGACTATGCACCGGACAATCTGCGGGCGAATAATTATATCTGCCATTTCAGCGTTTTTTCCCGAAAACTGTTAGAGGGAGAGGAACTGTTCCGCACCGCATTTGACGGTGCCCAGGATCACGATATGATTCTGCGTCTGACCGACAGAGCGGAAAAGATCGTTCATGTTCCCAGACTGATGTACTACTGGAGAAGCCATGAGGGCAGTACCGCAGCCAGCATTGACGCGAAGCCTTATGCCATTGAGGCGGCAAAGGGAGCTGTGGCAGATCATCTGAAAAAGCATGGTTTTAAGCATTTTCAGATCACCAGTACCAGAGCCTGCGCCACGATCTTCCGGATCCGGTATCAGATCCTGGGAGATCCGAAGATCTCCATTGTGATCGCCAATAAGGATCACGTTGAGGATCTGAAGCGTTGTATTACCTCGATCCAAAAGAACAGCACCTGGAGCAATTACGAGATCATTGTTGTGGAAAATAACAGTACCACACCGGAGATCAAGGACTATTATTCCCAACTGTTGGGATTGTCCGGCGATGATTCTTATGAAGAAAGATGCAAGCTGCATACCGTCTGCGGCCATGACGGCGGTATCCTGCACAGCGGGGACGGACGGATTTCCATTGTGACATATCATGGTGACTTTAATTATTCTGCGGTCAATGATCTGGGAGCGTCTTATGCTTCCGGTGAGTATATTTTACTGCTGAACAATGATACGGAGGTTATCACAGCCAACTGGATGGAAGAGATGCTGATGTATGCCCAGAGAGAGGATGTGGGTGCTGTAGGCGCCAAACTGTATTATGCGGACAAGACGATCCAGCATGCCGGCGTGGTCATCGGATTGGGAGCACACCGCACGGCAGGACATACCCATTATCGCATCCCGGTACAGAACTTAGGCTACATGGGACGTCTGTGTTATACCCAGAACGTTACAGCGGTGACCGGTGCCTGTCTGTTGGTGAAAAAGAGCCTGTATGAGCAGGTGGGCGGTCTGGATGAGAGCTTTGTGATCTCCTTAAATGATGTGGATTTCTGCCTGAAATTACGTAAACTGGGACTCCTGAATGTGTGGACTCCTTTTGCGGAGCTGTATCATTACGAATCCATCTCCAGAGGACTGGACGATCAGGGAGAGAAGGCAGAGCGCTACAACAGAGAATCCGAGCATTTCCGTGAAAAATGGAAGGCTGAACTGGAGGCGGGAGATCCCTATTACAATCCGAATTTCTCTCTGGATCGCAGCGATTACGCACTGAAGGATCCGGCAGTTAGCGGACGTTAAATAATTCTTTTCAGTAGAGGGAATCTATGGTAAAATATCACCGGAGAGCGTTTACTGAAGATATGGAAAGATATTGAAAGATAGCGATAAAACAGGAGGATAGGAAAATGAGTTATATGGACGAACTGAATTTCTGGTTAAATGATGATTATTTTGACCAGAAGACCAAAGAGGAACTTCTGGCAATCCGCAATAATGAAGCAGAAGTGGAAGATCGTTTTTACAAGGAACTGGAATTCGGTACCGGTGGCTTACGTGGTGTGATCGGTGCTGGAACCAACCGTATGAACGTATATACCGTTCGTAAGGCAACTCAGGGTCTTGCCAATTATATTATCAAGCGCGGCACACAAAGTAAGGGTGTGGCAATCGCATTTGACTCCCGCCGTATGTCTCCCGAGTTTTCCGATGAGGCAGCGAGATGTCTGGCAGCCAACGGCATCAAGGGGTACATTTTTGAATCTTTAAGACCTACCCCGGAGTTGTCCTTTGCCCTTCGGACGTTAGGATGTACTGCAGGTATTGTAGTGACCGCCAGTCACAACCCTCCTGAGTACAACGGCTATAAGGTATACTGGGAGGACGGCGCACAGGTAACCGCTCCTATCGATAAGGACATCATTACCGAAGTACAGTCCATCAAGGATTATCATACCGTGAAGACCATGAGCAGAGAGGATGCTGTGGCAGCAGGACTCTATGAAGTGATCGGCAAAGAGATCGATGACAAGTACATGGCAGAGCTGAAGAAGCAGATCATTCATCCCGATGTGATCAAGGAAATGGCAGATGACATCAAGATCGTATATACTCCGTTATGCGGTACCGGTAACAAGCCGGTAAGACGTATCCTGTCCGAGCTGGGCTTCAAGCATGTCTATGTAGTTCCCGAACAGGAGAATCCGGATCCGGACTTTACCACATTGGATTACCCGAACCCCGAGGATCCCAAGGCATTTACCTATGCTTTACGTCTGGCGAAGGAGAAGGATGCGGACATCGTTCTGGCAACCGATCCTGATGCAGACCGTCTGGGTGTGTATGCAAAAGATACCAAGACCGGCGAGTATGTGGCATTTACCGGTAATATGTCCGGCATGCTGATCGCAGAATATATCTTAAGAGAGAAGACTGCGACCGGTACCATGCCCGAGAATCCCGCTCTGGTAACCACCATCGTTACCACCAACATGACCAAGCCTATTACGCAGGCTTACGGCGTAAAGCTGATCGAGGTACTGACCGGCTTCAAGTTCATTGGCGAGCAGATCAAGTTCTTCGAGCAGACCGGCAGCAACAACTATGTATTTGGCCTGGAAGAGAGCTACGGCTGTCTGGCAGGTACCCATGCAAGAGACAAGGATGCGATCGTAGCGGTAATGTGTCTGTGCGAGGTGGCAGCTTACTGCAAGAAGCACAACATGACTCTGTGGGATATGATGGTATCCATGTATGAGAAGTACGGTTACTTCAAGGAGACCCAGTATACCATCACCATGAAGGGTATCGATGGCGCAAGACAGATCGCCGAGATCATGGAGAAGCTTCGTAAGAATCCTCCTAAGGCATTCGGAGATCTGAAGGTAGAGAAGTTCCGTGATTACCAGAACGATGTTATCATCGACATGGAGACCGGAGAGAAGACCACCACAGGACTTCCCAAGTCCAATGTTCTGTACTTCGAGCTTCCTGACAATGCATGGTGCTGTGCACGTCCTTCCGGAACCGAGCCCAAGATCAAGTTCTACATGGGTGTCAAGGGAACCAGCTTAGAGGATGCACAGGCTAAGGTAGAGAAGCTGACCGAGGATGTAAAGGCAGTACTGTAAGGCAGTGCTCCATAAATCATATTAGTTTTCAAAAGAGCGAATCGCCCGTGCAGGGCGGTTTGCTCTTTTATGAAAAGCTGGAGGTATCTGTGGCAAAGCTAAACAAGGCAAACCTTAAGAAAACTCTATATTATCTGCAACGTAACGGCCTGAGGGAAACCTGGATCTCTGTGAGGGAGCGCCTGACAGAGACAGACCGCTATTTTTTTGTGCCCTGTTCGGAAGCAGAGCTGGTAAGGCAGAGTGATAGAAAATGGGAGAAGCCGATTACGTTCAGTATTGTGGTACCCTTATATCGAACGCCGGAAGCATATCTGAACAGAATGATAACAAGTGTTATGCAACAGAGCTATCCCCATTGGGAACTGATCCTGGCAGATGCCACGGAGGATCACAGTGTGGAGGAGGTACTGAAGCAGCAGGGATTCCTGAAGGAGCAGCCGACGGATGGCGAGACAGAACCTGTCGCAGCAGATTCCAGGCTCCACTATGTGCATCTGAAAGAAAATGCGGGAATCGCTGCTAATACCAATCAGGCGCTTCCCTATGCGAAGGGAGAGTATATCGGTCTGCTGGATCATGATGATGTATTGACACCGGATGCGTTGTACGAAATGGCTGATGCGATCATCAAAGCATATGACAGAGGTGTCAAAGTCGCCTTCGCTTATTCGGATGAGGATAAGTGCGATGGAGAAGAGACCAGATACTATGAGCCCAATTATAAAGAGGAATTTAATTACGATTTAATTCTCAGCAATAACTATATCTGTCATTTTCTGGTAATGGAGAGTAAATTGCTGAAAAGCCTGCAATTCCGTCCGGAATTTGACGGCGCCCAGGACTATGACCTGGTATTACGGGCTGTGGCAGAAGTGCTGACGACGGACGGGCAGGCCGGGGAGAAGAGCATTCTTCATATCCCCAAAGTGTTGTATCACTGGAGATGCCACGAGGCATCCACGGCAGCCAATCCCCACAGCAAAAAATACGCTTACGAGGCGGGACTTCGGGCTCTGCGGGATCATGCCGCACTGCGGGGGATCCCTGCGACTGCCTGTGAGACCAGGCATGTGGGATTTTATCGTTTACAGTATACCGATGTATTACAGAACCGCCCGGATGTGGCAGCCGTGGGAGGCAGAGTATTGTCCGGGAAGACTGGCAAGATCATCGGCGGCAGAATGACTGCGGAGGGAAAGGTGTTCTACGAGGGGTTGCCGCAGGGATTCGGAGGATATCTTCACAGAGCGGAATTGTCCCAAGATGCGCAGGCGCTGGATCTTCGCTGTATTCGTATTCAGCCTTCCTGCCAGGAAGTATTCGAGAAAATTGTGGGAGTTCCGTATACTGAGATACGAAGACACCCGGGAGAGCAACCGGTATTCGATGTAACTGTACTGCCGTCAGGAGTGGACATCCGAACCTTAAGTCTGCGATTGTCCGAAGCGTTACGGCAAAGAGGAAGATTACTCTATCTGCCGGAATATCCGGAGGAGTTTAAACCATTATGAGTGAAATAACGGTTGTTATACCAAATTACAACGGAATGAAATATCTGGCAGAGTGCATGACTTCTCTGTGCAGAGAGCAGCAAAATGCCCCCGGATATGAAGTGCTGATCATCGATAATGCTTCCGTGGACGGCAGCGTGGAATATCTGCAAAAGGAATGGTGTGGGGAAGGTGTGCGCCTGATATCTTTACCGGAAAACACCGGATTCTGTCATGCAGTGAATCTGGGGATACGGGAAGCGAAGACACCATATGTGATCCTTCTGAACAATGATACAAAGGCAGAAGCCGGTTTTGTAAGAGGCTTATATGATGCTATCCGCGAAAATGAAAAGATATTTTCCGTCAGTGCGAAGATGCTGATGTGGGACAGACCGGAGCTCATCGATGATGCCGGAGACCGTTACTGCGTGCTGGGCTGGGCCTATTCCCGGGGGAAGGGACGACCGGCGGCGGATTATGATAAGTCTGTCCCGGTGTTTTCCGCCTGTGGCGGTGCCGCAATCTACAGACGATCCGTATTTGAAGAGATCGGTTATTTTGATGAAGAACATTTTGCCTATCTGGAAGATCTGGATATCGGCTACCGTGCCCGGATCTACGGCTATGAGAACCGGTATGAACCGAAGGCGGCTGTGCTGCATTATGGCAGTGCTTCCACGGGATCCAGATACAATCCCCGGAAAACGTTACTTGCGTCTGCCAACAGTATTTATGTGATCGGCAAGAATATGCCGCTTTTGCAGTGTATTCTGAACCTGCCGTTTTTTTTGCTTGGATTTGGCATAAAGTTTTTGTTTTTTTGTAAGAAAAGAATGGGAAAACTATATCTGAAGGGACTGGCAGCGGGCCTGAGAAGATCTGTAGGAACCACGGGAAGACAGCACAAAGTTCCCTTCCGGTGGCATCATCTGGGGAATTATGTGAAGATCCAGTGGCAGCTGTATTTCAATGTGTTTCGAATTCTTATGAAATCTTAAGAAATGGCTTCATAAATTCTTAAGTTGAGAAAAAAACATCGTTATTGTAGAATGAAATCGTTAAAAAGAAGCTTTTCAGACTTACAGATTGGGTGACCCATATGATAAAAGACAACCAGAAAGTCTTTAACAGGCTTCTTGTGATAATGGATGCGCTGATCACAGCCATATCCTTTGTCCTTGCCTATTATATCAAATTTTATATATTGAACGACGGTCCCGGAATCGGTGTCCTGCCTGTGCAGGAGTATTATAAGCTGCTTCCTTTTATTGTGCCCGGTTATATGTTCCTATATTACCGGTGCAGCGTGTATTCCCCGAAGCGAACCGTCCGCCGCAGACATGAGATTTACAGCATTCTGCAGGCAAATACCATCGGCCTGGCGGCATTGATCATTATACTGTATATGATCATCCGTGAGATCAACTTTTCGCGATCCGTCATGGCAATTTTTTATGTGCTGAATGTATTTCTGACTTCGGTATCCCGCATCATAATGAGAAAAGCGTTGCGGACACTCCGGAAAAGGGGATACAATCTGAAGCATATTTTGCTGGTGGGATATTCCAGAGCGGCAGAAGAGTATATTGACAGAATCTTAAGCAATCCCCAGTGGGGATATGTTGTATGCGGTATTCTGGATGAACACATTCCGGGAGGGACTACCTATAAGGGAGTGAAAGTCCTGGGAACGTTGGGGAATCTGGAGTATATTCTTCCGGAGAACAAGCTGGACGAGATCGCGATCACGCTTTCTCTGAAAGATTATGATTATCTGGAAGGTGTTGTGGATATCTGTGAGAAATCCGGCGTGCATACGAAATTCATCCCCGACTACAGCAGTCTGATCCCCAGCAGACCTTACACGGAGGATCTCATGGGACTTCCGGTGATCAATATTCGGTATGTGCCGCTGACCAACACCGGAAATATGATGATCAAGAGAGCCATGGATATTGTCGGCTCCCTGTTCGGCATCATCATTACGTCACCGATCATGCTGTTGTCGGCAATTCTGGTAAAATGTTCCAGTCCGGGACCTGTGATCTTCAAGCAGGAACGGGTAGGACTTCATAATAAATCATTTTATATGTACAAATTCCGCAGTATGGCAATGCAGACTGCAGCGGAGGAGAAAAAGGGCTGGACGGTGCGAAACGATCCCAGAGTCACCGGAATCGGCAAGATCTTAAGACGAACCAGCATTGATGAACTTCCGCAGCTGTTCAACATCCTGAAAGGAGATATGAGCCTGGTGGGACCGAGACCGGAGCGCCCTCAGTTCGTGGAAAAGTTCAAGGAAGAGATCCCGAGATATATGGTAAAACATCAGGTGAGGCCGGGCCTCACGGGATGGGCACAGGTCAACGGTCTGCGTGGTGATTCTTCCATCAAGAAGCGGATCGAGTATGATATTTATTACATTGAGAACTGGACCCTCGGGTTTGACATTAAGATCATTCTTATGACATTTTTTACAGGATTTATCAATAAAAATGCTTATTAACACAAGGAGAAGACAAGATGGCAACAAATTCTAACTACAATGGCGGCAATGGTCAGAGACCAGCCGGAAGCGGAAGAAGACCTTCCGGAAATGGACAGAGACCTGCGGGACAGCGACCTGCCGGATCGAGACCTGCCGGCAACAGTAACGGACAGAGGAGAGTATCTGCCAAGCAGCGTGCTGCCAAGAAGAGAAGAAAGGTTATCATCTTCGGTGTAGAGATTGCGGTTATCCTGATCATGGTAGCAGTATTGTATCTGGTAATGACCCACACAAATAATGAAGGCCCCAAGGTAACGGTATTAGAGACGGAAGAGCTTCGGATTCCGGAAGAAGTACAACAGGACGAAGCAATGAAGGGGTATATGAACATTGCACTGTTCGGTGTGGATGCAACGAAGGACAGCCAGCTGTACAAGGGCAGCCGAAGCGACAGTATTATGATCGCCAGCATCAATATGGATACCGGCGATATCAAACTGGTCAGTGTATATCGTGATACGTATCTGAACATCGGCACGGACTCCTATCAGAAGTGTAACGCGGCTTATTCCTATGGCGGAGCGGAGCAGGCAGTTAAGATGTTAAACATGAATCTGGATATGGATATTACGAACTTTGTAACCGTAGGCTATAAGGGACTGAGTGAAGTGATTGACGGTCTGGGCGGTGTCTATATCGATGTGGACTCCGAGGAGATCAAGCATATCAATAACTACCAGATCGGTATTGCAGAGGTCTTAAAATGTGACTACACACCGGTAACAGAGACCGGAGTACAGCTGCTAAACGGTCTGCAGGCGACGGCTTACTGCCGTATCCGTTATACCGCAGGTAATGATTTCAAGCGTGCCGCACGTCAGCGTGAAGTGATCCAGGCGATTGAAGATCAGGCGAAGAAGGCCGATTACGATACTCTGTCCAAGGTATTTAACAGTGCCATCGATGATGTTTACACCAGCCTGGATTCCAAGGATATTCTGGATCTGCTGGCTAACATCACAAAATATCGTATTGTGGACGAGGGAGGTTTCCCTGAAGAGACCATGCGTGCCACCGGTAACATCGGTGCAAAGGGAAGCAGTGTAGTACCTTTGGATCTGGAGAGCAATGTTGTATGGCTGCATCAGTTCCTGTTTGATGATGCGAACTACACCGTAACCGACAGTGTAAAGGAATACAGTAGAAAGATTGCGTCCGATACGGCACCTTATCTGAATAAATAAGAAAACGAATTGACGAGGGAGTCTTCCGGAGAGCACCGGAGCTCCCTCGTGTCATATGAAAAAGTCTTGTGTAACAGACGGGGATAAAGTATAATAGACCAAAGATTGAGAAAGTAAGGAGCGCTCTGCAATGGAGATCGATGTGATCATTCCCCTGTATAAACCGGGGAAAGAACTATTTACATTATTAGATAAGCTTGACAGCCAGAGCGTGCCGGTACATGAAGTGATCCTGCTGAACACCGGGGAAAAATATTTTGAGCAGCTGATCTATGGAACCAGATTTCTGGAGAAATATCAGAACATTAAGGTATATCATGTCTCCAAAAGAGAATTTGATCATGGCGGCACCAGACGCATGGGTGTGAAAAAATCTTCCGCAGATATTTTTGTCATGATGACCCAGGATGCCATGCCGGCAGATGACAATCTGATCGAACAACTGACGGAACCGCTGCGGGATCAGGTGGCGGTATCCTATGCAAGACAGCTGCCGAGAGAAGATTGTGCACCGGTGGAATGTTATACCAGGGAATTTAATTATCCGGCACAGTCACGGATCAAATCCGCAGAAGATCTTAAGACATTGGGGATCAAGACATTTTTCTGCTCCAATGTGTGTGCGGCATACCGACGGGAGATCTATGAGGAACTGGGTGGATTCGTAAAACATACCATATTTAATGAAGATATGATCTATGCGGCGAAAGCGGTGGAAGCGGGGTATGCGATCGCTTATGCGGCGGATGCCCGGGTGATTCATTCCCATAATTATACCAATGTACAGCAGTTCCAAAGGAATTTTGACCTGGGGGTATCCCAGGCAGAACATCCGGAAGTCTTCGCAGCATATCCTTCGGAGTCCGAGGGAAAACGAATGGTGAAAGATGTGACAGCATATTTGCGGAAAAATCATATGTCCGGCAGATTGCCCCATTTTTATATACAATGTGCCTGTAAATATGCAGGTTATCTATTAGGTAAGAACTATCGCAGGCTCCCCGGAAAATGGGTCCTTGCTTTTACTTCCAACAAAGAATACTGGAAACAGAACAGAAAGGATGTATGACTATGTGTGGTATCGTAGGATATATTGGAACAGAACAGGCAGCACCGATCATTTTAGACGGTCTGTCCAAACTGGAATACCGTGGATATGATTCTGCGGGTATGGCTATTTTTGATGGGGAGAAGATCAACACCAAAAAGGCTGTCGGGAGACTTAAGGTTCTGGAAAACCTGACACACGGAGGCGAGTCTATGAAGGGAACCTCCGGTATCGGGCATACCCGTTGGGCAACCCACGGTGCTCCCAGTGATATCAATTCCCATCCCCATATGAATAATGCCGGTACCATTGCTGTAGTACATAACGGAATCATTGAGAACTATATTCCACTGAAGAAAAAGATGCAGGATAAGGGGTATCAGTTCATCTCTGAGACCGATACCGAGGTACTGGCGCATCTGTTAGACTACTATTATAAGGGAAATCCCCTGGAAGCGATCACTAAGGTATTGCATCGTGTAGAGGGCTCCTATGCGCTGGGTATCATGTTTGCCGATCAGCCGGATAAGATCTTCGCTGCCCGCAAAGACAGTCCTCTGATCGTAGGCAAGAGTGAGAGCGGCAGCTTTATCGCATCTGATGTTCCCGCAATTCTGAAATATACCAGAACCGTATATTATGTAGATAATCAGGAAGTGGTGGAACTGAAGGAAGACGGTCTTAGATTCTTCTCAGTGGACGAAGAAGAGATCACGAAAACCCCCGTGACCATCGACTGGGATGCCAATGCTGCGGAAAAGGGCGGCTATGAGCATTTCATGCTGAAAGAGATCTACGAACAGCCGAAGACGATCAACGATACCATTTCTCCCCGTATCAAGGATAATGATATCGTCATCGAAGAACTGAATATGAGCGATGAGGAGATTCAGGAGATCACAAAGATCCATATCGTGGCCTGCGGTTCCGCATATCACACCGGTGTTACCGCAAAATATGTCATTGAAGGTCTGGCAAGAATCCCGGTAGAGGTGGATGTGGCCAGCGAATTCCGTTATCGTGATCCCATCCTGCAAAAGGGCAATATGGTCATCGTCATCAGCCAGTCCGGTGAGACTGCGGATACGCTGGCAGCTCTGCGGGAATCCAAGGCAAAGGGCTTCAAGGTACTGGGTATTGTCAATGTCGTCGGCAGTTCCATCGCCAGAGAAGCGGACAGTGTTATGTACACCTGGGCAGGTCCCGAGATCGCCGTTGCAACGACCAAGGCTTACAGTGCACAGCTGACCGCACTTTACATGCTGGCTATGAAGTTCGCCAAGGTGCGTGGAACCATTGACCAGGAGAAGTTCCAGAGTATGCTGACAGATTTAAGATGTCTGCCGGATCAGATTGAGCTGCTTCTGGGCCAGAAGCAGAAGATCCAGCATTTCGCCAACCGTTATGTGGGAGCGAGAGATATCTTCTTCATCGGACGTGGTATCGACTATGCGATTTCCCTGGAGGGATCCCTGAAGTTAAAAGAGATCTCCTATATTCATTCCGAGGCTTATGCAGCCGGAGAACTGAAGCATGGCACAATTTCCCTGATCGAAGATGGCACCCTGGTAGTGGCTTTGGCAACCCAGCCGGCTCTGTTCCAGAAGACCATCAGTAATATGGTAGAGGTAAAGGCAAGAGGCGCTTTTGTCATGGCGATTACCATCGAGGGTAACAAAGCCATCGAGAAGGCAGCGGATTATGTGGTATACATTCCCGAGACAAATCCGTACTTTACCAATTCCCTGGCAATCATTCCGTTGCAGCTGTTTGCTTACTATGTGGCAGTGGGACGTGGCTGTGATGTGGATAAGCCGAGAAACCTGGCAAAATCCGTTACGGTGGAGTGATCATTTATAAGAAAAATGCATTCCGGAGAGGTGTCATACTTCTCCGGGATTTTTTCACGGTTCATAATTGCTTCAGAAAGTTGTCACAATTCGGTCACAATTGACGGTTATACTGTGTTCATAAGGTGAGAGGAAGAACTGAAATAACAGTGAAGAATAGTAAAAAGAGTTTCTCACTTACAGATAGGATAGGAGGAAGCATTATGTACGAGAATGATAATTTTTCCGGTTACGAAACCGGCAATGAAAATACAACCGGTACATTCAGTGGAGTAAGCGCTGCGGGAAGTGCAAACGGTTACACCACATACCAGATGGGCGGAAGCACCGGTAGCAATACAGAACCTAAGAACCCCAAAAAGCATGGAGGTTATTTCCGGAAAGCTGTGGTAAGTGTCAGTCTGGGACTTTTCTTCGGACTGTTTGCCGGCATCGGGTTCTATGCAGTACAGCAGGGCACCGGGATGCTTAAGACCGGTACGGATACCGCAGTGGTAGATGAGGTCACTTCCGAAGCTGCAACAGAGAGCAGCCAGAGTACACCACAGCTTGCGACCAACGTTACTTATGTAGAGTCTGATGTATCTGATGTGGTAGAGAAGGTTATGCCTGCCATGGTATCGATCGTGAATAACTTCACCGAGACAGCCAATGTCTTCGGACAGCAGTATACACAGGAAGAAGCAGCCAGCGGTTCCGGTATTATCGTAGGCAAGACCGATGATGAATTGCTGATCGTATCTAACAACCACGTAGTAGAGAGCGCAGATACACTGACCGTTACTTTTATCGACGGCAGTGAAGCACAGGCACAGGTCAAAGGACTGGATTCCGATATGGATCTGGCAGTGATCGCAGTATCTTTAAATGATCTGAGTGATGATACCAAGAATGCCATTACTGTTGCTACTTTAGGCAGCAGTGATGATCTGAAGCTTGGTGAGCCGGTAATTGCCATTGGTAATGCTCTTGGATATGGTCAGTCCGTTACCAACGGTATTGTAAGTGCCCTGAATCGTGAGATCACTCTGGAGAACGGCTCTACCGGTACTTTCATCCAGACCAACGCAGCCATCAACCCCGGTAACTCCGGCGGTGCACTGC
>ENA-ORLW01001161-ORLW01001161.1-human-gut-metagenome-genome-assembly--contig:-NODE-1161-length-31258-cov-5.397742_pt1 | contig 31258 bp, 16 predicted proteins | sample MGYA00243017_ERZ508829 | MGnify/ENA primary metagenome ERZ508829 (study PRJEB26277, sample SAMN04329776) | human gut metagenome | biome: human-associated habitat | host: Homo sapiens | place: USA...
TAAGGAGTGTACTTCTTTTTTAATTCTTCCATGTGAATTTCGAATTTGAGAAGTGTCAACTTATTCAGTACACTACAAAACCTTTGGTTTCAAGCCTTGAAACTAAAAGTTTCCCCACGAGAAACAAAGGTAATGCATTCATGAAATAAATAGGATTGCCTGGAGCTTCCAGAGTGAATACCTCCGCGTTGTGAAATGTAGTTTATCTGTTTCTGGTGACAGCATTATTGTTGTCACACTGCTGTCACCTATTGCTGTCACGGTGTTAATTGTTAATAATCAAACCGTTAAGCAGCAATCGGTGACAAGTGACAGATATATAATTAAAATAATTGTATAGAGAGGTTAGAACATAAACATGGCAACGGCAACAATACGGTTGTTACATACGGCATGGGTATCTTGAATTTTCCCATTGGACGTATTGAGCGAACCATACCATGCAGAGCTTAATGTATATTCCAACCCGAATTTCCAGTGGGGGACATTGTAGGTCAGTTCTGCTCCTGCCGTAACTAATTGGTTAAGGTCTGTTCCTGTTCCATAAAGTTTTGCATCATTTCCTTTGGGAGCATATAGTGCATCACTTGTTCCCAGATTCTTGGCATAGCCTACGAAGATTCCCGGCTTCCATTTCTGTCCGTAGACAACGTTGAACCAAGAGCTGGAGAAACGTATCGGAGTATATTCTTGTTCTCCCGTTTGTTCGTTGACAGACTTGATCCCGAATCCACCCAAACCGGAAGCTTGTGTCAGATTGGATCCTAATACACTCTTCGCAGCGATGAACCAGTCTTTGCTGGTGTATTTTACATGAGCTTCGTATGAAAGAGTTGTGATGCGTTCGTCTACCTTGTATTTATCTGTATTTACTATAGACTCCGTACGTGGTTTCAATGATAACAACTCAATGCCTACGCCGGCCAGCAAACCGCCATTCTTATAATCAGCTCCGACATAAAATTCGGGAATACAGCTTTGCTTCAGATACTTATGTGTTTTCCCTTCCGGTCCTTGTGAAGTATATTGTGATTGCCACACTGCGGCTCCGGTAAGTTGGAAATTCTTGTTTGTATAGCGATAACGAATTTGTGGCGCACGGCTGAAGGGCTGAAACGGTGCTCCTACGGAGAGATTAAGAATCTGCGGAGACACATCTCCGAATAAGGGATGCCAGTTCTGTCCGAGTAATAAAGCTGATTTTCCCCAATCCAGATTCAAATAAGCATGACGAAGGCGAATGACCGAATAAGAAGTGCCTGTGCCGCGGAAGTCGACTTCTACTTTGGCAGATGTCTTGGCTGTTCCCAGTTTTGGACCGGCAACGTCTACTCCAAGGCGCGAATATAAAGTATAGAAGTTACTGTTGGGTGTTGAGTTCAAATCGTTCCCCTCCGGATCACGCACTTTGTCTTTTGGATACATATAAAACAATCCGTCTACGGTTTCTTCGTTAGCACGACTATTATAATAGAAGTCAGTACGAATCTGTCCATAGAATTTGAACTTGAAATCCTGCATTTGTGCGAAACTGCCTGATACGGTTATCAGACAAAGAAAGATTAGAATGTATTTTTTCATAATGTGCATGTTTGTAAACGGGCGCAAAATTACGTAAAATTACTGGTTATCAGTTCATCGTTGATTAAAAAAGGCAAGGATTGCCTGATTATATTTGTTGAGACTTGTGCTTTTATGAATTGCTTTCAGTAATTTTCTGTCTGCTTGCGGCATTAAATATTCCCAGAAAGTTTTCATTTTGTTCAGAAGTTGTTCGTCTCCTCCTTCCAACTGTTCTGCATATTGATTGTATACGCATTTGTGCATAGATTGCAATTTTTCTCTCATTTCATCGAACTCGAGTGCACGGTTTTGTCTATACTCCAAAGCTAATGCCGGGTTGGCAAGTAATCCCCGTCCTATCATAATTCCGGCTAGTCCGGGAAACTGTTCCTGAATGCGGTGAATATCTTCTACACTATTGATATCTCCATTATAGATGAGCGGATGCTTGCAGGCATTCTGAAAAGCCTCAAACGCTTTAAGGTCAACTTCTCCTTTGTATTGCTGTTTTCCCAAGCGGGGGTGCATAACCACTTGTCGCAAGGGTAGCTCATTGATAATCGGAGCCAGTTTCAGACATTCTTCCGGATCTTCCCAGCCCAACCTCATTTTGATGGAGAAACTTATTTGCGGATATTCTGTAATCAGGCTAAGTAACGCCTGAACTTCTTCGGGATAAGGAAGAATGCCGGAACCATTGTGGCGTTTAGCCAGCATGGGAAAAGGACATCCCATATTGATGTCGACTTCCTTATATCCCTTTTCAATGAATAGGGATAAGATTTTTTCTGCTTTCTCAAAAGAAGGGGCTATCAGTTGGGGAATCAGATGGGCTACCTGATTATTCCCGGGGTCGATTCCGCGGACATCTCTATGGCGGAATCCGCCTTTTTCGAGTCGTACAAATGGGGTATAATAAGTATCTATACCTCCGAAGCAGGCAGCATGAGCATTACGGTAAAACACTTCGGTGTAACCTTGTAATGGGGCAAAATGAATAGGAAGAGTCTTTGGCATTATTTTTATTTTTGTGCAAAGATACAGAAAAAGTAAAAGAGAGGAACCTCGCGGTCCCTCTCTTTCTGATGTTAAATTGATTAAAGTCTGATTTTTATAAACGTTTTCTATGATTGAAGGTTAGAAAAATTGGGGGATATATTTTTATTCTACAACGTTTATAGTCAGTTCACGTACTACTTGACCACCTTGATGGACGTAGTTTGCATTGTTGGCTACGAAAGTAGCGGTATATGTACCGGCCTCTTCATAGGTATGTGAGTATATCTCCAACGATTGCGAGATATTCTTGATAGCTACACCAGCGTCAGGATTGCAGGAACCATTGAGTAAGAGCGGTTCAGAGATTAGCCAACTATTTTTTAGTGTAGCTCCGGCAGCAGAGCTGGATACTATTATTTCCGTCGGTAAATTTGTTTTCCAGAATCCGGGGACACCGCCATCAACTGCTCCATACTCTCTGTCTTTAACTTTGTCCGATTGCTGGTCACTTTCATTATTTACAATGTTTAGTGGTGTGAAACCTAGATTTTTTGCATAGACAGTTTCTGATTTATTATTATTAAAAGCCAGTTCTATGCGTATATTGTTAAAGGAAAATTTAGGTTGTCTAACAGCACCATCCTGACCGCCTTTGTAATGGAAAGCAATGGTGATTTGCTTTCCAAGATAAGAAGCTAAGTCTTTAGTGTATGAATAGGATTTAGTATTGCTTTCTACTTTCACCGGCAATTCTTCTGTTGGTATTAAATATGTCCAGTCAAACCCTTCTACAAGTAGCTTATCTGCTTCGAAATTATTCTTGGCCATTCCCGGGAAATTGTCGGAAATGAAAATATCTAATGCAGTCTGTGGTGTATTTTTAGGCGGTGCATCATATTGGGCAACCATATCGAAATTAATTTCACATTTTTCGATATCCTCTATTTTCATCTCTGTCCGATTGCGGAATTTATATTCATGGTCAATTTCTCCACTGAAGAATGTTATAAAATCAGGGTCACCATCGAAGCTGAACGTTACCGGACTTCCTTTCTTTACAGTAACAGTTTTGCCATCGAAGCTGACATTGCTGTCTGTCACCACACCAACTTCCATTGCTGTGTCTTCTTTTAATTCCTTGTCGCATGAAGCGAGACATAGTCCGGCAAAAGCGATAGTCATCAAACTTTTATATATTGTCTTCATATCCTTTTCTTTTTAAAGTTAATAAGGGATTTACCAACCCGGATTATTCGTTTTGATAGCACTGTTCGATCCTATCTCATTGGCAGGAATCGGGAAATAGTTGTAAGACTTCGGAATATTGAAGTAAGTATATACATTGGTTCCGAATTTCCAGGATTCGTCAGCCTGCGCCTTGTCCACTTGTTCCTGCATCAGTTTGTGATAGTCTCCCCAGCGGATCAGGTCGAAACGGCGTGTATATTCGAAGCAGAGTTCCATAGCACGTTCGTCTTTGATAGCCTTACGGAAGCCGGTTTCATCCAGATTTGCTGCAAGCTTGTTGATTCCTGCACGTTCTCTTACCGCATTGATACATTCATAAGCCAGATCATTAGGACCATGGTTGACTTCATTTTCAGCTTCTGCAATCATCAGCAGAATGTCAGAGTAGCGGAGAAGAGGGAAGTTGATGGAAGTATCGTTCTTGCTCTTCTTGTCTGCCTCATATTCTCTACGATATTTGGCAGCAGCTCTATTGCGGTTCTTATTGGCATCATTCTTCGATTCGCGATCACCGTAAGTAGAACCGGGCTCTGTTTTGCCATAGCTGAAGGATTGATTCCAATATTGTTGTTCCACTTCATCTCTTTTTCCTTTCACAAATTCACGACCGTCTACCGGAGTGCCTTCTCCTGCTGACTGGGTGTAAGTGAATGGAGCGATATTCCAGTTGCAACGGTCAATATCACCGTTTGCTTCATACAATTCCAGCAGTTTAGGAGTATTCCAGATAAAAGCGTATGCATAACCCGGGTCACCTTTACCGGTGATGGATGCTTTGGAAGAAAGGTCCTTACCCTGAATACCGATAATATTACCAATTCTACCTTCTGCACGTACATCCGTTGAACGGTTACCTGCAAATTCTACCTCCCAGATACTTTCATTAGCCTTGGCACCATCCTTATTGAGAGCAGTGTTATACTTATCAGAACAAATGTCGATAAAGAAATCCCAATATTTAGCAGTCAGTGAATGACCTTCATTCTTAACTAGCTGTGCATAGTAACTCGCTTTTTTGAAATATTCTGTAATTTCGGCACTAGTCGTACTGTTGGCTAAACCCACTTCCTTGTCACGTTTAGGTTCACCAGCTCTGAACATATATACACGTGCCAACATTCCCCAAGCTGCCGATTTGGAAATACGTCCCGGCAAATAGTTCAAATCTTGAGCAGATTTGAGATCTTCGGCAGAACCATACATTTCTTTGATGATAAAATCATAAATCGTCTGTTTGTCCGTACGAGGAATAGAGTGGTTATAAACATCTTCTGTAGAAGTAGTCTTGAAAGGTACATCTCCCCAACATTCTACCAAAGTGAAATAATAGAATGCGCGCAAGAAGCGAGCTTCCGCTTTGTATTGTTTGCGGGTATCATCGTTCATATCGGGCACTGCATCAATATTCTCCAGGAAAATATTGGCTCTGTTGACGCCAGCGTATAATGTAGACCATAGTGCCGCTACAGTAGGATCACTTGTGTTGGCATTGTTACAGATTAAACCGCTCTTATTAGGTCCGCGGTTGGCACCACCATAGTGTCCCAGGTCGTCACCTCCTACAAGGTATAAGAATTCATTTCCGTAAAATGAACTTTGTCCCAGAATAGCATAGGTTCCTGTCAGCCATGAAGTAGCTTCTGCTTCATTTTTGAAGAAGTTCTCGGGAGTAGTATATGTCGGGTCTTTTTCCAGGAAATCGCAGGAAGTCAGGTTTAGTCCGACAAGAAGTGATATGATAATTATTCTTATTGTTTTCATATACGTAATTGTTTGAAGGATGATTGATTAGAAACCTAGGTTTACACCAAAACTAATAGAGTAGGCTCTCGGATAAGCGGAGAAGTCCAGCCCCGGAGTCAGTGCGCCTTCACGGATAGATACTTCCGGGTCGTAACCGGAATATCCTGTACATGTCCATAGATTCTGACCGGCAACGAATACACGTGCATTGTCTATCTTCCATTTCTTGGTCAGTTGCTTCGGCAGTGTATAGCCTAAAGATACTGTTTTCAGACGAAGGAAAGAACCATCCTCAATAATACGTGTAGAGAATACTTTGTTAGAACCGGAGTCGGTAGCTCTCGGAATATTACTTTCCGGGTTTTCTGTTGTCCAACGGTCTGCGTAACTTGCATATTGGTTCAAGTCGCGTGTCTTATTACTGTTCTCGAAGAACAGGCGGTTGGCATTCAATACATCGTTTCCATACGACCATTGGAAGAAGATGCTCAAGTCAAATCCTTTGTATTCGAAATTATTGGTAAATCCACCTGTATGTTTCGGCATACCGTTACCGATCATAGTACGGTCGTTATCGTCGATAATACCGTCACCATTCAAGTCTGCGTATTTGGGCATACCCGGTTGCGTATTACTCTCGGAAGAGAAATATGGAACATTACGTTTCAATGTATAGGTGTCACCCACCTTGTCGAAGTCTTCGTACTTGTATGTACCTTCATAGATGAATCCATACATCATCCCCATCGGATAACCCACTTTGGCGATGTAGCTGTATTGTGAGTTATAGTTTTGGTCAAATTTCGCAGCAGTTGGCATGGATACTTGGTTTTCTGCCAATGCCAATACTTTATTCTTGTTAAAGGCTATATTGAAGTTACTGGTCCACGAGAAATTACGGTTTTTAATGTTGGTAGTATTCAAGGTGAACTCAATACCTTGGTTGCGTACCTTACCTATATTCTTCATCGCACTGGTAAAACCGGAAGAAGGAGCTGTTGATGCATTCAGCAGCAGGTCACGAGTTGTTTTACGATACCAGTCTACGGTTAATCCGATACGTTCGTCCAGGAAGCCCAAGTCCAGACCCAGGTTCCACTGTTCAGTAGTCTCCCATTTCAGTTTTCTGTTTCTTAAGGAAGTAGGCACTGTACCTACACTTGTCAGACTGTTCTCGAACGGATATACACCACTCGGTAGGCTACCAATCGAAATAAAATCCCCAACTTTATCTTTTAATATCTGATATAAAGCGTACGTATCATACTCGCCTACGCGATTGTTACCGGTCAATCCCCAGCTTACTCTTAATTTACCGGAAGAAACAACAGATTTCAATGGTTTCATGAAATCTTCTTCCATGAATCCCCAAGCCAATGAACCGGAAGGGAAATAGCCGAAACGGTTATCACCACGGAACTTGGAAGAACCGTCGGAACGGAAAGAAACCGTTGCATAATACAATGATTTATAGTTGTAGTTCAAACGTCCCAGGAAGGAAAGCATAGACCAGGAACTCTTTAATGATTTGGTCGTACTCGGAGTTCCTTCACTCATTCCTGCCATTCCGAGTGCTTCGTTTGGAATTTGCACTGTTTTGTATGAATAGTATTCATAGTCGGAATTTTGCAGGGTTACACCTGCCATACTATTAAAGAAATGCTTCCGTTTGATATTGGTCTGATAGGTCAGAATGTTTTCGTTCAACCATGTTGCACGTTGAGAATGGTAGATTTCTGCATTTACCTTATCGGATGATTTCGGATTACCATAGCGGGTCTTCGAGTTGTTGAATGTTTCCCCTTTGCGGGTATCGAACGTGTAACCGCCGGAAACTTTCAACTTCAATCCTTTGATAAATTCATATTCTGCAAATCCGTTGAACTGGATATAGTTCGCGTACGTCTTACGATATTCGTTTTTCAAAGACATGATAGGGTTGAAACGATAGTCGTTGGTATTGTTTATCGCATCGTCCATAATATTGTCCATCAACGAGTTTAATGGTCTGTCCGGTTCTGTCACAGGGCGATATCCCCATACACTATAGAACAGGTTATTCATACCACTGTATGAGTTCTGCGAAGGAGAACCACCGGTGGTTGTAGTGCTTGAATAGTTGGTTGTCAGATAGATTTTCAGTTTCTTCTTTTGAATGGTAGTACCCATACGGCCTTGTATACGCTTGTAGTTTGATTCCAACAAGATACCGTCCTGGTCATAATAAGATAAAGAAGCGTTGTAACGAACTCCTTCCGAACCACCGGTCAGGCTGACATTGTGGCTTTGCATCCATGCACTGCGGAAGATTTCATCCTGCCAGTTATATTGCGGGATATTTCTATAATCTTCCAGTCCCCATTTCTTGCCGTCATAATTCATGAAGTAAGTAGTTTCCATATCTTTGGGACTACGTTCTGCCTGTAGTTTGACGAATTCATAGGCATCCATCATCGGGATTGTTTTGGTGATATGCTGAATACCGAAACTTCCGTCATATTTAATTTTAGGTTGGCCGATTGTTCCTTTCTTGGTTGTAATCATCACGACACCGTTGGCACCACGGGCACCGTAGATAGCAGTAGCAGAGGCATCCTTCAGGAAGTCGAGTGACTCGATATCATTCTGATTGATGGCTGCGGCTATGGAGGGGTCTTCCACCGGGAAACCGTCAATGACATAAAGAGGAGAGTTGTCCTGTGTCAAAGAGTTGTTACCACGGATGACGATGTTCATCTGTCCGCCCGGCATACCTTCGCCCGAACTTACGTTGACACCGGCAATACGTCCGCCTAATGTCTCGCCGAAAGAAGCAGTCGGAGTGCTAAGCAGTTCTGCCATGCTGGCTTTGGCAACGGAACCCGTCAGGTCTCTCTTGCGTATTTCCTGATAGCCGACTACTACCACTTCGTCCAATGTCTTTGTATCTTCCTTCAATGTGATAACCATTGGCTTTTGAGTGTCCGCCTTTATTTCTACAGTGACATAACCAATGAAAGAAATAACCAATATTGAATTCTTATTGGGTACGTTAAAAGCAAATTTACCATCAAGGTCAGTGATTGTTCCTTGTGAAGTACCTTGTACCTGAACACTGGCTCCCGGCACTCCTTCTCCTAAGTTGTCCTTCACTGTACCTTTAACAAGTACCTGTGCAAGTACAAAAGAAACAGAAAACAAGATCAGTCCGATGGAGGAGAGCATCCTTTTTCTAGTTTGAGTGGATAAATGTTTTTTCATATATTAAAAATTAAGTGATTTTATTGAATCTACGCTTGCAAAGATAGACGGATTGAATATTCTAATATGGATAGAATTATTCAAGATTGGTGCAAAATCATACAATTTTCCTGTTCTCATAAACTATTTTTCTTTTACGGATTCTAGTAATTCAGATAATTCTTTCACTATGTCGGGGTATTGTTTTGATACATTCGTTTTCTCCGATGGATCGGAGGATAAATCGTAAAGTTGAGGCTGTTTGTCGTTGCCTAACTCCATTTTCGTCCAATACTCGATAGCGGGGCCGTCGCTCGGTTCGATGTATTTCCATTGACCTTTTATGATGGCAAGTGTGTTATTGAGATTCTGTTGAACGACATACTCACGGTTTGTATTATTTTTGCCGAGGAGTACGTTCAGATGTTCTTGACTATCGGGAGCAGCTCCTTTACGTAAAGGTTGGTCCAAAAGGGAGGCGAGCGATGCATACACATCTATTTGAGAGAAAAGAGCTTGTTGCTTGTTCGGCTTTACTCGGGCAGGCCAGCGGACGATAAATGGAACGCGTGTCCCCGCTTCGTAAGCACTGTATTTCCCACCACGGTAGATCCCCATCGGAGTATGCCCGTTGAGAAGTTCGTAAGCTTGGTCTTGATAGCCGTCGTCGATAACAGGACCGTTATCGCTGGTAAAGATCAGGATGGTGTTGTCTGCGATGTGGAGGCTGTCCAGTGTGTGCATGATTTCACCGATGGTCCAGTCCAGTTGCAGGATGACGTCGCCACGAGTGCCGAGTCCGCTTTTGCCTGCGAAACGTGGGTGGGGGATGCGTGGTACATGTACGTCTTGCGTACCCATATATAAGAAGAAGGGTTCTTCCTGATGGGATGCAATGAAATTCTTGGCCTTGTTGGTGATGATATCGGCTATGTCTTCATCTTTCCAAAGGGCGGATTTTCCTCCGGTCATCCAGCCGATACGGGGAATGCCGTTGATAATTGTATTGTTGTGTCCCTGGCTGGGTTTTAAAGTGACGAGCTCTGGGTTCTCTTCTCCCGTAGGCCAGTCGCCTACTTTGTGGTCGTAGTTTACGGTGATAGGATCATTGGGGTCAAGTCCTACGACATGTCCGTTTTCTACAAATACACAAGGTACACGGTCTACGGTAGCCGGAATAATAAATTCGTAGTCGAACCCGATGCTTTGTGCGTTAGGGGTAATCCGGTTGTTAAAGTCGGTTCCACCTTTCGGACCGAGTCCCAGATGCCATTTGCCTACTGCACCGGTTGCGTATCCTGCATCTTTCAGCATATCTGCCATGGTGATGCAGGTAGTGTCGATAATGAGTTCAGAGTTGCCGGGAGCGATTCCTGTGTTTTCCTGTCTCCAAGGATACATACCTGTCAGGAGTCCGAAACGGGAAGGGGTGCTGGTGGCAGAAGTTGCATAAGCATTGGTGAATTGTACTCCTTGTCCTGCCAATCGGTCGATGTTGGGAGTGCTCACTTTTGTTGCTCCATAACAACTTAAATCACCAATGCCGAGATCATCTGCAAATATATAAATAATGTTAGGCTTTTGGCTATTCTGCCCATTGCTCTTTTGGGGTGCATGATTGCATCCTGACAGCGTGACGATGCCGGACAATAGGGGAAGTAGACGCGAAACGTTTTTCATAATGCTGAATGTTTTAGGAAATAATGTAATGAACACAAAGATAAGCGAATGGAACAAAAAGAATGAGTAGGAATGTACAAGTGAAGTACAAAATAGTACACTTAAGAAGTTACCTTCTTTATTCGGGCGAAGATGTCCGGATTAAGAAACCGTTTATATCATAAATTTAGGCACGGATTACACGGATTAACGCTGTTGTTTTCATACTCATCGTTTTTTAATCCGTGAAATCCGTGTGATCCGTGCCTAATAATATAAGATTATTTTGCAAGAGTGCTTGTATAGTTGCCTGCTAATCTGCTTCTTCTCCGTCTCCTTCTTCTTCGCTCTCTTCTCCTTTACGATAAGCCAGCGGACTGACGTGATAAATCTCCTTGAAACATTTACTGAAATAGCGGGAGGAGGAGAACCCAATCCGGTCAGAGATCTCCGTGATATTCAGCTCCGGGTTATTCCTTAACATGACAGCGCCTTTTTTGAGACGTATGCTTAAGATGAAATCATTCGGGGTCTGGCCTGTAACTGCTTTCAGTTTAGTGAATAGGTTCGTACGTGCCATACCCATTTCGCGGGCGAAGATATTAACGTTGAAATCCGTATTGTCCAGATGACGTTCGATAATGGCCATCGCGCGGTCGAGCATCTCCTTATCCATCGGGTTGGTAGCCAACATTTGGGCAAAAGCCTGTGGTTGTTTGCTGAACTTCTCTTGCAATAGCCGGCGGGAATTAACCAGGTTATTGCAGCGGGAAATCAGAAGATTGGTATTAAACGGTTTAGTGATATAATCATCCGCACCAATCTTCAAACCTTCGATATTGTGCTCTATAGCAGTACGTGCGGTTAATAATACCACCGGAATATGGCAAGTGTTAAAGTCCGTCTTGATCTGTTTGCAAAGTTCCGTACCCGACATGCGTGGCATTACGACATCACTTAAAATGATGCTCGGCATATCCTTCTGTATCATCTCTAATGCTTCTACTCCGTCGGAAGCCGTACTAACTTGATAGAATGTTTCGAAAATACCGACTAACATCTGCTTGATAGATTCATTGTCTTCCACTATCAGCATTTTGGCGTCTTCGATGCGCTTGTTATCTTCTTCTTTCCATTCCGAATCAGGGATTATTTCTACTGAAGGAACAATAGTCTCTGTTTGCTGGATGGTTTCCGTATCATCTTTCGCTATTTGCTCTTCTGTGAAGTGTTCCTTGCCTAGTTTGAGGGTGATAATGAAACTGCTTCCTTTGCCCGGTTCGCTTTCTACCCGGATTGTGCCGTGATGAAGTTCCACAATACCTTTTGTCAGTGCCAGTCCGATGCCTGTACCGGCTCCGGTATTCAGCGAGTTGAGATGTTCGGTCTGATAGAAACGGTCGAATATCTTATCAATTTCGGCAGCGGCGATACCTGTCCCGGTATCTTTTATTTCAATGATGACATGGTCTTTCTCCTGCGATACATTAATCGAAATTGTATCTTCGGCCTTGGTATGCTTCACTGCATTAGACAGCAGGTTGTTTATCACTTTCTGCATCTGCTTTTGGTCATACCATACTTCAATGTCATCCTTCTGTTTGTTGAACTTGAAGTTGATTTGTTTACTGCTCGCATATTCGAGGAAGAGCAGATAATTCTCATACAGGAAGTTAACCAGATTGTGCTGGCTAACTTTGATCTTCATGTGACCCTGTTCCTGTTTACGGAAATCAAGTAGTTCCGTAATCAGTTCCCGTAATTGGAGACTGTTCTTGTAGATTCCCAATACCTTATTATATATGTTAGGCGTAAATGTCTGCACCTGCAACAAAGTTTCCACTTGTCCCACGATCAGCGTTAACGGTGTGCGGAATTCGTGCGAGATGTTAGTGAAGAAACGGAGTTTCGACTGGTTCAATGCTTCGAGGTCTTCAATATGCTTCTTTTCGTACTTCAAAGACTCACGGAGTTTGATGCGCGAATTATAGTTCTGAATAAGATACCATAACAGGCTGATAGTGACAATGGTATAAATCAGGTAAGCCCACCATGTCTCATACCATGAAGGGAGTACGATAATCAGCAGTCTGGCCTCTTTTATTCCTTCCCTCTGTGATTTGATGACAAGGGTATATTTACCCGGATTCAGGTTTGTATAAGTAATCAGCGTTTGCTTCCGGTAAGTATGGTTCCATTCGTCTGAGAAACCCTCCAGGCGATAGAGAATTTCATCTCTGTTGGCAGGGATGAAGTTGGAAGTGGCATATTCGATGCTAAACATCGATTGATTCGCTTTCAGACTGATTTCCGGAGTATGACAGATCGACTGTTCCAGGATGCCGCTTTCATCTCCCGGAACTACTTCTTTTCCGTTGACAAACAGGCGGGAAAGAATGATATTATATGATTTGGGAGTGAAATGTAATTTTTTCTCCCAGAAAGAAATCATTCCCTGAATACCGCCAAGGAATACTTCTCCGTCATGTGTCACAAATAGTGCGTTTTCATTGACGGCAGTCAACGGGAATCCATTCTCCGTACCGTAATTATAGAATTTCTTGCTTGGATAGTTGAACTGTGAGAATCCCTGATTGGTAATCAGCAATAAGTCTCCTTTCTGTATGGACGATTCGCATACTTCGTAGATACAGTCGCTGGATAAACCATCTGTCTGTACATCGAAGTTTTCAAAGTCATCACTTGCCTTACGGTAACGGTCGAGACCGCTTCCGGAGGTGCAGAACCACAGATTACCGTTACTGTCCTGCATGATACTGTTGATATTATTGTTGCTAAGACTGTTCGGATTAGCGGGATTGTGTGGATAATTAGTAAGTTTACCGCTGTCGAACCGGTAAGAATAAACACCCTCCCCGGTAGCCGCAATCCACAATGTACCGTCTTTATCAATGCAAAGACTGGCTACCATGCCAATACCTCTTCCTTCTTTAGTCTCTTTGAAGAGCTGTTGGCAAGCGCCTGTTGCCGGATTGAAAAGACAAACACCGTTTTGTGTGGCGACAACCAGCTTGTCCTTATAAGGTACAATGTCTCGGACGATATCCGAAGGTAGTGAGGTTGGGTCTCCGGCTTTCATTCGGTAGACTGTGAAACGGTTAGTACGCAGGTCGAGTTTGTTCAATCCTCCCAAGTGTGTACCTATCCACATGATTTCATTAGTCCGGTCGTAGTAGATTGCTTTGACATTGTTATGGGAAATGCTATTTTTGCCCTCTTCGTGGCGATACCACCGATAGGTGTTATCCTTCCGGTTATACACATTCACGCCGCCGCCTTCGGTACAAATCCACAGGTTTCCGTCCTTATCTTCAGTCATTCTACCGACGATCGGACTACTTAGACCTTCTTTCTCTGTATCTCCGGTTTTGTAACGGGTATAGATTTCATATTCTGGATTGAAATAGTTGACACCTCCGAAATAAGTACCCAGCCAAATTGTTCCTTGTTCATCTTTGACGATGCACCAGATGGAGGAGTGGGTAAGTCCGTCGGGTTTGTTCGCGTTGGCAGTGTAAAGTTGGAATTTACCTGTGCTCTTTTCATAGCGATTTAACCCGTGAAAGGTTCCTATCCACAGATTTCCTGCATTATCTTCACAGCAACTCCTTACGAAGTCGGTGCAAATACTGTTTGGATTTTTAGGATCATGACGGAAGTTCTCAATGGTACTATCTGTTTTTATCCGGTAGAGTCCTTCTTCCCAGGTACAGATCCATAATTCTTTAGACGAATCTTCGTAAATACTCGCGATATTACCTCTTGTGACAGGTTGGGAAATCTTCTTGTCTCCCGATAAACAGTAAAGTCCGTTACTGGTAGTTCCCATCCACAGATTTTTCTTTTCGTCCAGGTGGAGGCAGGAGAGGGTGATATCTTTTCCGGCAAGATGATAGTAGAGATCGAAGTTTCCGGTACTTTCATTATATACAAACACTTCTTCTCTTTTCCCGATATATAATTTCTCGTTGAAATAAATAGCATCCACATTGCCTTGCAGCAACGTTTTGAATCTTTGTGTGGTCAGATCGAACTCTGCTACCCCGTCCGTACAGAGCAGGTATACCTTCCCGTTTTTGTTTCCGGTGATACGCAGCACTGTATTGCTGAACAAACTGTTCGGATCGTTTTTATTAAGTTTGAAACTTTTGATATCGTTACCGTTATACCGGTTCAGTCCTTCACGCGTGCCAATCCATATAATCCCCCGTTCATCAATATAAAGGCTATTGACAGAAAATTGGGAGAGTCCGTCGTCCGTGGTCAAGTGGCTAAAAGTGATGTTTTGACCTTGTGTGCGGACTCCAGCTACGCTTAAAAATAGCAGAAATAAAAGAATTACTTTTCTCACTAATTTATTTTTTAAGGTGTTTACATCTATGCAAATATATTGTTTTTATTCGATTTCAGTGAACCTTATTAGAAGAAAGTAACTATATTTGTATCATTCAAACGAAAGATATATGAAAGTAAAGAAAATTAGTGCGGCTAACGTGGAGGCTTGTTCGCTTCCTAAACTATTCGATGAAGAAAAAATAGATTTTCAGCCGATCCAGTGTGTCAATTGGGCTGAATATCCTTACAAACCTAAAGTGAGTTTTCGAATTGCTCACACGCAGAACTCAATCTTGCTACATTTTAAAGTGAAAGAGGAGAGTGTACGTGCCAAGTATGGAGAAGATAACGGTTCTGTATGGACTGACTCTTGTGTGGAATTCTTTTCTATACCTGCAGGCGACGGGATCTATTATAATATAGAATGTAATTGCATCGGAACTATCCTGATAGGTGCCGGCCCAGTTCGTAACAACCGGGAACATGCACCGAAAGAAGTGACTGCTCTCGTACAACGTTGGTCTAGTCTGGGTAATCAGCCTTTTGCAGAACGTGTCGAGGAGACAGACTGGGAAGTTGCTCTCATCATTCCGTATGCTGTATTCTTTAAGCATCAGATTGAATCACTCGATGGAAAGGAGATAAAAGCTAATTTCTATAAGTGTGGTGATGAGTTGCAGACTCCTCATTTTCTTTCATGGAATCCGATAGAGATTGACCAACCGGATTTCCATCGCCCCGATTTTTTCGGTACTTTGGAATTTGAATGATGAATTGAATTTCTGGATTTGAAGATGAATCACTAGTGTTGCTGAATCACTGAAGTATCCTCCATTTGTAAAAATATTATCTATTGCGTCATCCATCTATAAAAAAGAAGGGTGACGCTTTTTTTGAGCATCACCCTTTCTTTTTATAGATGTTATATTGTTTATTTCACAATCCCTCTTTCCGAGTTCTTCACGAAATTTACAATATTCTCGATTTCTTCACTCATAGGAACCTGGTCGATAATCTTCTGTACGGCATCCTGAACGCTGAAATTACCCTGATAAATCAAACGGTATGCGTTAGCGATGTGACGAAGGATTCTTTCCGATGTATTGTGATGTTGAGAAAGAACTACAGCGTTTACACCATGATATGTTACCGGATTTCCTGACATGATAACGTATGGAGGTACATCTTTAGATATACGGCAGCCGCTTTGTACCAGTGTCCAGCTTCCGATGTGACAATATTGATGTAAAGTGACATTTCCACTTAGGATAGCGCAATCATCCAACGTACATTCTCCTGCAATAGTGGTGCCGATACCTACCACACAGTTATTGTTGATTTGTACGTCATGGCAAAGATGTACTTTATCCATCAGGTAGTTTCCGTTTCCGATTTTGGTAGCATTGCCGGCAAATGTAGCGCGGCTGATTACTACATTCTCACGAATATCGTTATTATCTCCGATAATCAGGCTGCTTTCTTCTCCAGTATAGTGGAAATCTTGTGGTTCCGCTCCGAGGACAGCATTCTGATGTACCTTGTTTCCTTTTCCCATTTTAGTACCTTGCAGGATACTAGCGTAAGACATGATGACGCAGTCATCCCCGATCTCTACATTCTTTTCAATGTAGGCAAAAGGCAGAACGGTTACATTCTTGCCCAGCTTTGCTTCGGGATCTACGTAAGCTAACGGACTAATCATAATAGTATATGTTTAAAGTTATTCTTCTCTTCCACCACCCAGTGCCTGGTAAAGGCTTACTACAGCCTGCATCCGATCAAAGCAATCGGAAACCTGTGAGATTTGTGCGCTCAAGTAAGCCTGCTGTGCAGACAATACTTCCAGGTAGGTTGAAGTCCCTAAGTTAAACAATTCTTTTGTATCTTCCGAAGCTTTTTTGGCAGATTCTACTTGCATTTGACGAGATTCTACCTTTTCACTCGTCTTTTGGTATAAACTTAGCGCATTGCTGACTTCACTACCGGCATTCAACAGCGTTTGCTGGAAGGAGAGTTTCGCCTGTTCTTCCTGCGCTTTGGCCATTTTCAGTTTAGCGATATTTGCTCCGTGATAAAAGAGAGGCTGTGTCAGTGAGCCGATGGCAGTAGCCAGGAATTTTCCCGGATTAATGATAGCAGAGCCTGCGCTGTTTGTCCATCCGGCAGATCCACTAAGTGTAATTTGTGGATAGAAAGCGGAACGTGCGGAGTTCGTGTTATAATAAGCAGAAGCTAGTGACATTTCAGCCGCTTTTACATCCGGACGGTTGGATAATAATTGGATAGGTATGCCTACTGAAAATTCGGATGGTAGAATTTGCTTTTCGATGGTACCGCGTTGGATATGGCGGGGAGCTTCTCCAAGAAGAGTTGATAGAGAATTTTCCACTTCGCGGATGCTCTGTTCTATATCCGGAATAGAGGCCATCACTTGTGCATAAGCCGCTTTACTCTGTTCGACACCTGCCGAATTGATATTATACATAGCAGCATTTTTCATTGCTTCCATTGTTTCGGCATTACGCTTTAATATTTCTGCTGTCTCTCTGGTGATTTCCAGTTGGCGGTCAAGCATTAATAAAGTGTAATACAGATTAGCAACATTGGCAATAATCTGCGTTTGTACAGCTTGTTTGTAAGCTTTGGCCTGCTTAACGGCAACATCTGCACCTCGTTTGGCATTTAGCAAGCCTCCAAAGAGACTAATCTCCCAACTGGCGGTTACCGGAAGTGAATAAGTCTTACTTGCTTTACTATTATCAAAACTGCTGATAGTACCTTGTGGGGACAAGGCCAGAGCTGGAACATAGGCTAGTTTGGCTGCCAACAACGGAGCCTGGGCTGCTTTGATTGATAGTATTGCACTCTGCAGGTCAGTATTTTGTTTCAGTCCCGTTTCGATGAGTGACTGGAGTTGCGGGTCGGTGAAGACTTCTCTCCACGGCAGATTACCGAAGTTGGCTGTATCCGAAACCAGTGTATCATTATCCGCTACCGGATCGCGATACAGGCCGGAAGTAGTGATATCTTCGGGTCTGTCATACGACTTATAGATGTGGCAGCTGCTCAAGAGAGCAGTTGCGCACAACATATATAGAATCTGTTTCTTCATATCGAATTTCATTATTTAGCGTATTGTTCAATCTCTGTTACGGCATCTGCATTGTCAATATCTTCCCATTCCATCGGTTTAACTTTCTCTTGCAGATACTGGAAGATAACAAACAAGGCAGGAACGATGAAAATTTGGCAAATCATACCGATTAACATACCACCGATAGAGGCAGTACCTAGTGTACGGTTACCGTGGGCACCTACACCGAAGGCAAACATCAACGGAAGCAAACCGACTACCATCGCCAATGATGTCATCAGAATCGGGCGGAGACGAGCACCGGCACCCAATACAGCTGCCCAAGTGATACTCATACCCATCTTGCGACGATCTAGGGCGAACTCTACGATCAAGATGGCATTCTTCGCCAACAGACCCATCAACATGATTAACGCGATCTGCATATAGATATTGTTTGACATCGTACCCAGAATCATCTTCAATGCCGAAATATTACCGATAGCACTTACACCATTCACAAACAGGAAACTGCCTAATAGACCGAACGGAATGGATAATAATACGGCCAATGGAAGAATGTAACTTTCGTACTGTGCACTCAACAATAAGTAAACGAATACAAAACAGAGTACAAAAATCAGTCCGGTAGCACTTCCGCTACTTTGAGCCTCTTCACGCGCCATACCTCCTAGTTCATACGTATAACCGGTAGGCAGGTTTTCTTGAGCAACTTCGGCAAGAGCCGTCAATGCCTGACCGGATGTATAACCACTTGCCGGAGCTACCATTACTTTCATAGAGGTATAAAGGTTGAAACGACTAATAATATCCGGACCATATACTTTCTCCACAGAAATGAACTGGGCAATCGGGGCCATCTCGCCTGCACTATTACGCACCTTGATATTTTTTAAAGATTCCAGGTTTTTGCGTGATAACGGATCTGACTGAATCATAACACGATACATCTTACCGAAACGGTTGAAGTTGGATGCGTACAAACCTCCGTAATATCCTTGCATAGTAGTGAGGATATCGCTCGGGCTGATGCCAGCTTTTTTACAAGCTGCCGCATCAATGTCAATCATGTATTGCGGGAAATTCGGGTTGAAGGAAGTCTTTGCTGAATTAATTTCCGGACGTGCTTCCAATGCTGCCGTATAATCATTAACCACATCGAAGAATTTGTTCAGATCACCACCGGTCTTATCTTGCATATTGACCTCAATATCCGTAGATGCCGAGTAACCCGGGATCATAGGAGGAGCGAAGAACAATACCTGTGCTTCTTTGATAATCTTTTGTGCACGCATATATAAGGAACCGACTACAACGTCTGAATTCTGTATCATGGAACGTTCGTCCCAGTCTTTCAGTTTGATGATGAAAGAACCGTATGATGGTCCCTGGCCACCGATAAAGCTGAATCCGGAAATCATGGTACGTGACAATACCGCAGGATCGGAAGCGATCAGACTGTCTACACGTGCCAGGATTTTTTCAGAACGGTCTTGGGAAGTACCCGGAGGTAATGTCACTGCTCCCATCAGCGTTCCGGTATCTTCATTAGGCACCATACCTGTCGGAGTGGTGTTCATGAAGAATACAAGTATCGCAATGGAAGCGACAACTAATCCCATAGACAACCATTTCTTCTGGATAAAGAACAGTACTCGTTTCTTATAACGTTTCAGGATTGATTCGTATGTATCGTTGAATCTGTTTTTAAACTTCTTCGTACTCATTCCGATCAGTGCCAGAATACTAAGCACTACGAAAATTGCAGTGACTATCGGATTGATACTGAACAAACCAAAGATCATGCCGAGAATGGCAATAAGCGTCAAAGTAAGTGTAATTCCCGGATGCAACATCTTTCCGATAGCTTCGGTATATCTGTTGATCATAGTTGTATGGGCTGCCGTATAGGCTACTTTCATACGTTCTTTCAATGTGGAGTCTTCCGTTGTTCCATCTTCTTTTTTGTGAGGTTTCAGAAGAACGGCGCACAAAGCCGGACTCAAAGTCAATGCGTTCAATGCGGACAGACCGATAGCGATAGCCATAGTCATACCGAACTGACGATAGAATGTTCCTGCTGTACCTCCCATGAAACTTACCGGAACGAATACGGCCATCATAACCAGCGTAATAGATACGATAGCACCACCCAATTCATTCATGGCATCGATAGAAGCCAGACGGGCAGATGTATAACCTTGGTCAAGCTTGGCATGCACACCCTCGACGACCACAATCGCATCATCGACCACAATCGCAATAGCAAGCACGAGCGCACATAACGTCAACAAGTTCAGACTGAATCCTACCAGGGACAGGATGAAGAAAGTACCGATCAGAGCTACCGGAATGGCGATAGTCGGAATCAATGTGGAACGTAAATCCTGCAAGAAGATATACACTACGATAAACACCAGGATAAATGCTTCGATCAACGTCTTCACCACTTCATGGATAGAAGCGAAAAGGAAGTCATTGGCATTCATGGAGATGTTCAGTTTCAATCCGGTAGGCAACGTTTTTGATGCTTCATCCAACAATGCCTCAATATCACTGATGGTTTGTGTCGCATTGGTTCCTGCCATCTGGTATACGATACAAGTCACAGATTTGTGACCGTCTACCCGATTGGTAAAGTTATATCCCAAACGGTCCAGCTGAATTTCTGCTATATCTTTCAGACGGAGTACTTCACCGTCAGGAAGAGATTTGATAACGATATTTTCAAACTCTTCAGGCTGTTGCAAGCGTCCTTTATAACGGATGGTATATTGGAAAGTCTGGTCACTGCGTTCACCGAACTGTCCTGGAGCAGCTTCGACATTCTGTTCTGCCAGAGCAGCGGAAACATCACCGGGAACGAGCTTGTATTGTGCCATGACATCCGGTCGTAACCAGATACGCATAGAATAATCCTGACCTAAAACGTTGGCATCACCTACACCCTGTACACGTTGAACTTGAGGAATCAGGTTGATCTTAGCATAGTTTTCAATAAACGATTCGCTATAGGTATCCGTCTCGTCATAAAGAGAGAATACTACCAACATGGAAGTCTGGCGTTTTTGAGTGGTTACACCGACTTTAGTTACTTCGGCAGGCAGCAGACCTTGTGCCATAGAGACACGGTTTTGTACATTGACGGCGGCCATGTCCGGATCTGTTCCTTGTTTGAAATATATGGATATATCACCGGAACCCGTGTTTGACGCAGTTGAGGTCATATACATCATGTTTTCTACACCGTTGATTTGTTCCTCCAACGGAGCAATCACGGAATTCAATACGGTCGATGCACTGGCTCCCGTATAGGTGGCTCTTACCGAAACGGTAGGAGGCGCGATGTCCGGATACTGCGTGATAGGCAGTGTCGCCAATCCGATAGCCCCCAGGATGACTATCAGGATAGAAATAACGGTTGATAGTACCGGACGGTTAATAAATCTATCTAATTTCATAATGATTATCTGATTATTAGTTGAAGGCTGTGGCTAAATTACCGTCGTGTTGGTCTTTCAAATGTTGTTGATAGTTTGCTTCTTTTTGCGCCGGTGTGATAGGCTGAACCTTCTGGCCATCTTTCAGGTTTTGTACTCCTTCGATTACGATTTTATCTCCTGAATTCAGACCGGAAGTAACCAAGTAGTCTTTTCCGTTATCCAGATTGAAGATTTTGATTTCTGTATATTTTACCGTGTTGTCCGGTTGCAGAACATAAACGAACTTCTTATCCTGGATTTCTACTGTTGCAGACTGCGGTATAGTGATTACATTCTCCATAGCATAAGGAATCAGAACGTTTGCAGTACCTCCGCTACGCAATACATGTTCCTTATTCGGGAAGATGGCACGGATGCTTACCGAACCGGTAGATTGGTCGATAACGCCTGTGATAGCATCCACTTTACCCTCTATATCGTATGTGGAACCATCGATTAATTGTAGTTTGATAGTCGGTATTTTGCTGATTTCTTCTTTGATAGTGCTACCGGACTTGGTCATTGCCAGCAATTCCTTTTCTGTCATTGAGAAGTATACATATACTTCGTCAATCTCGGAAACAGTAGTCATCGGTGTAGCGATAGAAGGGCTTACCAATGCTCCTACACGATAAGGGATATTGTTGATAACGCCATCTGACGGACTTTTAACCTGTGTGAATGACAAGTTCTGTTGAGCAGTGGTCAGTTGTGCTTTTGCTTGTGCCAGCTGGGCTTTGGTCTGTGCCAGGGAGTTTTCTGCCATTGCCAGGTCATAGTCACTGATGATTTGCTTTTTGTTCAACTCTTTCTTATTGTCATACGTCATCTGTTGAGTGCTCACTGCTGCTTCTGCTGTAGCCACTGCTGCTTTGGCAGTGCGTACAGCTGCTTCGTATTGAGTCGGATCAACAATGAACAACACTTGTCCTTTACGTACAGCTGCTCCTTCGTCTACACAGAGTTTTGTGATGAAGCCTGATACTTGGGGGCGGATTTCTACATCTTGTTTACCTTTGATGGTAGCCGGATAGGCAGTTGTTAAATTAGCGGTCGTCTTTTGTAACTCTTGTACTGCATATTCAGGAACCTTTCCTGTGTCATTGCCCTTATTGCCACAACTTGACAAGAGGGCTACGCAAAATGCAAATAAAACAATTCTACTTTTCATACTTATAAATATCTGTTTTTTAATTTAATGCATTTGTTGCCAGTGTGCTGTTCGTCCATATAGATTAAGGAGGTTAAGGAAGAAAAAGCCGGAAACTAATTCGGTTAAATTAGTTTCCGGCTGCAAAAGTACTTTAAATTCGGTATTCTTGTTCTCTGATACCGTGTTTTTTAACTATGTTTTTTACTTTATTTTATGATATACAGGAGTCATAATAAAACTTAACTCATAATCTTGGTAAGGAAGACGGTATTTTTCCAGTGGAATGGCTCCCCAACTGTTCACACAAGCAAGTCCCGCTTGTGCCTTATCGATACAGAAATTGGTGAAGTCTGCCTTTTCTACTTCCGGTGAGTGACGTTGATCTTTACCGTCACCGTCATCCAATGACTCGATGGTATAATTCAGGGCAGAAGCAGAGAAAGGAGCATCCGATATGAATTGCAATCCGTTACCACTAATGTTCAGAAGTCTCCACCAGCGGATATCCGTTTTGGTTCCGGTTTCCTGCGGGCGGATGTAAGGATAGAATTGTTCTTCCACCGTCTGGCGGTATTTGCCTAACATGGCTCCGTGGTTACGGTCAGCATAGTTCTCTCCCGGACCACGACCGTAGTACTCTACCTCGTTGAAGTTGACAGGCATTCGCATTTGCATACCGAAGCGGAACATGTCAGAAACCTTCTTACTCTTGTCTGCCATCATCTTTTGGGTAACTTTCACTGCTCCCTTGTTGTTAATGGTGTAAGTCAGCGATAATGTTCCGCCAATCGACTTCATGTCATATTCTGCACGAACCACTGCCTGATCGTTTTCAATAGCATGTTTCAGAGAAGTCAGTTTCAGTTCAGGATTCTTCCAGGCAGCGTATTTATGTTGCAGTCCGGCTCCGAAATCATTGTCGGTCGGTGCACGCCAGAAGTTAGGAGTCAGTGCGCTGCCGTCTTCCATCAGTTGCATGCCGTTGACGTCGTAGCGACAAAGGTAACCATTGTGCTTATTGAAGTCCATAGAGAAGTTTTCACCTTTCACAATCAGGTAATTGCGGTCGTTGTCCAAAATACTGGGCACGATAACCGGAATGTTGGAAGCCTGTTGATTTTCCAGTTTCAGTTCCGGTGCTTTGTAGTCGCGGATGCTTAACTGGTCGTAAGCGATAGTCGTTCCTGCCGGCAGCAACGTTTCGGCGGCTTTCAGTTTATAGCTCACATTCAGCAACAATTCCTTGCAAGGACAGATATTCTTCACGTCCAACGGAATTTGCACTTTCACAGTTTGCTGGGGTGCAACTTTCAGGTCGGACACGATGCCTGTTTGCACTACTTCCCCGTTTGCCAGTAATTGCCATTCCATATAATATGCAGAGAGGTCGCGGAAGAAATATTCGTTGAAGATATTGATCTCACCTTTGGCAAGATCTGCAGGAGTAGTCCATATATCCTGATAGAAATAAGCCACTTCGTATGCATGCGGATTAGGCACGCGGTCGGGGCTGATTAAACCGTTGTCGTTGAAATTGTTGTCCGAAGCGTCGTATTTGTTGAAATCACCGCCATAACCATAGATATTTACTCCGTCTTTGTTTTTCCAGTGGCAGGATTGATCTACAAAGTCCCAGATAAATCCGCCCTGATATTTCGGATATTTGCGGATGATGTCCCAGTATTCTTTGAATCCTCCCTGTGAATTACCCATAGCGTGTGCGTATTCGCATTGGATTAACGGCTTTTGGATGTCGCCTTCGCTATATTTGATACAAGCGTCGTAGTCATAATACATCGGGCAGAAAATATCGGTGAATTCGCTGGTTCCTGCTTGTTCATACTGTACGGCACGTGTCTTGTCTTCGTTCTTAATCCAAGTGTAGCATTCCTCAAAGTTCGGTCCCATGCCGGCTTCGTTGCCCAGTGACCAGAAGATGATGGACGGATGGTTGTATCCGCGTTGTACATTGCGTTGGTTACGCTCCATGTGAGCTTTAGCGTAACTCGGGTTCTTTGCCAGTGTCTGATCGCCGTAACCCATTCCGTGAGATTCTACGTTGGCTTCGGCCACTACATACAGACCATATTGGTCACAAAGGTCATACCAACGGTTGTCGTCCGGATAATGACAAGTACGTACAGCGTTGATATTCAATTCTTTCATCACTTTGATATCCTGCAACATACGTTCGAGAGAAACGACATAACCGCCGTCCGGGTCCATTTCGTGACGGTCGGCTCCTTTGAAGAGTACCGGTTGCCCGTTGACGAGTATCTGTCCGCCTTTCAGCTCAATCTTGCGGAATCCTACTTTAACGGGGATTACTTCTACTACGTTGTTGCCGTTTTTCAGTGTAGCGGTCAGCGTGTAGAGATTAGGCGTTTCGGCAGTCCATTTGGCCGGGTTGGAGATGGATAGGGTAGTGTTTAATTTGCCAGAGCCTTTCAGGTCGGCAGTTGCTACACTGTTACCTTGAGTATCTGTCAAGTCCAAGGCAACTGTGCCGCTTCCTTTCAGATCAACGGCTATGTTCAGCGTACCGTCTTTATATTGGCTATCCAAATCTGGAGTGAGGCGAATATCCTGGATGTATTTCTTGTCACGTGCGTAAAGATAGCAGTCACGTCCTACGCCAGAGTAGCGGAAGAAGTCCTGATCTTCCAGATAACTGCCGTCGCACCAGCGGAATACCTGGAAAGCAATCACGTTTTTACCCGGTTTCAGGTAGTTGGTCAGGTTGAACTCGGCTTCCAGTTTGCTGTCCTCGCTATATCCTACGTAACGTCCGTTCACCCAAAGGTACATGTTGGAAGTTACCGAGCCGAAATGTGCAAAAATCTCTTTGCCTTTCCAGTCAGCAGGAAGGATGATTTCTTTCCGGTAAGAGCCTACATGATTGTTTTCTGTCGGTACTTGCGGGGGATTGTTTTTGAATTGGCTTCTCCAGGCATATCCTACGTTGACATAGATAGGATCACCGTAACCGTTCAACTCCCAAACGCCAGGCACCTGAAGGTCATCCCAACCTTTGTCGTTGAAATTAGTTTGATAAAAATCGGTCGGTCGTGCATCTGCATGTCTTACCCAGTTGAATTTCCACGGACCGTTCAGGGTCATGAAATTCGTTGAATTTTCTTTAATGCCGGCTTTAGCTTCATCAGCCGATGCGTAAGCAAAGTAATTAGTGTGCATAGCGGAGCGGTTTACGGAATTCACTTCCGGGTCTTTCCACTCATTGAAGCTTTGTGCTTGAATTGCTGTCAGTCCCAATGCAGCCAAGCAGCAAGAGAGTAGTTGTTTCTTCATGGGTTTTTGTATTAGGTTTGAATTTCGGGAGTCAAAGATAGGGAATAATTTGATTAATAAAGGAGAATAATAAGTCTAATAGGTATGTCAATAGTTCAATTTTAATTTATTTATGAACTATTCAATGGAGTCTGGTAATGGTATGTGGAGTTGGCATAGATTTACGGTGAAAGAAGAACTTGGTAAATTAACTTTTTGAGTATCACCTCTCGAGTATGGTAAAGTCAAGAAGAAACGATGAATAGGCTGTATTTTTCTAGCGTGACATCCTGATACTATGAGTAATACAGCTAATTTTAATGCTTTTTATTTCTTATTTTGTACTATTTTGTCCCTTTTTAGTATGATAATTGTATCTTAAAAACTATTACAATCACTTAATTTGTGGCGAGTGTTTTTAACAAACCTATTTCAAATTCTTAAATTTATTATTATGAACAAACTGACGAGACTAAAAAGATGCAAGAGGTGCATCAGTACGTTAATGCTTATGTGTTGTTCGCTCTTGGCATGGGCGCAAAATACAGTAACGGGAACTGTATTGGATGAATCTAACTTAGAGGTGATTGGTGCCAATGTAAAGGAAAAAGGCACGGCCAACGGTGCTATTACTGACATGAATGGTGTTTTCCATTTAAAAGTAAGCAATCTTCAAAAAGCAGTTCTGCAAATTTCGTTCATGGGATATGAACCTCAAGAAGTGCCATTAAATGGACGCAAACAACTGAAAATTATTTTAAAAGAAACGGCCAATGAACTTCAGGAAGTTACAGTTGTGGCCTATGGTACACAAAAGAAAGAAACTCTGACAGGAGCTATTTCTGCTGTAAACAATGAAGCGTTGATACGTTCGCCGAATGCAAGTGTGGCCAATTCCCTGGCGGGTCAGATTACAGGACTCTCATCCGTCCAGACTAGCGGTCAGCCGGGACAGGAAGACCCTAAGGTGTTTATTCGCGGAGTGGGGTCCTTGACAGAAAGTGCTTCCTCTCCTTTGATTTTGGTGGATGGTATAGAACGTTCGTTTTATCAAATGGACCCGAATGAAATAGAGAGCGTGACGGTTCTGAAAGACGCTTCTGCTACTGCCGTGTTCGGTGTGCGTGGTGCAAATGGCGTAATTTTGGTAACTACCCGTAAAGGAGCTATACGTATGCTACTTTAAGAAACGAGATTATAACAAATGACAAACCAAATGCTACCGAGAACGATTTGGTGTTCAATAATTATGCAGTTGAACGGTTCAGATTGAATGATGAACCTATTATGTATCCCAGTATCGACTGGAGAAAGTATCTGCTTAATAAAACATCTATGCAGACACAGCATAACCTGAATATTTCCGGAGGAACAAAGGATATACGTTACTTCATATCTTTAGGTTTCTTATATCAGAATGGTCTGTTGAAACAGTTTGAAGGAGTGGGGTATGATAATAATTATAAATACAAAAGATACAATTATCGTGCGAATTTAGACTTTAATGTAACTAAGACTACCACGCTGAAGATTGGTATCGGCGGCATTGTAGGTAACCGGAATGAGCCGATGATTAATGATGCGACTAATTCGATCTGGACACTGATTAATCAGACAACTCCGTTCAGTAGTCCGGGTGTAATTGACGGACAACTCATAGTTACCCCCGAGGAACGTTTTGATAATAAAATAAATCTGGGCAACAGTGCTTTGCCTAAATGTTATGGAACGGGTTACTCAACTGCTATTAATAATACGATGAATCTGGACCTTCTGTTAAATCAGAAGTTGGACTTCATAACCAAAGGATTGTCGGCGGAAATAAAAGGTGCTTATAATACGAGTTATGGTTTTACCAAAAAGCGTAAAGGGCAAGTGGAACAATTTATGCCTTTCTATCAATCTTCTTTGGAAGATCCGTCACTTGGTTATGATTCGCCAGATTTCAACAAGAATATTGTTTATAAGATCAAAGGAGAAAATAAGAGCTTGCAATATGAGGAAACTTCCTCGCGGGCACGAGACTGGTATCTGGAAGCAAGCTTGAGATATAACCGTAAGTTTGGTTTTCATAATGTCGGGGGATTGTTCTTGTACAATCAGAGTAAGAAATACTATCCCGCTCAATGGGTGGGAGTACCGTCTGCTTACATCGGTTTTGTAGGCCGTCTGACGTATGATTACAAATCCCGCTATATGGCAGAAGTTAACTTCGGTTATAATGGTTCTGAGAATTTTGCTCCGGGTAAGAGATTCGGTGCGTTTCCTGCCGGTTCCATCGGTTATATCCTGTCGGAAGAGGCCTTCATGAAAAAACAGAAGGTGGTTGATTATCTGAAATTCCGTGCTTCTGTCGGCTTGGTCGGAAATGACAATCTTGGAAATAACCGCTTCTTATTCCTGCCGGATTCTTATGATGTGAATCTGAGCGGAGTAGACGGGTGGAATAACAATAAGTATGGATTCAACTTTGGTTATAACAGCAAGGCGTTAATTCTGGGTGCATTGGAGAAGCGTCTGGGCAATCCGAACGTGACTTGGGAAACTGCGCTGAAACAGAACTATGGATTGGACGTTCATTTCTTGAAGAGCCGTCTGAAAATCTCTTTGGACTATTTCCTCGAAGAACGTAAGGATATTCTCATCAATCGTAAGACAGTACCTTTATTAACGGGGTTGACTTCATCAATTCTACCTGCTGTAAATATGGGTAAAGTGAAAAACCGTGGATATGAGGTAGAAGTGAGGTGGAATGACAAGATCGGGCAGGTTCAGTATAATGTTCAGGCAAACGTTTCCTATTCAAAGAATAAGATTATTTTCCAAGACGAAGTTGAGCCTAATGAACCTTATATGTGGCGGACAGGAAATCCGGTCGGGACACTCTTCGGGTATGTGGCGGACGGTTTCTATACAGAAGCGGACTTCGGAGAGAACGGCAAACTGGTGGCAGGTCTGCCCGATCCGGGTGTGTCCGTGAAGCCGGGTGATGTGAAATACCGGGATTTGAACGGTGATGAGGAAATTACTTCCGACGACCAGACTATCATTGGAAACCCGACTCGTCCGGCTTATACATTCGGATTGAATTATGGTATCAATTACAAAGGCTTTTTCCTGACGATGAACTGGACTGGTGCTGCACAACGCTCTTTGTTGCTGGACGGAGCTTTCAGAGAACCTTTTGGTAATGGTAAAATCCGTGGTTTGATGCAGTTCCATGCAGATACGCGCTGGACACCGGAAACGGCTAATACAGCTACTACACCGCGGTTTACAGAGACAAATGCAGTCTATAATATGCGTTCCTCCTCTTTGTGGGTGCGAGACGGTTCTTATTTGAAGCTGAAGAATGTGACAATAGGATATAACTTCACAGATAAGAAGATGTTGAAGAAACTGGGTATCCAGCAGTTAGGTATAAAACTGACAGGCTATAATCTGCTGACTTTTGATAAGTTTGACATCATGGACCCTGAATGTAATCCGAATAATGCGGATTCTTACCCTATCATTAAAATATATAATTTAGGTATTAATCTAACCTTTTAATAGTGCTGACAATGAAAAACTATAAAAAATATATAGGCTGTCTTTCTCTCTCTGTATTGACACTGATAGGGTGCGAAGACCTTAAATTTGGAGAGAAATTTCTGGATAAGCCGATAAGTAACGAACAGAATATCGATTCTGTTTTTAACAAAAAGGTATATGCTGAGCAGGCACTGGCGGAAACTTATCATTCCCTGCCGGATTATCTGCCGATGCAAGGACGTCTGGGATATGGCGTTCTGGAAATGCTAACCGATCTGGGTGACTGGACGAAAAAGGGAGCGCCTAAATTCTATACAGGAACAGTGGACGGAACAAATACATATCTGGAACATCTTCCATATCGGTTGGATGTCGCCAGTGCTACGATAGGAGTAGGGCCGGTTTATGGTATTCGAAGAGCCTACATTTACATTGAGAATGTGGATAGAGTGCCGGATATGACTGCGGATGAGAAAGCGATAGGAAAAGCGGAAGCGCAAGTAATCATTGCCTATCATTATTCTCAAATGCTCCGTTATTATGGTGGTATGCCGTGGATAGACCATGCATATACGGCAGAAGATGCGATGAAATTTCCTCGTATGACAGTGGAAGAAACCGTACAGAAGATTGTTGGATTACTGGATGCGGCAGCCTCTGTACTGCCTTGGCAGGTGAATGCAGATAATGACGGACGAATGACGGCTGCTTCTGCTTTAGCGTTAAAGTCCAGGGTGCTTCAGTTTGTGGCGAGTCCTTTATTTAATGCTGAAAAACCCTATCTGGAAGGAGATGCTTCGTCTCAATTCCTTACTTGGTATGGTAACTATTCACCAGACAGGTGGCAGAAGGCGTTGGATGCCGGATTAGAATTTATGCGGGCTAATAAAAAGAACTCGGACGCTTATCAACTGGTGAATACAGGTAATCCCCGCGATGATTTTGCAGCAGGATATTTCAATCGCCATAACGGTGAAGTCTTGATTTCTTCCAGAAGATTCACCACTTATGCTACGGGAAAGCTTCCGTTTGCCCAGGTGCGTTATGGAGTTGCTTCTCCTACATTGACTTATGTCGATATGTTTCAGATGAAAGACGGAACAGAATTCGACTGGAACAATCCGGACCATAATAAATTCCCTTTCTTTGATAAGGACGGAAACCCCAGAAGAGACATCCGCTTATATGAAACGGTTGCTGTGAATGGAGATAAGTTTAAGGGCGCCCAGAAAGTGCAGATTTATGAAGGAGCCACCCAGGCGCCTTATAAAGACGGACGAATGAGTTACAATGGGGTTGCCATGAGAAAATTCATACGGAACTTCAATGACGAAGTGAATGGTAAATTTTATTCTTGTCCGTTGATCCGCCTTCCGGAGGTTTATTTGAATATGGCCGAAGCGATGAACGAATTGAATAAGGCGGAAGTCCGTGATGAGTTTGGCAATACGGCTTATGATTATCTGAATAAAACCAGACTGCGTGCGGGTATGCCTGCGATTTCGGCAACAGATGTTCCGGCCGGCAAACCGTTGCGTGAAGCAATATTACGCGAAAGAGCCATTGAATTCGGCTATGAAGAAGTACGCTATTTCGATCTGGTGCGTTGGAAACGCGCAGATATATTTACCGGACAATTGTCACGTCTGATTATTAAAAAAGCGGCCGGTGAGCCAAGCGGCTTTTCTTATGCCGTATCTCATGCAATGGCGGAAACGCGTCAGTATGCAAAACCTGAAAAGTGGAACGACAAGTATTTCCTGTTGCCTCTGCCTATAGATGAGATAAACAAGAAATATGGATTGATTCAGAATCCGGGTTGGTAATAATCAAATCGTTGAACAATAAGAAGAATGATTATGAATAAATCACTTTATATCGTAGCTTTCTCGTTGGCGTTTGCCACTACAGGGATAGCTC
>ENA-ORLW01001163-ORLW01001163.1-human-gut-metagenome-genome-assembly--contig:-NODE-1163-length-31193-cov-4.030242_pt1 | contig 31193 bp, 17 predicted proteins | sample MGYA00243017_ERZ508829 | MGnify/ENA primary metagenome ERZ508829 (study PRJEB26277, sample SAMN04329776) | human gut metagenome | biome: human-associated habitat | host: Homo sapiens | place: USA...
AAGTAAAATTGAAATAGATAATGTTGTAGATATTGCATGTGGAAATAATCATACTTTATTCTTAAAAGAAGATGGAACAGTATGGGCTACTGGTTTAAATAACTATGGACAATTAGGAAATAATAAAACAACTAATTCAAATACACCAGTTCAAGTAACAGGGTTAAAAAATATTATTAGAATAACTGCTGGAGCAAATCATTCTTTAGCACTAGATAGTGATGGAACTGTATATGCTTGGGGTTATAATGGATATGGACAATTAGGTGATACAACTACAACAAGAAGAAGTATCCCTGTGGAAGTTAGAAAACTAACTAAAATTAAAGAAATTTCAGCTGGAAATCATTCTTCAATAGCTTTAGATATAGATGGAAATGTATATGTATGGGGATTAAATACTTCTGGACAATTAGGATTAGGTACAAAAACAAATGTATTAGAAGCAACTAAATTAACAAGTGTATCTAATATATTACAGATTGAAAGTGGAATTAATTATAATTTGCTTGTAACAGAAAGTGGAGAAGTATATAGCTTTGGTATTAATGGAAGCGGACAACTTGGAAATGGAACAACAACTAATAGCTTAACACCTGTTAAAGTTAAATTAGCAGATGGAACAGATTTAACTAATATTGAATCTGTATCAGCTGGAACAAAACACGTTTTAGCTAAAACATATGATGGAACAGCTTATGGATGGGGATTAGATAGTAATTATCAATTTGGTGATGAAGTAACTATTACAAGACTAAACCCAGAACCAATTAAATATAGTGAGGCATCTGATATTATTACAGAAATATTAGAAGTAGATGCTGGTGATACTCACTCTAGTATTGTAAAAGAAGATGGAACAGTATGGGTAACAGGTAAAAATAGTTATGGACAATTAGGTAATGGCACAACAATTACAAGTAAATCTTGGATTTGCATAAGTGATATAAAAATAAAAGTTCAAGATACAGCTGTAACTATTCCAGAAATTGGTGGAACATATCAAATAAATCCACAATTAAATGTAGGATTTAACTTACTATATGATGATATGAAAGACGGAGATTTTGCATATGCAAGTAACAAAAAGGAAATCGTAGATGTCTCAGATATAGGAGTAATTACAGGTATAAAACGTGGAAAAACAAAAGTAGGAATTACAGAAACTAATACACAAAAAACAATCTATATTGATGTTTATGTATTAGAAAAAAATGATATTGCATTCCCAGCACTTGCTACAACAGAATATTCAAGTGTAGCATTAAAATCTGATGGAACAGTGTGGACATGGGGATTAAATACTAATGGTGAGCTTGGTTTAGGTGATAATTTAAATAGACTAGCTCCAACTAAAGTTGATATTGATAATGTAGTTAGAATTTCAGTAAGTACAAACCATGTATTAGCACTAAGAAAAGATGGAACAGTATATGCATGGGGACTAAATACTAATGGACAATTAGGTACTGGTGATAATACAAGTTCTAATATTCCAGTTCAAGTAAAAGCAAATACTGAAAGTGGATACTTAGAAAATATTAAAGAAATATCAACAGCTACTAATATGTCTATGGCATTAGATGAAAGTGGAAATGTTTATACTTGGGGACTAAATGATTATGGACAATTAGGATTAGGAAATAAAACAAGTACTAATATGCCTACAATTTTAACCGAAATATCAAATGTTACCAAAATAGAAGGTGGAAATAAATCTGCATATGCTATAACAGATGAAGGAAATGTTTATTCTTGGGGATATAATTCAAATGGTCAATTAGGAGATGGAACTAATACTATTAGAACAAGTCCAGTAAAAGTTTCAAATATCTCTGGAATAATTGATATATCAGCATCAACAACAGACCAAGTTCTAGCATTAAAAGATGATGGAACAGTATGGGGCTGGGGATATGCAAGTTTAGGAGCATTAACAGATATTGGTGGTTCAATACCAAAACAAATAATGGATACAGATGGCACTAGAATGAAAGGTATTTCATCTATAAGTTCAGGATATTACGCATCACTTGTAATTACTGATAATGGAGAAGTTTTAGCTTTCGGTAATAATGGATATGGAGAACTTGGATTAGGAAATACAGTAAGTACTCAAGTTCCAAAAAATGTTATAGAAAATGAAGATACAAACTTAAGTAATGTATTTATCGCTCAAATGGGTAAACATTATAGTTTATATGCTAAAGAAGATGGTAGTGTTTGGGCAACAGGATATAACGAGTATGGACAGTTAGGTAATACATCAACTGTAGCAATAAATATACCTGAGAATATTAGTTCAGACTATTTATCTGTAGATGTATTAGAACTTACATTTAATAATGTTGATGAAAGTAAAAAAATAAATGCAACTTATAATTTTGGATTTAATCTATATGATTATACAGATTCAAAAGATATAGAGTTTTCATCACAAGATGACTCGATAGCAATAGTAGATTCTTATGGAAATGTTACATCAAAAGGTATTGGAAAAACATATATTGATATAGAATCTGGAAGTTTAGCTAGAAGAGTAGAAATAAATGTACTAAAAGCAGATGAAACATCTGTAATGGATACAAGAGCTGGTGGAAAACACACAGTAGGATTAAAAACAAATGGAACAATTTGGACATTTGGTGATAACTCATATGGTCAATGTGGAGTAGGTGAAGTAAATAATATAAATTACACATCACCACAAGAAGTATTAAATTCAGAAGGAGTAGTATTTACAAAAATTGCAGTAGGTAAAAATCATACATTAGCATTAGATAATAATGGAAATGTATATGCATTTGGTGCAAATAGTTTAGGACAACTTGGAAATTCTACAGGATTAAATAGTGGAGTTATAACAAAAATTGAAGGACTAGAAGATATTGTTCAAATAGAATGCTATGAAAATACAAGTATGGCAATTAATAGTGATGGAGAATTATATATATGGGGAGAAGGATATACTCCTATTCCAACTAAACTAAACTTCTATTCAAAAATAATAGATATTAGTGGAAAATTAATTCTTTCAGAATATGGAACAGTATGGAATCTAAATAATATAAATCAAAAAGTTCCAATATTAACAAATATTGTAGAAATAGCATCAGGAGATAGTCATTATCTAGCATTAGCATCAGATGGCAAAGTTTATGCTTGGGGTAATAACTCATATGGACAATTAGGATTAGGTAGTATTCAAAGTACAGACACACCAACTAAAATTACTAAATTGCCAGATGTAGAAAGCATTAAAGCTGGTCAATATAATTCTTATGTATTAACTAAAGATAATGAAGTTTATAGCTTTGGTAGAAATAGTAATGGAAGTTTAGGTTTAGGTATAACTGATAATTATGTTATGAGTCCAGCAAGAGTAACAAGTAGTAATGTAGAAAGAATATCTGCAGGTCAAAATTATGCTACATATGTAGCTGATGATGGATTTGTATATTCTTTGGGAACAAATACATGTGGACAATTAGGTCATGGAGATAAGTTAGAAAAATCTGAGCCAACCTTAATTGGAAGTGTAAAAATAATAAATAAAGATAATACTATTACAATAAAAGAAGGCGAAGATTACACTATAAATGCAACATTAAATAATACATTTAATTTAAGACAAGATATAATAGATTCTACAGGATTTACATTTAATTCTATTGATGAAAAAATAGCTACAGTATCAAATGGAATTATTAAAGGTGTATCTCCTGGACTTACAACAGTTGTAATTAGCCATAATTCAAGTAATAATAACCAAAACATTTATATAGAAGTATTAGACAAAGATGTAGATAATGCGAAATCTGTAATTGATGTAAAAACTGCAAATGACTTTAGTATAGCGTTAAAAATAGATGGAACAATTTGGAGTTGGGGACTAAATACTAATGGACAATTAGCATTAGGAAATAATGTAAATACAAATATTCCATCTCAAATTAAAATAGAAAAACGTATTGTTCAAACAGCTGTAGGAAGTAATCATATAGTAGTTCTTACAGAAGAAGGAAAAGTTTATTCAGCAGGATTAAATACTTCTGGACAATTGGGAAATGGAACATTATCAAATTCTAATACATTAGTAGAAGTAATTGATGAATATGGAAAACAGATAGAAAATATCGCAAGAATTTCAGCAGTAGAAAATACAACATATTTATTAGATTATGATGGAAATATTTATGCATGTGGTAATGGGTATAACAAGCTTGCATTAAAGCTCGAAAAATTAGACGATATATCTGCAATATATGGAAATTATGGTATTACAAAAGATAACAAAGTGATTAATTTATCTACAAAAGAAGCTGTAGATGGTTTAGAAAATATTATAAAAATAGCAGTAGGAACAAACCATGTAATTTTCTTAAAATCAGATGGAACAGCATATGCAATGGGAACAAATACTAATGGACAATGCGGAAATGGTACAAAAGTAAATTGTTTAACACCAACAGTTGTAAGAAATAGCACAGGAACATCAAGTTTAACTGATATTAAAGATATTGATGCAGGAGAAAACTTTAGTATTGCAGTATTGCAAAATGGTGAGGTTTATACATGGGGTTCTAATGAAAATAATAAATTAGGAACAGATCAAGTATCTGACCAAGTATTACCTAAAAAGATACAAAGTATCTCAGATGGAATTATAGTTTCTGCTGGAACAAATAGCAGTACATATGTAAATTCTAATGGTAAAGTTTATGATTGGGGATTAGGTGTAAATGGAACATTAGGAAATGGTGTAAATGCAAATTCTATAGAAAAAGTTTTAGTTGGAACAGAAGATGTAATTGTAAGTACAAACCATTTAACAATTCAAAAATCTGCAAAACAAACTTTAACTGCAAAAGTAAAATCATTTAATCTAATTAAAGATGAAACATCAAGTGGAATTACATTTACTTCAAATGATAAGTCTGTAGTAAAAGTTGATAGTTTATCTGGAGAAGTAACTGGACTAGAAGAAGGAACAACTTCTATTACAGTAAGTCAAGATGGAACAGATAATATTTCTATTGTACAAGTAAGTGTAATTAGAGAAGGAATTGCTATTAAACCTTCAGTTCAAACTGTTAATTCAACACAAGTTATACTAAAATATGATGGAACAGTTTGGACATATGGATTAAATACAAATGGTGAATGTGGTATAGGAAACAATGTATCAAGTGATAACTTAAGAAAAGTTACATTTGATGGAACAAATGCAAAAATAGTTCAAATTGCAGTTGGAGAAAGCCATGTAATGGCCTTAGATGAAAACGGATATGTTTGGACTTGGGGAAGAAACCAATATTTGCAACTTGGAAAAGATGGAATTACAAGTTCTAATATACCAGTTAAAGTAGATTTAGATGATAAAATAGTTAAAATAGCAGCTGGATATAACTCATCTTTTGGTATAACTGAAAATAATGAACTAATTGCATGGGGATTAAATACTGATGGTCAGCTTGGAGTAGGAAATTATGATAATAGAATATTACCTACAAAAGTAGAAACAATGAAAAATGTTTTAGATGTTCAATCAGGAAAATCACATACAATGCTATTAACAACAAATGGAATAGTTTGGACAGTTGGAAATAATAGCTTTGGAGCTTTGACAGGAACAGAATATAAACGTAATACATTTGCAAAAGTAGAAAACTTAGAAAATGTAGCATATATTTCTAGTGGTGAATACCATAATATGGCATTAACAACAAATAGAAAATTATATGTATGGGGATATAATGTTCATGGACAGTTAGGAATAAATTCATTAGATACAACAGATACTCCAGTTCAAATAACTGATATAACAGGAATTAAAGAAGTATCAGCAGGAAGATTTAATTCTACTATTGTAACTAAAGATGGAAAACTATATGTAGCAGGATTAAATACATTAGGACAATTAGGTGATGGAACAAGTGATTATAAACAAGTATTTACTGAATCTACAACAATAAGTGATGTATATTCTGCAGATTCAGGAGATACATATATGATGTCAATTAAAAATGATGGTACTGTTTGGGCATGGGGAGATTATTATCATGGAACAAGTGATATAAGAACTGTTTCAAATAGTAATGTTCCAGTTCAAATAGGAAACCAAGGATTTAGTATACGTGATAATGACATTTCAGTTAATATTGAAGGTACAAAACAGATTGAAGTAAATTCACAATTTGAATTTAATGTATTTAAAGATAATATACAAAATAGCGATTATGAGTATGTATCATTAAACACAAGTGTTGCAACTGTCGATAATTCAGGTACAGTAACAGGTGTTAAAGTTGGAACAACATGGGTTAAAGTAACAGAAAAAACAACAGGTGATGTACAAATTGTAATTGTAAGAGTTATAGAAAAAGATAATAAAGTTGCACCAAGAGTTGATGGTGGTAATGATTATACTGTTGTATTAAAAGCAGATGGAAGCTTATGGAGCTTTGGTTACAATTCAAATGGTGAACTTGGAAATGGAAGTTTAAATAGTGCAGATGTACCAAAAGAAGTAAATATATTAAAATCATATACAAATATTGCTATAGGAGGAAACTTTGGATTAGCATTAAGAAATGATGGAAATGTATGGAGCTTTGGTCTAAATAATGTAGGACAATTAGGATTAGGAGATAGAAACATAAGACAGGCACCTACATTAATAAGTAACATAATTAATATAACTAAAATAGCAGTAGGAAAATCACATGCTGTAGCTTTAGGAAAATATGGAGAAGTATATACATGGGGATATAATGATGTAGGACAATTAGGAACAGGTGATACTAAAATAGCAGAGACTCCAACATTAATAGAAGTTCTAGGAGCAAATATAGTAGATATAGCAGCAGGAGATGATTACACAGTATTAGTAGATGCAAATGGAAAATTGTATGTATTTGGAAATACACAAAGTATTATAGGTTCTAATTGCCAAGTTCCAACAGAAGTTACTACAGTTACAAATGTAGCAAAAGTAGCATGCGGAAAAGAACTAATTGTTCTTACAAAAGATGGAAATGTACAAAAAGTTGCAAGTACAGTTCAAGATGTATATACATTAGGAAATGCTATAGATATAACAGCTAAAAATGATAGTTATATGATTCTTACAAATGATGCAAAAGTATACAATTTCGGAACAAATTCAAATGGAGAATTGGGAATTGGAAGTACTTCAGCTGTAAGTACACCAGTGCAAGCTTTTGAAAATGTAAATTCAATTGGTAGTGGAATGAATAATACATATGTAATTACAAATTCAGGATTAGTATATGCGTCTGGATTAAACACATATGGAGCACTAGGAAATGGTACAAAAGAACCATCACAAGAATACACATTAGTAGGAACTCGAGAAATTAAAGCTACACCAGAAAATATACTAATGAGTGTTAATGATGTATTAGAAATAGAAATTGAGTCTGTAAGATACAATGTGCTAAAAGAAGATGCAAGAACAGATACAGATATTGCAACAGTAGAATCAGAAAATGAAATAAAAGCAGTACTTGATGGTGAGACTACATTAACTATAACAATGAAAGATACAGGAGCAGAAGAGGAAGTAAAAGTTGTAGTTGTTCCATTAGATGCACAAAGAATTGAAAAATTATCTGTTAATGCTGTTGATGCACAAGTATCTGGAGTAATGAAATATGAAGTTACTATTGCAACAGATGAAAACACAGGAAACTTATTAGTAACAACAAAAGATACAAATGATAAAATTAGTATAGATGGTGGAATAACATGGTATGAAAAAGGAACTTTAATAGAGACTGTAAACTTACCAGACCCATCAAATGAAATAGACATCTTAGTAGAAACTGAAAATGGAACACAATTTAGTTATACTCTAACAGTAATCAAACAATCTAATATTGTTGATTTAGAGCATTTATATGTAAATGATATAGAAGCAACAGCTACAAGCTCTACAGAATATTCAATAATTGTAGAAGATATTGATGATGCTACAATTAAGGCGGTTACAACAGATATTAATGCAAAAGTGGGTATTGATGGAAATGCAGAAATTCTACATGAGGATTCAAAAGATGTATCATTAAAAGATATAATGATAAAAACGGTTCCAATTAAAGTAATTGCTGAAAGTGGAAAAGAAGTTAATTATGTATTAACTATTTATAAACAATCAGCTGTAACAGAACTTGAATCACTAAAAGTTGATGGAATTGATGCTACTAAAAATAACTTCTTAGAATATAGTATAATGGTTGATAAAAATGTTACAGAAGTAAATGTTCAAGCAATTGCATTATATGATTTAGCAGGAGTTGATATTAATAGTATTGGAGAAGAAACTAAAGAGTCAACAAGAAAAATAACATTAACTGAAGATACTACTCAAGTAAAAATTAAAGTAACTGCTGGAACAGATTCAAAAGAATATACATTAACAATTATAAGAAAACCAGATGCTACAGGACTTGGTCTTGTATATGTAAATGGAGTAGAGATAAAACAAAAAAGATAAGGAAATTATGAAACATTTAAAGCAAAAACAGCTACAAATACATATACAATTACAGTTACTAATAGCGAAGATATTTCAGATACAGCAACATACACATTATTAATTAAGAAACCATCTACAGATAATACATTAAAAGAAATTACAGTTTCTAATGATGAAATGAGTGTTACTGCTGTAAAAGAATCTGGAAGCAATATTTATAGAGCAAAAATTAATGCAAAAATTACACAAATGCTAATTACAGCAATTACAAATTATGAACTTGCAGAAGTAAAAATAGATACAAATGAATATAAAGCAGGACAAGATACACTAGATATTACTTTTACAGGTGATACTTATAGTATTGAAATTACAGTAAAAGCCCAAGACGGAACAGAAGCTAAATATACATTAATATTAGAAAGATTATCTTCTAATGTGGACTTAGAATTTGTAAAAGTTAATGGAGTAGATGCAATTTTAAGTACTTCTGAAGTTGATACTTATGAGATTACTTTAAAAGATAAAGAAACTGAAATTCTAGTAGACGTTAAAGCACTTGATGAAAATACAAATATTGCAATTAATAACATAGCATATGAATTAGGTGAAATAGAAAAAACTGTTCAGATGGATTCTAAAGATATAACAGTAAAAATAAATGTAAAAGCAGAAGATGGAACATTAAAAACATATAATTTAATAATTTATGGATTACCAGATAATACAAAAGCAAAAGAAATAACAGTAAATGGTATAAAGGCTTCATTAGTTCCATATACAAACAAATATCAAGTTAGAGTTCCAAAAACTATAACTGAATATACTGTAGAAGCTATTTCAGATGATAGTTTAGCATATGTAAAAATTGCAGAATTTACAGCAAATAAAGGTATAAGCACACAGGTTATTAATAAAGATGTATCCTCAGATACTACTACTGTAAATATTAATATTTTGGCACAAGATGGAGCTACAAATGAGGATTACCTATTAGAAATTACTACAATGTCTGATAATTCAAAATTAGCTTACTTAAAGGTTGATGGAAACATTATAGATATAGGAGATGATGGAGAATATCATACAAAAGTAGGAACTTCTAAAACACAAGTAAATATAGAAGCTCTTACAGATGATATGTTATCTACAGTAGGAATTGGAGATGCTGGAACATCAAATACAATTATAAAAACAGAAAGCTTAGCAGAAGATATTACAATATTTAATATTATTGTAACAGCAGAAGATGGAACTAAAACAACATATAAATTAAATATTGAAAAAATGTCTAATAATACTGATATAGAAATTTACGTAAATGGTACTTTAGTAGTTCCAATAGATGGAAAATATGAGGTGAAAATTGGAAATGATACACAAGCTACTGTAAAAGGTGTTACTATAGACGAAAATGCTTATATTTCTATAGATGGAAATACAGATATTTTACATGAAAATACAGAAGATGTAAGTATTATAAGTCAAGAAAAGAAAATTGAAATTGTAGTAACAGCAGAAGATGGAACTATTAAAACACATTACTTAACATTAAAGAGAAATTCAAGTGATAATTCATTATTATCTATTTCTGCACAAGGAGTATCAGAAGACAGGATAACTCAAACTGGTGAAAAAACATATCAAATGATTGTATCAAATGAGTTAACTACATTAAACTTAACAGCAGTTACATCAGATAGTAATGCTAAAGTTAAAATTGATACAAATGAATATGAAGTAAATGTAATAGCAAAAGAAATTTCATTACCAGATGATGTAAATAAAGTAACAATTACTGTACAAGCAGAAGATGGTAGCGAAAAAGAGTATACATTAACAATAATTAAAAAATATTTATTAACTCTTGATACAATTGTTGTTGAAGGTGATATTGTAACTCTAAATGAAGAGGGAGAATATATTGCTTGGATAGATCCATCCTTAACATCTGCTAATGTAACAATAAATCCAACTTCAAACTCTGTAAATGTAGAAGCTGGAAATATTGCCACAGGAACAGGTAGCTTAAGCTTTACATTAAATACTGAGGAAGATGAAACAACTTTAAAAATAGTTGTAAGTTCTCCTGTAGAAGAAGATTTAGTTGAATACACATTAAAGGTAATTAAAAAATCTTCAAATACAGAACTTGAATATGTTAAAGTTGAAGGAAAAGTTGGAACAGAGTTTGATGGAGAGTACACTGTAAAAGTTCCAATTCAAACTGAAAAATATCATATGGATGTAAAAACAGTAAGTGCATATGCACAAGTTAAGATAGAGGATAATGAATATTCAATTGGAACAGATTCATATGATGTTGATATGACAGATGTTATATCTAAAAAGGTAAGTGTTACAGTTAAAGCACAAGATGGAACTATAAAACAATATATGGTAAATATTGAAAAAATATCAAGTGATAATACATTAAAGATAGTTAAAATAAATGGGGTAGAAATTGAAGAAAACAATAAGGAATATAGAGCATTTATAAAACCAGGAATTTCGAGTGTTCCATTATACTTAGAAACTACTCATGAAGGAGCATTAATACAAATTGATGATGAAACAGAAGATGGTTCAATACAATTATATACAGTTTATATAACAGTAGAATCTTCTGATGTGGGAGTTGAAAGTGTAAAAGTTGATGGAAAATCTGCTATATTAACAGATGAAGATACATATTATATTTCAGCTACACCAGGTGCATCAAAAGTAGAAATTACAGTTACAGCAGCAAATCAATATGCAACAGTACAAGTTGATACAAATGTAGTAGATATAGGAACAAGTACAGTTACATATACACTTCCAAATGAAACAAAAGTTGTTAGTGTACCATTTACTATAACAGCACAAGATGGTGTAACTACAAAAACATATACACTTGAAATAGAACAAGTTTCAAATAATACAAATTTATCTGTAGTAAAAGTTAATGATAAAGATATTACAGAATCATATGATGAAACAACTAAAACATATTTAGCAATTATTGATTATTCAGTTGATGAATCAGAAGTGTATGTGGAAACTGAAAATGAAGAAGCTACAGTTAAAATAGATACAGGGGATTTAAGTAAACATACAGTGACTGAAAGTTTAACAACTGTAAGTACAGAAAATGTATATGATATTACTATAATTGCAGAAGATGGAACAAAGGAAATAAGAACATTAGTAATTAAAAAATTATCAAAAGATGCATCAATTATTAGATTATGGGTAAATGAAGAAGAGATAGAAGTAAATGAAGATGGAATATCTTATACAGCCGAAGTTTTAGAAAGTGTAAAAACTTCTACCTTAAGAATTAAAACAGCAGATTCTAATACTCAAATTGAAATAGATGGAACTATGATGGAGGATAAAGGTGATGTAACAACAAATGTTAATACAGATGGGGTAAGACTAGTTGTAGTTACAATTAAAACAATAGCAGAAGATGGTGTTACAACAATTACACATACTTTAACAATTAATATTGTTTCTGATAATAAAGAAATAGAATATGTTAAGGCAAACTCTGTAGAGATAACTGATTATGATGAAAAATCAGCTACATATAAAACATTTATACCAGCAGGTACAACATCTATTCCAGTTGAGGTTAAGGCTATAAGCACATATGCTACAGTAAGAATTGATGGAAATGAAGCGGTAAATAAATTAACATATACAGCATCAACAAGTGATGATATTACATATGTAAATGTAGAAATAATTGCAGAAGATGATAGTGTTAAAACATATACAGTTATATTACAAAAGATATCAACAGATGCTACACTAAAAGAATTATATAAAGATGGAATATATGTTGATTCTCAAGAAGATGGAAATTACTTAATTAATGTTTCTGAAGATACAACTAAAGTAAATCTTAAAGCAATTGCAAATAATGAATATGCGAATGTAAAAATAGGAACAGAGGAAGCTCAAATTAGCATATCAGAAAGAGAAATTACATTAGATTCTGGTAAAACAACAACAGTTCCAATAGTAGTAACTGCACAAGATAATACAACTACTAAAACTTATACTGTTACTATAAACAAATTATCGTCAAATAATGAAATTGAATATGTTAAAGTAAATTCTGATGATATAACATTATCTTATGATGCAAATACAAAAGTATTTAAAACATTTATTCCAGCAAATAGTCAAACTGCAACAGTTGATATTAAGGCAGTTAGTAATTATGCAACTTTAGAATGTGGTGATACTATAGGAACACAATTAATTAGCAATGTAATTACAACAGATGCAGAAGAGACTACAGTAGAATTTACTGTACAAGCAGAAAATGGGGTATCAGCAACATACTATATAAGCTTAACTAAAATATCAACAGATAATACTATTAAGGAAATTTATGTTGATGAAAAACTTATTTCTCCAGATGGAGATGGTAAGTATATAGCAGAAGTATTAGAAACAAACGAATCTGCAGAAATTAAGTTAATTGCAAATAACCAATATGCTACAGTAAGTATAAATAATGGTAGTGCTAAACAAGGAGAAGCAACTGAAATTGTAGAACTAAGCAAAGAAAAATTTACAGAAGTTCAAGTAGTAGTTACTTCACAAAATGGTGAGGTATTAAACGAAATTGTAACAATTAAGAAGGTTTCAGACAATAACTCTATTAATACAGTACTTATAAATGGAATTGAATGTAAAACATATGATTCTGATACAAAAACATATACTGCATATATTGATGAAACAGATAATACAGCTGAAGTATCTGTAATGGCAGCAAATAATTATGCAACAGTAGTAGTAGATACAACCTCTGGAATTGGAAATGTAACTACAAATGTAAATACTTCATTAGATATAACTAAAGTAGCAGTAAGTGTTAAATCAGAAAGTGGTATAACAGAAAAATATACAATTAATATTATTAAAAAATCTGCAGATGCCACTGCTGAAATAATTAAAGTTAATGATAATGTAATTGATGACCCTTATGAAGTTTATGTTAAGAATTTAGATAATAAAGTTAAAGTATATGTTAAAGCTTCTAATGATAAAGCTTATGTATAAATTGCAGATGATGAAGCAGAAATTGCAGAATCTACAGCAATATTAGAAATATCTACAGGAATTGATAATGTTGTAATTCCAGTAATTATAACAGCTCAAAATGGTACTACAAGAGAAACTTATAATATTACTTTACGTAGATTATCTAATGAAACTGGAATTAAGGAAATATTAGTAAATGACGAAATTGTAGATTTAAATACATTTGAACATATTGTGAAAAATGTAGATTCAGTAAATGTTAAAGTAACAACAACTGATGAAGAAGCTAAAGTATCTATTGATGATAAAGATGAAAGTGTAAATGTAGCAAATGCTACAGTACCAACAAATCTAACAACAGTTAGAACAATTAAAGTAACTGCACCAGATGGAACAATTAAAGAATATTCTTTAACATTAATTAAAAAGACTACAATTACAGGTAAGATTACAGATGCAAATATAGTAGGAAAGCATTTTGCTACAATTACTGTATATCAAACAGATGATACACGAATAGAGGGAGATTTGAATAATCCAAGAGAAGTAATAGAAAGTGTACAAACAAATGCAGATGGAACTTATGAAATTGTATTAGAACCTGGAAAATATGATATTGTATTTACAGAACCTGGTTACTTAAGCTATAGAGTTACAGATATTGATATTACAGATGGTTTAGGTGCTACATTAGATACAATTGACTTAATAGCAGGTGATGTTGTAGAAACTGGTGAAATTGAAATAGATGACTTAGTAGCAATTGGAGATAATTATGGTACTATCACTGATGAAAATAAACCAGAAAAAGAAAAATATGACCTAAATGGTGATGGTATAGTTAACTCTTTAGATAGAAGTATATTAAAGAAAAATTATGGTAAAAAAGCAGAAATTGTAAAATGGGTAGATCCTGATAAACAAGTAGAAACTGCAAGCATAAACTCAATATCAACATACTCATCAAGAAGTGCAAGCATTAGTAATCAAGACTTTATTTTACCAATGAGTTGTAGTTATGTAATTACATCTCCATATGGTTATAGAGTTCATCCAGTAACAGGAGAAACTAAATTTCATAGTGGAATTGATATCTCAGGAACATGGCACACAGAGATTTTTGCAGTAGCAGATGGAGAAGTTACATATGCAGGAGTACAAAGTGGATATGGAAATTGCATTGAAATCAAACATACTGTTAATGGGGAAACAGTATATAGCTTCTATGCACACTTATCACAAATTAATGTAACTAAAGGACAAAAAGTAAAACAAGGAGAAGTAATAGGATTAGAAGGTGGAGATCCAGAAGTAGATCCAAACCCAGGAACATCAACAGGACATCATTTACATTTTGAAATGAGAAATAGTAGTGGTTCTGGAAATAGTATTGATCCAAATAACTATATTAGCTTTTAAACTTACTATTAAATATACTTAAGGATGTGAGATGTAAAAATCTTAAAAGAGTAGCTACAAAAAAATAAAATGACTGCTAATTTGGCGGTCATTTTATTTTGGTATAATAGGAAATTTTAAACATAGAGTAAATTTAAATTATGCTTACTAGTGTTACTAGGATATTGGTTACTGAATAATAGTTTTATATATCAACTATTCAATGGATATTGGAATTAAAAAAGATTTTTTAATGTTTTTTTAATAAATATAGTATATAATGAACAAAAATATATTTAAGGAGTTTTATATATGAGAATTCTAATAGTAGAAGATGATAAAATATTATCAGATACAATAAAGCAATGCCTAAAAAATGATTATGAGGTAGAGCAAGCGTTTGATGGTGAAGAAGGAGTTTTATATGCTAAGCAAGATATTTATGATGTAATAATTTTAGATTTAATGATGCCGATTATGAATGGTTATGATGTATTAGAAAAAATAAGAAATAAAAAAATATTTACACCAGTATTAATATTAACTGCAAAAGATAGCTTAAATGATAAAGTAAAAGGATTTAAAAGTGGTGCAGATGATTATTTAGTTAAACCATTTGAGAAGGAAGAATTACTTGCTAGAATAGAAGCTATGATTAGGCGTAATAATAGAACATATTATAAAAATGAGATTGTATTTAAAGATATGGTTTTAGATTTGAAAACAAGAAAAATAAAAATAAAAGATGAAGAAGTTTTTCTGCAAGGAAAACAGTTTGATATGCTTGAATATCTTATAAATTACAAAAATACAATCATAACAAAAGAGCAAATTTTTGACAAAATATGGGGGTTTAATAGTGAAACAACAACAAATGTTGTAGAAGTATATGCAAGTGGTATAAGAAAAGAATTAAAAAGATTTGGTTATGACAAATATATAAAAACTATAAGAGGTGTAGGATATATGATATCAGAATAGGCTATATGAAAAATAATGCATAATAAAATATAATAATTTATTGAGAGGAAATAATGTATATATGAGTGAACAAAAAATTATAAAAAATCAATTAATAAAAAATATGATGTTTAATTTAATTGCTTTTACTATAATATTTTCTGTTTTTGGAGCAATTATATATGGTCAATTTAGTAATTCACTATATAAGTCTGCAGACGAAGAACTATTAAACAGTAAAGATAGAATGAGTTTTTTGCAAGATTTAAGTAAAGATAATCCACCAAGTAAAATAACAAAAAATGATAATAAGCAAATAGAACCAAGAACAAAGACTGGAATGAATCCTAGATTAATATATGTACTAAGAGATGAAGATGGAAATATAACTAGTGATGGTAATATAGGGTATATATATACAGATGAGTATATTGAAAGTATAAAATTTGATAAAGAAAATTTAAATAAAATATATAAATTATCGATGGATTCAATGTATCAATACAGAGGAATAAACTATAAATTAGAACAAGATGGGAAAATTATATATGTTCAAGTTTTAATTAATGTAGATGCAGAAGAAGATATAATTAATAGTTTTTCTAAAACATTAGTTATTTGTATAATTATTTCTATTATATTATCTATTTTGGCAAGTTATATTTTATCTAAAAATACATTGAAACCAATAATAAAATCATGGAAAAAACAGACAGAATTTGTACAAAATGCATCTCATGAACTACGTACACCTCTAACAATAATACAAACTAAACAAGAGTTATTGTTAGAAAATCCAGAAAGTAAAATAATAGATAAAGCAGATGATATAACTATTTCATTAAATGAAACTAGACGACTTAGCAAACTTGTAAAAGATTTAATGATACTTGCAAGAGCAGATTCAAGTGAAAAAATATTAAAAAAGGAAAATTTTAAATTAGATGAATTTATAAACCAAATGTGTATTCCATATAAAGAAATTGCTGAAATTGAAGAAAAAGAGTTTATAACTAATTTAAAATATGATAAAGATATAAAAGCAGATAAAAATAGAATACATCAGCTATTAGTAATAGTTTTAGATAATGCCATTAAATATACAGAGTCAAAAGATAAAATAGAAATATGTACTTATGAAAAAGAAAATAAGTGTATTATCGAAATAAAAGATACTGGAATAGGTATAAGTGAAGAAACTAAAAAGCATATGTTTGATAGATTTTATAGAGAAGATAAAGCTCGTAATAGAGAAACTGGTGGAACAGGACTTGGACTTTCTATTGCAAATTTTATAGTTGAAGCTCATGGAGGAAGTATAAAAGCAGAACATAATAAGTCGAAAGGTACTATCATTATAATAAAAATTCCAAGATAACCCATTATCAGGGATAGAAAATTTATTTCACATGAAATAAGGACGATTCTAAATGAACACTTTTAATTAAAAAAGTTAAAAATGCTCATTTGGAACCGTCCTTATTGTTCATATCTATATATAAATATCAAAATTTTATAGTAGTTTTTAGGTTCATTTAAGCTTTTTTTAAGATTAATCATTTATATTTAATTTATGAAATTTATAGGAGGATTGATAAAATGAAAGATAAGATTTTGATGTTAATAATAGGAATTCTATTAGGTGCAGTAATTACAGCAGGATGTTTTATGATTTTTAATGGAGGCAAATCATCAACAGATGAAAATATACCAAGAGGCGGTAGAGATATGGAGAATTTTGTTCCAGGTGAAAGACCAGATGGTGAAATGCCAGGAGGTAAGAATAAACCAGATAATACTTCTTCTGCCCAAAATACAACAGAACAAAATAATGTGTAATAAAAGACTTAAAGTTTAGGAGGAAATCATGAAAAAAATAAAAAAAGCATTAGTGATTACGATTCTAATAGCAGTTGTTGGAATTATAACATTTTTTGTTGGTAGGCAAATTGGATTAAATACAGATACTTCTTCAGAGACTACAACAATAGAGGAAGTGACCGTTGGAAAACAGACTATTAAGAAAACATTAACAAGTTCAGGAGAAATCAAATCAGCAAATACTGAGAAATTAGAGATATCTACTTCATATTATTATGAAACAATGTGTGTTGAAGAAGATGACACAGTAGGAGAAGGAGAAAATATTTTAAAATATACTAATGGAAAATATTTAACAGCACCTTATGACTTAGTTGTTACAAGTTATTCTGTGCCTGAAACAAAAACTAAAGGAACATCTAGTAATTACATAGAAGTTCAGGATTTAGAAAATCTAGTAGTTAGTTTAAGTATTAATGAAAATGAAATATCTAATATTAGTTTAGGCCAAGAAGTGGAAATTTCATTAACAGCAGATAGTTCTAAGACATATACAGGGAAGATAACTAAAATCGATTCTGTTGGTACTTATTCAACAAGTGGAACAACATTTTCAGTAGAAGTAAGCTTAGAAAATGATGGAAATATAAAATTGGGAATGTCTGTTTCTTGTACTATTAATATAGAAGAATTAATAGATGTTTTAGCTGTTCCTATTGATGGTGTTCAAATTAATGGAGATAGAAGATATGTATTGGTAGTAGAAAATGGTGAAACCAAAGAAGTAGATATCGAAACAGGTTTATCTAATGATGAATATGTAGAGGTTAAATCTGGACTAAATGGAGGAGAAACAGTGCAAGTTGTTACAACTACAAAACAAAGCACAATAAGAAGTGAAAGTAATAATAAAGGAGAAAACTCAGGAATGTCTGGAATGGGTAGAGGCGAAGGTACAAGTTCAGGAGGAGATAGAAAGTCTATGCCAAGTATGGAAGGTGGAATGCCAAGTGGCACTTCAGCTCCAAGTATGCCATCTAATTAATAGAAAGTAGTAAAATGCACTATTTTGTAACATAAAAGATGTGCAAAAATAGGAGGAAATAAATGATAAACTTGAAGAATATTAATAAAAGTTTCCATCTAGGAGGAGAAACAATTAAAGCATTAGATAATATTTGTTTTAATGTAAAAATGGGTGAATTTGTTTCTATAATTGGACCATCAGGTTCTGGAAAATCAACTCTTATGAATATATTAGGATTATTAGATGTACCAGATAGTGGAGATTATATTCTAGATGGAGTAAATGTAAGTAAAGCGACAGAAAATGAACTAGCTAGCATTAGAAATAATAAAATTGGGTTTATATTTCAAAATTTTAACTTATTAGGAAAAATGACAGCAGTAGAAAATATACAGATTCCATTAATATACCAAGGAAAAACTAATGATGAATCAAAGAAAAAAGCTTATAAGTTGCTTGAGAAAGTTGGACTAAAGGGAAGAGAAAATCATCTGCCAAATCAATTATCTGGTGGTCAGCAACAAAGGGTTGCAATAGCAAGGGCTATGGCATGTAACCCTGAGATAATACTTGCAGATGAACCAACAGGAGCACTAGATTCAAAAACGAGTATTGATATTATGAATGAATTAGAAGAGTTAAATAACAAAGGTCAAACAATAATAATAATCACTCATGATATTAATGTAGCTAAAAGGGCAAAGAGAATGGTAAAAATTGCAGATGGAAAATTGTATGAGGAGTTTGAAAAATAGAGAAAGGGTAGAATAAGATGACAAAATTTGTAAACATTTTAAAGGGTTCATTAAAAAATATAGTAAATAATAAATTAAGGTCACTACTTACAATGTTAGGTTTAGTTATAGGAATTGCATCTGTTATTATATTAGTTGGAATCCGGAAATGGAACATCTGATAAAGTAAATTCAGAGGTACAATCGCTTCGGGGCAGATATTTTAACTTTAAATATTCAAAGCAGTAGTGAAGCAAGTTTAGATTATTCTCGGAATAGATAGTTTGCTTAAACTTTCTAATATAGAGAGTGTAGCACCATATAAAAGCGTGAGTAGTACAGTTACAAGAGGAGAAAAAACATCTACAAGAGCTAGTATAATTGCCACAACACGGAGACTATATGGATGTAACAAATTTAACAATTAGTAGTGGAAGGTTGCTTTCACAAATTGATTTAGAAAATAATAGTAAAATATGTTTACTTGGAAATGATATAGCAGAGACATTATTTAGTCTAAGTAATCCAGTAGGTCAAAGTATAAAAATAGATGGAGATAATTATACAGTAGTTGGGGTTCTAACTGAAGTTGGAAGCTCAATGGGAAGTAATATAGATGATATGATAATTATACCATTTACAACAGCTAAATATTTAGGAGTGGACACAAGTATAAATAGTTTGTATATCAAAGTTTCTGATGAAAGTAAAATAGATAGCACAGAAACCTTAATAGAAAATTTTATACAGTCTACTCTAGGAATTACAACAGATTATTTTAGTGTAACTTCACAAGATTCAATGTTAAATACAATGGATAGTATAAATAATACTTTATCATTATTACTTGGTGGTATTGCAAGTATTTCTTTAATTGTAGGTGGAATTGGAGTTATGAATGTAATGCTTGTATCTGTTACAGAAAGAACTAAAGAGATAGGAATTAGAAAAGCAATTCGGAGCAAAAAGAAGAGATATATTAATGCAGTTTTTAATCGAAGCATTAGTATTATGTTTGATTGGTGGTATAATAGGTGTTTGTTTTGGTTTAGGAATAGGGACTATACTTGGAAAAATGGGGTATACATTTAGTCCAAGCAAGCAGATAGTATTAATTGCATTTTTATCAAGTGCTTTAATTGGAGCAGTATTTGGGATATTCCCAGCAAATAAAGCATCTAAATTAAACCCTATTGAAGCTTTACGTACTGATTAGGAGGTGGTATCATATGAGAAAAAATATTAGAGTTATTTTTAGTATATTAGTAATAATAGCATTAATAATACCTATTACATATTCATATGCAATAGAAAAAATAGGTGGAAATATAAATGAAAAATCATTTTTGGAAATTTCAAGTCTAGAAGTTACTAAAAATGAAAAAATTGAAATGACAATAAATTTAGATGAAATTGAGTATAATAAATTTTTATTTGAACTAAAATCTAGCCAAAGTTTAGAAGATGTAGAAGTAAGTGAAGAATTAGTAAATAATAGTAAAGATTTAGAAGTAGAAAAAAGCAGTAACGAAATTGCTATTGAAATTAATAAAGAAACTACTAATCTAGATACAATAACCTTATATTATCAGATTCCTGAGAAATTAGAAGTAAATGATACAATTAAATTTATAGCAGTAGTAACAAATATGGAAAGTGAAGAAACAAAAGATGATGAATTAATAGAAAATGATAAAGAAGAGTCAGAACCAGAAAGTAAAAGTCTACAAATAGAAGTGAAAATTGTAGAAGAAAAAGAGGAACAAAATACCAATAAAACGGAAGAGCAAGATATACAAAATGAGAATAATAAAAATGAGAATGAAGAAAATAAGAAAATTGAATTAAATCAGCAAAATATTACTGCAAAGTCATTAACGCAAAGTAATAATAATGATTCTAGTTTACAACTTGTAAGTAAGAGTGTAACTACAATTAGTAGTCAGAAAACAGAGACTACAGTTACTTATAATGGTTCAGATAACAATTATTTAAATGAGCTTTATGTTAGTGGTTATACATTAAATAAAGAGTTTACAAAGGATAATTCAACATATTTTGTAACAGTAGAAAATGATGTAGATTCATTAGATATAGTAGCAAATCAAGCTGAAGATTCTGCGGTAGTATGTATCTATGGAAATGAAAATTTAAGCGAAGGAACAAATAAAATTCTAATTTCTGTAACAGCAGAAAATGGAAATGTAAGAAATTACCGAATATATGTAACTAAAAATTAAAATTTCAGGAAAGGAAATTAAAGTGAAAAAAAAGATTGATTTAAGAATACTAATTATATTTGTATTAGCTATTATTCTAATTATTATGTGCTATTTCTATTTTAAGAATGATAGTAATGGAATATCTAATAATATGCAAATTGATACAAGTAGAATTAATAGTGATTCAGAAGCAAATGGGACAAATAATAAAACTGCTACTGTAACAATTAGTTCTACAAGTGAAGTAAGTTCTAGCATAACAGAAAAATTAGAATTGCATGCAACATATTATTTAGAGGAAAGTTATGTACAGACTAATCAGTTAATTAAGGCTGGAGAAAATATATTAAAATATACTAATGGAACATATTTAACAGCTCCTTATGATTGTGTAATAACAGAAATAAATATTCCAGATAAAGAAGCCAAATGTACAAATGACCATTATGTGCAAATATCTTCAAATAATACTTTAATGGTTGAGTTTAAAGTTGATGAAACAAAAATTGATAATATAAGTTTGGGGCAAGAAGCAAGTGTTGAAATTTCAGCTTATGAAGACAAAGTATTAGATGGAGTGGTTACAAAGATAAGTAGCACAGCAGATGGCGGAAAATTTACTGTTACAGTAGAATTTGAAAATGATGGTGAAGTAAAAATAGGAATGACAGCAGAAGTTACGATTAATAATAATGTAGGATAATGTATATAAAGAGTTTAAACTAAAACGTCAAAAATATATTTTAGAATAAAAATATATTATCTTGTGACAGATGAAATTATAAAGTTATAATTAACAAGAACTATAATAGATATTATAGTGATATAACAAAAAACAGTAAATCAATTACTGTTTTTTGTTGTATTATCCCAATAATATAAGGCTTGTTTTATTTTGCACATATTTTAGCTCAAATGTGCAAAAAATTGTTTTTCCGATATTTTCATTAATGTGCACTGCTACTAATATCTTCTTGAAGTGTTACATTAATTACAGTTCCTTCTTCTACAGATTTACCTGCAATAGGATCCTGAGAGATTACTTTTCCAGAACCAGTTGCGTTTATATTTAGATTTTTTGATTGTAAAGCATTAGTCGCTTGTGATAAAGACATACCTTTTAAATCTGGAACAGTAGAAGATACTCTGGCTTCATTACCTTTGCTATATAATTTAACAATAGATCCAGATTTTAATGAGGTTCCTGGTTTAGGCATTTGATCAGATACAAGTGAATCTGAGCTACCTGAAACACTACATTTTAAGCCTACATTTTCTAATATTTTTTTTGCTTCAGATACAGTTTTATTTCTTATATCAGGTAAAGTTATATTTGAATCATTAGAACCGCTTTGATCTGTTTCGTCGTTATTTGAAGGAATACCTAGATATGGTAATACTTCAGATAATACTTGAGATACTACAGGGGCAGCTATTTTTCCACCATAATAATTAGATCCTTGAGGGTCGTAAAGTGTTAGTAAAACAACAACTTTTGTATTTTCAACTGGAGCTATAGCAACAAATGATGAAACATATCCATCATCTTCTTTTCCAGGAGATGGCTCAGAGGTACCTGTTTTTCCACCAATAGAATAACCTTTTACTTGACCAAACTTTCCGCCACCATCTGTAACAACAGATTCCATGATATTTGTCATTTCCTTAGCAGTTTCTTTAGAAATGACTTGTCTTACAGAAACTGGATCTATAGTAGTTATTGTATTTGTATCAGGATTTTCAATTTGCTTAACAATTCTAGGTTTCATTAATACTCCATCATTTGCTATTGCAGATACTGCTGTTATCATTTGAATTGGAGTAACAGTAAATCTTTGTCCGAAAGATGCTGTTGCAAGTTCAACAGGACCAACATTACTAAAATATATACCTGTTACTTCACCAGAAGTATCAATATTGGTTTTATTAAATAGTCCGGAATGCATCCATATATTTATATAGACTATCTGCACCTAGCCTTTTACCAAGTTGAATAAGAGCAGGATTACAAGAATTTTGGATTGCTTGTCTTAATGTTTGTTTACCATGTCCAGAAGTACTTGTACAATGTATCTTGTGTTCAGCAACAGTTTCATAACCAGTACAAGAAAAATCGTTTGGAGTATCTGTTTCTACTATTCCTTCTTCTAATGCAGCAGATGCTGTTATAACTTTAAAAACAGAACCAGGTTCATATGCATCAGATACTGACTTGTTTCTCCACATTTTTTGCAAAGCAGTGCTTTGTGCTGAGGTAGAAAGCGAATCCCAAGTAGTTTTTAAAGAATCATTTGGAGAAAATGGTGTATTTAAATTATAGTCTGGATATGTAGCCATTGCTAAAATATCTCCATTAGTAGGATCCATAATTATAATGTTTCCACCACTTTCACAATCATTTTCTATAACGGCTTGTTTTAAATATTTTTCAGCTATCAATTGTATATTTAAATCTATAGTAAGAGTTAGGTTACTTCCATTTTCAGCAGGAATATATTGTTCATTTTTATCTGGAATTATAGACTGAGCTGCATCTTTAGTTGTTACTATCTTTCCAGGTGTACCAGTTAAAACACTATCCCAATAATATTCTAATCCCTCTAGTCCTTGATTATCACTTCCACAAAAACCAATTAAATTAGATGCTAAATTATCATATGGATAATATCTTTTGGTATCAGAATCTATATTAATACCAATAGAAATATCATTTTCTTCCATCCAGTTTTTTAGCTCAGTTATTTTATTTTCTTCTACTTTTTTTGCAATTGTTTCTACTGAAGATTGACTATTTACTTTTTTTAAAGTTTCTTCATAATCTAAGCTAAAAATATCTGATAAGCCTTTAGCAACTGTTTCTTTCAATTGGATGGTTTTTTCTTCATCATCATTAACCTGTATTTTGCTAGGATTAATTGATACAGTATCTACACTTGCACTAAGGGCAAGTGGTTTACCAGAAGAATCGTAAATTGTTCCTCTCTTAGTACTAATAATTCTATTTGTTACTAATTGTTTATAAGCCATTTCTTTTAAATATGATGATTTTATAAATTGCAAGTATCCAATTCTTAGAATTAATAAACAAAATAGCACTATAACAATTATGAAAAAACGTTTGTATTTTATAGTTGTATTATCTTTTTTACTTTTATTTTTATTATCTATATTTTTTGTATTCAAATAATTCACCAACTTTTTTCTTTTGATAGTGATATTTTATATGAATTAATAATAAAAATCAATATTAAAACTTAAAAAGTGTTAATATATAGTAATAGATATACACTGACACTTGTAAAAATTTAAAAGTTAAAATATAATGTATATAATAAAATTAAGTAAGGTGAAGTAAATGAATAATATATATGATGAAACTAGGTTTCTTATGAAAAAATATGATATTACTGCAAATAAAAGTTTAGGACAAAATTTTTTGATAGATAATGAAGTTATAGAAGACATTGTACTTGCATCAGAAATAACTAAAAATGATTTAGTTATAGAAATAGGGCCAGGTCTTGGAACTTTAACAAAGGAATTATTAGAAAAAGCCTATAAGGTTATTGCAATTGAATTAGATACAAGAATGATACAAATTTTAGATGATAGGTTTCATTTATATGATAATTTTCAAATAATAAACGAGGATATACTAAAGGTAAATTTAAATAAACTAATTCGGAGAAGAAAAAAACAAATCAGTTCACATAAAAAATGTAAAAATAGTTGCAAATTTACCTTATTATATTACTACTCCAATAATGATGAAATTATTAGAAGATAGGCTTAATATACAAACAATAACAGTAATGATACAAAAAGAAGTGGCAGATAGAATAATAGCCATGCCAGGTAGTAAACTATCAGGAGCGATTACTTACGGTGTTAACTATTATTCAGATGCTGAAAGCATAAGAATTGTTGATAGAACAAAGTTTATACCAGTGCCTAATGTAGATTCTGAAGTTATTAGATTAAAAGTTAGAAAGCAACCTATAGTTAATGTAGAAAATGAAGAATTATTTTTTAATATTATAAAATGCAGTTTCATGCAGAGAAGAAAGACATTAATAAATGCACTTGTGAATGCCGATATAATTAAAAATAAAGAAATAGCAAAAAAGATTTTACAGGATCTTGGTATAGATGAGAATGTAAGAGGGGAAGTATTAACAATTCAAGATTTTGGAAGATTATCCAATTATATCGCAAAGATAGATATTATTAAATAATTTAACCTTTCGACCGTATTATAAGCTATGTACAATTAAACAGAAACAAAAGGAAATAAAATTATAAATGGTAAAATTAAATTACCAGTTTTGGATAAATAAAAAGACACATAATAAAAATAAAATAAAATCAAAAAAAGTATTTAAAAAAAAATGAGTAAATGATATAATATAATTAATAGTATACAAAATAATGGAGGAAAATATGAATCAAATTCTTATAACGGAAAAATTATATGTAACACCAGAATTAAAAAAGAAAAAAAAGATATATCAATTTGCTTTCTTTATATCTATTATATGTGTATTTATGCTATCATCTTATTATATATATGCAGAATATGATAGAAATAAAAGTGAAGAAGTATCACAAGAGATATTAGCAGGAATTGATGATACTATAATAAATGAAGATGATGGCATTTTAAGAGTTGCACTAGAAGAAGATGATCAAGAGCAAGATGTAATAATAGAAAAACAAAATAATGAAAATAAATATGTTACACAATCTGGACAATCTTATACTACAGAAGCAGTTTTAAATATACCATCACTTGGAATAAATTATCCAGTATTATCAGAAACATCAGAAGAGTTATTAAAAATTTCATTAAATAAATTTTGGGGACCATCGCCAAATGAAGTAGGAAATTATTGTATAGTAGGACATAATTATAAAAATAAAAAAATGTTTGGAAAGTTATCAGAAATAAAAAATGGAGATGTTGTTGAACTAACAGATAACTCAGGAAAAACTGTTAAATATACTGTTTATAATAAATATGTAGTAGAACCAGATGATGTATCATGTACTAGTCAGTTAACAAACGGAAATAAAGAAGTTACTTTAATTACTTGTACAAATTATGGAAAACAGAGATTAGTAGTAAAAGCAAGACAAGTATAAATATATAAATAAGAAGAGTTTAAATTGTAGATATTTAAATACACAAAAATAGCAATACTTAATGGTAAAGTTATAAAAAAGTATTTGTATAAATGTTTATTAGATAGCATAAAATCACAAAATATATAAACTTTCATATTATATTTATAAAAGATATAATATGGAGGTTTTTTTATGGCGAAAATAATTGTATATAATAATGATACAAATCGTATGGAAACATACTATAGAGGAGAACAAGAGGCTATGCCATATGTTACCAATAGAACATTAACAGTAAAAGAATTTAGAGGGTCAAGTAATAGCCCAACATTATGGACAGAAAAAAGAGCAATGCAAGCTTGGAATAGTCAAAGATATATATTTGGTTCACCAATTCCAGTAGGATATGCCTTTAAAAGACCATGGGAGGGTGGTCATGGTAGTCAGAGTCAACATTATGCTGGAGTTGCTTTCGATGTGGGTCAGAGGTTAAGCAATAGCCAGAGAAATGCTTTGAGAAATAGTGCAATTAATTCTGGAGTATGGAGTTATGTTGAACCAGCATACCTAACTCCAACATGGGTACATTTTGATAAAAGAAGAGGAACTCCAGCATGTCAAGGTTTTGCAGGATATCCTCAAATTTCACAAGGTTCAAAAGGAGCATATGTGCTAATTGCACAAGATGATTTAAATACACTGGGGTATAGAACAGGTGGATTAGACCGGTGTGTTTGGAAGTAGAACTAGAGAAGCTGTGATTAACTATCAGAGAAGTAGAGGCCTTTCTGCAGATGGTATTATAGGGTGCAATACATGGAGATCTTTGCAAGAAAATGTAGTTGGAACTGGAAGAACAAGTACGACAATAGATTAACTCGAGGAGTCGTTAACCAAGTTGGCGATCTAGTCAGTGACCCAGTCGGGGACGGAGAAATTGGGTCATGAAATGAACCCAAACTCTCCGTCCCCGACTGGGTCACTGACTGGATCTTGAGGTGAATTTGACAAATAATAAATCTTTTTTTATAATTGTATTAAAATAATTTGTTAAGTAGAAAATAAAGATGAAGTTTAAATTTGATGAAATAGGATTGATGAATATACAAAGACAAATACAAGAAAAACAAAATTTAGATATAATGCAGAAACAATATATAATGAAATAGAAAAGTTACAAAAATAATAAAAAATATACATAGGAAGAAGTGTTTATGAAAAAAGTTATAATAGATTCACTAAAGAATTATAAATGGAGAATATTAATACAAGTTATATTATTGGGGGCTAATATATACTTATTAACATATCCACCTAAAATTATTGGGAATATTGTTGATATGTTATATGATTTAGATACTAATAAACAAAGTATTTTAAGCAGTACATATTTCTTATTGGTAGTATGTATTGTTTTACTAGTTGTAAGAGTTATATGGAAATATCTTGAAATTTATATTAATAGAGGAGTTGAGAGAGATATTAAAATAAATCTATTTAAAAGATTTATGAGACTAAAACTAAAAGATATACAAAATATTAAAAATGGAGAAATCATGTCTTACTTTGTAAAAGATACAAATGAGATTAGAAATACTGTATATAGAATTTTATCTCATGGAGTAAGAATTGCTTTTACATTTATTATTGCATTTTTTCAGATGGCTCAAAGTGTTAATTTATATTTATCACTAGCAGTAATGCTACCAATCTTTATAGGAGCATATTCAGTTGTAAAGATAAAAAAATATGTAGAAAAAAGTTTTAAAAAATCACAAGAGATGTTTACAAACATGTCTGAATATATACAAGAAAGTACAGATAGTATAAGAACTACAAAAGCATATTCATGTGAAAATGAACAAATAAAAGAGTTTATTAAGAAAAATAGAAGAGTTTATCAAAGTAATAATACAGTAGATATATTTTCTAATTTACTAAAACTAACTTTAAATGTTTGTTTCGGATTATGTTATGCAATTGCTTTACTGTATGGATCAAAATTAGTTCTAGATGGGACAATAACAGTAGGAGATTTAGTAACATTTAATGGTTATATAGTATTATTTGTTGGACCTGTTTCTTGGATTCCACAATTAGTTTCTAGATTTAAAAGAGCACAAATTTCTTATAAAAGATTAGAAAAGATTTATGATTTAGAACCAGAAAGAATTAACGAAAAAGGTAGTTTAACAAAGGAAAAATTAGAAGGACATATTATAATTAAAAATTTAAATTTTAATTATCCAGGAATTATCGATAGAGCATTAAAAAATATAAATATAGAAATAAATAAAGGGGAAACTCTAGGAATAATAGGAACTATAGGAAGTGGAAAAACTACTCTAATGAATCTACTTGAAAAATTATATAGCGTACCAAATGGAACTATATTAATAGATGGTAAAGATATAAATGAAATTCCAATTAGAATGCTTAGAAATAATATTTGCTATATAACACAAGATGGTTTCTTATTTTCATCTACATTAAAAGATAATATTAGTCTTTTTAAAGAAGAATATGACGAAGATGAGATTAAAGAAAGCACGAAAAAAGCTATTGTTTATGACGATATTAAAATGATGCCAAAAGGAATAAATACTGTAATTGGAGAAAGAGGAGGAGACTTATCTGGAGGACAAAAACAAAGAGTGGCAATTTCGAGAGCATTCTTAAAAGATAGCAGTATATTAATTTTTGATGATACTCTTTCTGCTTTAGATAATCGTACTTCAGAAAAATTAATAGAAAATATTAAAGAGCTATCAGATGAAAAGACATGTATTATTATTTCAAATAAAGTATCTGATGTTAAATATAGTGATATAATTATTGTACTAGATAATGGAAGGATTGTAGAAAGAGGTACACATGAAGAACTTATTAGAAATAAAGGTATATATAGTGAATTTTATAATCAGCAATCAACAAAATCTGAACATAGTTTTTTAGCTTAATAATTTAGGTGAGGAACAAAAAATTGGGGTTACAAAAGAAAAAAGGGGAAATTAGATGAAAAACAAAACACTAAATAGAATGTATAAAATGTTAAAACCTAAAACAAAATCTATAATAATTATATCGATTCTTGCAATTATTATTAATATTGGAGAAGTTGTAAAACCATATTTAATAAAAATAGTAATTGATAATTATTTAAGTTCTGGATTATGGCAAAAGGGGATTATGACAATTGGAATTATAGGCATAATTTATATTGCAATTGTATTAATTGGAAATATTTTAGATTTTATTGTTAGTACTGCAACTAATATAGTAGGAGAAGATGTAATTTATTCTTTAAGAAATAAATTATATGAGTATGTCCAATATAGCAATATTCCATTTCATGATAAGACACCATCAGGAACACTATTTGTTAGAATTACAAGTGATGTAGAAGATATCACTACATTTTTTAAAGATGTTGTTACAACATTTATTAAAGATATTGTAATGATTATAGCATTAGCCATTATGATGATATCACTTGATTATAAATTAGCTTTTATATGTTTTTTATTAATTCCTTTTGTTGTATTAACATCGGTTATAATAACTAGAATTAGTAAAAATGTAAGAGAATATTCTAAGAAAGTAAAAACAAAATTAAATATCTTTTTGGCAGAGTCAATTTATGGAGTCAAATTAATAAAGATATTTAATAGACAATATGAAAAGGAAAAAGAATGTTCAGAGTTATGTAATAAATTCTATAAATCTAGAATACCTACAGCATTTACAGAGGGATTTTTAATTGCATTTATGGTTATATTTGAAAATCTAGGAGTAGCATTTATTATATGGACTTGTATAAATCATTTATTTAATATTAATTTGGAAATTGGTGTTATTTATATTTTTATTACATATTTTATTGGGAAAAGCCGTCCTTTCTTCCTATTTTTGACACTTTACAAACTATTGTGTATCATCACCAAATTCATTCAGACCATGACAACACGCAGAGATTTTATCCGGCAAGCGACCTTATTAGGAGCCGGACTTTCCATGAGTCCATTCTTTATCAACGCGACTCCTGGAAGTGTAGGAGCGAACGACAAAATACGCGTCGGACTAATTGGCTGTAAAGGGATGGGATTTTCAGACCTACAAGCCTTCCTCCGGAATCCGGAAGTCGAGTGTATCGCATTATGCGACATCGACGACGAAGTTCTCAACAGTCGCGCGGCTGAAACTCAAAAAATCACAGGCAAGAAAGTTAAAAACCTATATAAAGACTGGCGGAAACTGATCGATAACAAAGATATCGACGTTGTCATTGTCGGTACACCCGACCATTGGCACTGCCTGCAGATGGTAGCCGCCTGTGAAGCCGGTAAGGATGTTTATTGCGA
>ENA-ORLW01001185-ORLW01001185.1-human-gut-metagenome-genome-assembly--contig:-NODE-1185-length-30733-cov-3.610876_pt1 | contig 30733 bp, 39 predicted proteins | sample MGYA00243017_ERZ508829 | MGnify/ENA primary metagenome ERZ508829 (study PRJEB26277, sample SAMN04329776) | human gut metagenome | biome: human-associated habitat | host: Homo sapiens | place: USA...
ATAAATACCCGTAAAACATCCAAAAAGCCTTGCAAAAAGCATTAAACCAATTAGTGATAAAAGCCATGCTCTAATATTTGAAGATATATCATATCCTTTATAGAAAATAAGTATCATAAAAACACAAGTTGATATTACAAATCCTGTAAATGCGCAGAAAAAATATGCTGGAATGCCAAATACTGTATATCCAATACTATTTAAACTCATTTAAAATTCACTTCTTTTTTGTCTTCAAACATCATGATTAACTGCACATTTTATCACTTTGTTTTTCTGATACTTAAAACTGTCAAATTTCTTTTTCATTCTAAATTCCATAAAAAACCATAAATATTTTTTTATTACTATAATTTTCATAATTGTAAATATTCTCCAAATAAAATAACTGAAAAAATTATATCATGGCAATGTAACCACTTACTTTTATACGACAATAATGTCATTTATATGTCGTTTTTTACAAATAAATGAAATTTTAACAAAAAAAGTAAGCCGTTTCAGCTTACTTATTACCTAATAAATATCTATTATATAACTTTTTAAATACTTCCTTTTGACTTCTACTAATAGGAAGTATTTGATCATTATTTAACTGGACACTATTATGATTAATATCCTTAATATAATCCATATGTACAATAAAACTCTTATGACAAACACAAAAAGAATCATTCAACAAAGAAATCAAATCGTTGATTTTCAAAGAAGTTTTATAAACTTCTTTTTTAGTATAAACATAAGAGACCCTTGATTGCCTTTCAATATAAAGAATATCTTTTTGATAAACTTCATTCTTTTGTTTATTCCAAGAAATATATAAATACTGGGATTTAAGATGATAAATATTTTCTTTTGCTTGTTTAACTCGCTTTTCATCTATTTCTATTGTATCAATTTTTCCGTCACCATCAAGATATTCAGAAAAACATATAGCCGAATATCCGTACTGCTGTTCCTATTTCTAGTATTCTTTTTGGTTTTTCTTCTATTAATATTTTACTAATTACTTCTAATGTATCATCCATAATTATTGGTATATGTTCTTCTAAAGCTTTTTGTTTTATTTTTTCTAATTCTTTTTTATTCATCTTATCTCTCCTTGCATCTCTCTTTTTTCCTTTTATAAAAAATAGAGCCTTTTCTTTTTTGAAAAAGCTCTATTTTTTAATTTATCCTCTTCTTGCTTCTCTTTCCCTTGTTTTTGTGTCTAATGTTTTCTTTCTTAGTCTTATATTTTTAGGAGTAATTTCTACAAGTTCATCTTCTGCTATAAATTCAATAGCTTTTTCAAGTGACATTTGAAGTGGTGGAACTAAACGAAGTGCATCATCTGAACCTGAAGCTCTTGTATTAGTTAAATGTTTTTCTTTACATACATTAATTGCAATATCTTCATTTCTAGAGTTAATACCAACTATCATTCCTTCATATACTTCTACACCTGGACCTATCATTAATTCTCCTCTTTCTTGTGCATTGTATAGCCCGTAAGTAACTGATGTTCCTGCTTCAAAAGCGACTAGTACTCCTCTTGTTCTTGATGATATTTCTCCTTTATATGGTTCATAACATTCAAAAATACTATTCATTGTTCCTGTACCTTTAGTATCTGTTAAGAATTCTGTTCTATATCCTATAAGTCCTCTTGCTGGAATTTTGAACTCCACTTTTGTATGTCCACTTTCAGCTGGTTCCATATTAACCATTTCTGCTTTGCGTCTTCCTAATTTTTCTATAACAGTTCCAATTGCTTCATCTGGTACATTAACAACCAACCTTTCCATTGGTTCACATTTTACACCATCAATTTCTTTAAATATAACTTTAGGTCTAGATACTAATAATTCGAATCCTTCTCTTCTCATAGTTTCGATTAATACAGATAGATGTAATTCTCCACGTCCGCATACTTCAAAACTTTCTGCTGAATCTGTTTCTTTAACTCTAAGACTTACATTTCTTTCTAGTTCTTTCATCAATCTATCACGTATATGTCTTGAAGTAACAAATTCTCCTTCTCTTCCAGCAAGAGGCCCATTATTAACACTAAAAGTCATAGATACTGTTGGTTCATCTATATCTACAAAAGGAATTTTTTCTGGATTGTTTATGTCACAAATTGTATCACCAATATTTATGTCTGCAATACCAGATAATGCAACAATATCTCCTGCATCTGCTTCTTCTACTTCTGTTCTTTTAAGTCCCATATATGTAAATAATTTTGCAATTTTTCCTTGTACATTTTTATCTTGTTTACAAATAACTATTGGCATTCCTGCTTTTATTTTTCCTCTTTCTACTCTACCAACTGCTATTCTTCCTAAATACTCATCATAATCTATATTAGATACAAGTATTTGCATATCACCATCCATATCACATGATGGAGGATCTATTTGCTCAATAATTGTATCAAATATACAATGAACATTATCTGTTTCATCTTCTAGATGCATTTTTGCAATACCATTTTTAGCTGATGCATATATAACTGGAAAGTCTAGTTGTTCGTCATTTGCATCTAATTCTATAAATAGTTCTAATACTTGGTCTACAACTTTTAATGGATTTGCTCCTGGTCTATCTATTTTATTTATAACTACTATTGGTTTTAAATTTAATGCCAAAGATTTTTTTAGAACCTCTCTTGTTTGTGGCATTGGACCTTCGAAAGCATCTACTAATAATAAAACACCATCAACAGTTTTTAATACACGTTCAACTTCTCCTCCAAAATCTGCATGTCCTGGTGTATCTACTATATTAATTTTTACACCATTATACATTACTGATGTATTTTTAGAAAGAATTGTAATTCCTCTTTCTTTTTCAATATCTCCTGAATCCATTACTCTTTCTGCTACTTGCTCATTTTCTCTAAATATATGACTTTGTCTTAGTAGTGCATCTACTAATGTAGTTTTTCCATGATCAACATGGGCAATAATCGCTATATTTCTTATATTTTTATTATTCATTTTAATTACTCCTACTCTTTATAAAGATTCTTTATATTCATCGCTAGTTCCTTCTAGCTCTCTTATTGATAATTCTATTTTTCTTTTTTCTTTATCAAGCTCTATTATTTTAGCATTGACCTTATCTCCAACTTTTAATACATCATCTGGTCTTGCTATTTTTTTCTCACATATTTGTGATATATGAACTAGTCCTTCAATCCCTTTTTCTAATTGAACAAATGCTCCAAATGGCATTATTTTCACTACTTTTACTGTAGCAACATCACCAATATGATATTTTTCATCTATTTTATTCCAAGGATTTGGTCCTTTTTTCTCATATATTAACATAAGTCTTCTATTTTCTTTATCTGCTTGCTTTATTCTTACTTCTATTTGTTCGTTTACTTTTAAAATATCTTCTGGTTTTTGATTTCTTCCCCAAGCCATTTCTGAAATATGTAAAAGGCCTTGAACTCCGCCAACATCAACAAAAGCTCCATATGTGCTTATACTTGTAACAGTTCCTTTATATACTTTGCCTTCTTCTACATTATCCCAAAATTCTTTTAATTTTGCTGCTTTTTCTTCTTCTATTACATCTTTTATAGAACCTATTATTTTTCTATTTTTTTCATTATATTCAATTACTCTAAATCTTACTTCTCTATTTAAATAATCATTTACATTCTCATTTCTTGCCATGCCAGATAATGATAACGGAATAAATATACGAATACCATTATAATTAACAATAAACCCATTATCATTTACTTCTGTTACCTTTTCTTTAAATATGCATTTATGATTTACCTTACTTTCAAATTCTTTTTTTGCAAGTTTCAATTTAGATCTTTTATATGATAAAACAACATTTCCTAGACCATCATTTAATTTTAAAACTTCTGCTGTTATTCTATCACCTTGTTTAAATTCGTCTAATGGATTTGCATTTTCGTCGTATGAATACTCATCTTTTGAAATTATCCCATCAGCTTTATATCCAATATCTACAAAAATCTCTCCATTTGAACTTATATTAATAATTTTTCCTGTAACAGTCTTACCTTCTTTTATATCTTTTAAAGACTGATCAATAAACTCTTCAAAACTTATATTATCTTCATACTTTTCCATAAAAAATACCACCTTAATGGTTCATTATTATATATTATTTTTTTTCATTTGTCAACATAATTATATTGTCCATTATTTCTTTTGTTACCTTATTTAGAACCTCTTTATCTTTTTCTTTTCCATAATATTCACTAAAGTCTAAAGACTTTCCATAATTTAAATAAACTTTAGTAAATGGTTTAAATGTACCTTGTATTCCAATAGGAATTACTTTTGTTTTAGTTCTTAAAGCCATAAAAGCTGCTCCATTTTTTGCATCTAGATTTTTTTCCATTCCCCTTCTAGTTCCTTCTGGAAAAATTCCTAGTACCTCCCCGTTTTTTAAAGCTTTTATAGATCTCTTCATTGCTTCGATATCATTTTTCTCTCTATTAACAGGTATTACATCACCTATGTGTAATACCCATGTAAATAAGGCATTTTTAAACATACTACTTTTACACATAAATCTAACAAATCGATTTGATGATGTTATTACTGCAATTGCATCTAAATAATTTAGATGGTTTGCACATACTATATAACTTTTTTCATCTTCTGGAATACCTTTTTCTCCAATATTCTCTATTCTAAAAACAATTCGATATAAAAAGTGTACAAAATGTACTAAAAACTTTCTCCAAAAAGTTTTTTTCTTTGAATCTGGCATTTCTTTATATGCTTTTTCTTCCAAGGTTATTTCTTTTTTCTTTTTGTTAATAATTTTTTTTATTTCTGAGACTACTTGATTTATATTTTTTTTACTAGAATCTATAACTATAGCATCTTTTGCTATCTTTAAAGCTCCATATTCTTTATTTCTATCATTTTCATCTCTAGCTTTCATATCTATTAAAACTTGCTCGTATGTTGATTCTATATTATTTTTTATATTTTGCTCATATCTTCTCTTTGCTCTTTCTTCTACATTTGCATCTAAATAGATTTTTACATCTGCATTTGGAAATACAACTGTTGTTATATCTCTTCCTTCCATTATAACATCTTGTGATTTTGCCATTTTTCGTTGTAAATCAACTAATTTTTCTCTAATTTCTTTTATGCTAGACACTGGTGATACTATTTCTGTAACTCTATTTGTTCTTATTTCACTACTTACATCTTGTCCATTTAATAAAACTATTTGCTTATCTTTTGTTTCTTTTAAACTTATATCAATATTATTAAGTAGTTCTTTTATTTTATCTAATTCATCTAATTTAATATTTTTATTAAGCATTTCTAATGCAACACATCTATACATTGCCCCTGTATCAATATTAATTAATCCAAGCTTTTGTGCCAATATTTTAGTTACAGTTCCTTTTCCACTTCCTGCTGGTCCGTCTAAAGCTACTATAAAAGCCATATAATCCTCCTATTTTTATAATTTAAGATTTCTTACTTAAGTTAATATACATATACTATAACAAGTTTTACTTTTTATCATTATTTCTCTGAACATTTATTCCTTTTGCTAAAATATCTATTCTTTGAACATTCATTGTTGTTAATCTTTCTATTTCTTTTTTGCATTTTAGTTTAAATTCTCTTAATTCTTTTATTATATTAATTCCATAATTTATTACTACTTCCATATAAATATAAGGACCTGATTCAGATTTTTGAACTCTTATTCTAGATATTTTATAAATTGCATTATTTCTAATTGCTAAATATTCAATTATTTGTCTAAAAACATTATCTGATATTGTAAAATTACCTAAATAACTAAAAGTAGGTCTTATTATAGATTTTTCTGCTATATATGGAACATTTCCCTTTCCCTTTGATTTAAATATTTGAAGTGGATCTAACATATATCCTGAAAAATCTTTTTTTATTTCGAATGTAGGTACTGGTATTACATGTTTTCCTTCAGTCACACGAATTCTTCTTGCTTTTTCCATTTCTTCTTCTGTTGCAACATCATTAATATAAATAGTTTTTGATATTTTAGGAAGTCCCAAATTTTCTGCTATTTTTTGCACCATCCCATCAGAAGTACCTAAAATTAATATTCCATCTGGTTTATATTTTTTTATTGCTTTTCTTATTTCTTCTTTTTCTTTCTCCTTAATAAATAAAGCATGTTTAACAGTTTCTATTTTTGTTGGAGCTTTTTTTGCAGACTCTCCTGCAATCACAGCATTATCTTTAATTAATAACCCATCATCTATAATATAATTTATACCATTTTCACTTGCAACCATCTGAGCTCTATAACTTTTCCCCGTTCCAGATGAACCCACAAAAGCATATACTTTCATATTATTCATATTATAAATCATTGTATTCTCCCTTACATAAAAATATAATTAGTATTATTCACATCTTATTTAAAATCACATTCTAGCCTCGAAATGGTTAATATATATAAAAATTTAAACCAATCGCCGATGGTACATCCTTAGCCCACTCTTCTACCTAAACTGCGTGGTATAAAAGTAATTCCTACCACTCACCCGCCACGCTTCAAGATTGGTTTAAATTTATATATATATTAACCATTTCGAGGCGGTAACATTACCACTTTAATAAAAAATAAGCCATGAATAACTTTAAATTAATCTAATTTATTTAATATAGAAATAGTAAAATTAAGATTTTTGTATGATGAATTTATTTTTTCAGGTTCTTTCACAATTTCTATATTTTCTCTTTCTTTTAGTTCATCATAAAGTGCTGTACTTCCATCATCTACTACTATAATTCTTCCTTTTATATTATCTAATATAGATAAGTCTTCTACAGTTTCCATTTGTGGACTATATGCCTTATATGCATCTTCAACTGTCCAATGATATGCATTGTAATAAATTTGCTTATTTTCTGGATATTTTATAGCGATTATAGACCCTGCTCCTATTTCTCTATATATAAATATGTCATCTGCTTGTATATTATTATTTATAACTTGTGTTACTTTTTCATTACTTTCATCATAGTTTTCTCAATAAAATTTATAAGCATTTATTCCAAATAAAATAATTATAATGCTTGCAAATACTGCAATTATCCATTTTTTGTCTTCTAATGAACATATGTAACTAATGGCAAATATAAGTAATCCGGGTCATAGGTATTGTATATCTAGTTGTAAATATATCTGTTACTATTGATAATAATAGGCTCGCTACTATTACTCCAAAATAGACAATTAAAGCCCATATACATACTTTTATATTTGAATCTTCTTTTCTCTTTTTTACTATTTTTAAAGCTACATAAATCAAAACTATACTTGCAAATATAAAAATAATTGTTTTTAATATCTTTGACTCTATCATTCCTGTATAATTAAATGTTAGTATATCAAATAAAATGTCTGGATATTTTATTTGTATCCAAAAACCTCCAGATACTCTAAACGCCTGTTTTAAAAATACTATTAATCCGTGGGATAAATAATACTACTTGGCTTATTCCTGTAATTAAAAATTCCTTAATATATTTCTTGTTTTTTATTGTGTATGCAAATAGCATTAAATTAATAATTCCTATCGCCATCATCGCAAAGTAGTGTGTATATGCACTTAATAAGCTGAATATAGCAAACAATATCCAATTCTTTTTATTACTTTCTTTTCTTACTATTCTATATGCATATATTCCTGTTAATGTTACAAGTACTGCAGCCCATGAATACATTCTAATTTCACTACTATATAATAACATTACTGGTAAAAACATTGATAAAAAGGAAAAAATGATACCTGTTTTTTCTCCAAAGTCTTTTCTAATATGTGTGTATCCTAAAATACTTAATACTATCATTCCAAGTATTGAGAAAATTCTAAGTGAAATTATACTATTTCCCGTAAATAGTGTAAAGAATTTTGCAAATACATAATAAAATAAAGGATGAACATCTGCTGCACCAATTTTTACTAAATCTATAAAATTGTGATTTACTAAACCTAAAGTATATGTTTCATCAAACCATATATTTGTATGTAGTCCAGCTAAAATCATAAAAATAGCACCAATTACTATAACCATTATATGTATAAATTTCATATTTTTTCCTGTTTTTATTAATTTATTATTATCTTCTATTTGCATTATATTCTCTCCTTATTTTGTAATTTTTGTTATTTATTTACACATTCTTTAGTATTATAACACTATGAGAATTATTTTTCCATACTTATGATAAAAAATTATGTTACATTTATGTTAATCTTGCCATTTGTATAAAAATGTAATAAACTACTTTTATATTAAACACTAGAAAATAAAAAATGGAATGTATTAATATTTAAATACATTCCATTTTTTATTTATTTATGAAACCTCATTTATTTTTATATCTCTAACATGATTAATTTTTTCCCATTTAGTTTCTCTTTTAAATAAACATTTAAAATTAATTAGTAACCATGAACCTAAGAATAGTGGATATAAAGCTAAACCTTTAATCATTGGTTTTATTGGTTTTTTATCTAAAATCATAATAATAATTGCTGTAAATATTGGTAATAAAAATGTTGGTAATAAATATCTTAAACAATTAATAACCAAATCCATAGTTGTCATTCCATTTCCAAAATACATAACAAAATTTAGTATTAATAAAACTATTGTTAAAACAAACATTGGTATACTTCCAAGCATATATAATAAACCATCAAAATTCATTAAAGTCTTATGTTCTTTTACGGCTGCTGCTAGTGGTTTTGTATATTCTTTTAAACATTGCATATGTCCGGACCGTCCATCTTGATCTTTGAGACCAGCTTTGTTTAAATCCTACTGGTTGTTCATCATAGACTATTGCATCTGTTGCCCATCCTAATTTTTTACCAGATATAATCGTTTTTAATGAAAATTCTATATCTTCTGTAAGTGTTACAGTATCAAAACCATTTGTAGGTTTTACTAAATCGAATTTTACCATAAATCCAGTACCATTAATTAGTGGTGACAAGCCTAAATTATATCTTGCTAAATGATAGAATCTATTCATTGTCCAATAAAATATTGCATAACCTGCTGATACCCAACTGTCTGTTGGATTTTTTATATCTCTATACCCTTGAACAACTTCTTCACCTTGACATAGTTTTTTGTTCATATTTTTTATAAAGTTAACATCAACTATATTATCTGCATCAAATATACAAAAAGCATCATATGGTGCATCTTCTTCTATTTTTTGTTTCAAAAACCAGTCTAATGCATATCCTTTTGTTTTGTGTTCTTCATCAAATCTTTCATATACAATAGCTCCAGCTTTTCTTGCAACTTCTGCTGTATTATCTGTACAGTTATCTGCTATAACATATATATCATATAACTCCTTAGGATAATTTTGCTTTTTTAAACTTGTTATTAAGTTTCCTATAACTATTTCTTCATTATGTGCTGGTATAATAGCCATAAATCTGTTGTCTTTCTCTTTTATAATAGGTTTATCTTTTAGCTTTACTAAAGAACATATACTTACCATTAATTGATATAACCAATATATAGTAACTATCCATACTAAAGCTTGTTGTAACATATATAAATATTCCATTTTTTCTCTCCTCTTTAATAATACTTTATATTATTAAATATACTTCATATATTATTATACTATTTAATTTTATTTTTGCAACTTTTTATGATTAATTTTCTGTTTTTTCATCATTTTCTTCTATTTTTGCTTCTAAATCTTTCATACTTAGGTTTATTCTTCCTTGTGAGTCAATCTCTGTAACTTTTACTGTTACTTCATCACCCACTCCTAATACATCTTCTACTTTTTCTACTCTCTTACTTGATATTTTAGAAATATGAAGTAATCCTTCCTTACCTGTACCTAAATCCACAAAAGCTCCAAAAGACATTATTTTTGTAACTATTCCATCATATATTCCTCCGAACTTCTATTTCTCTTGCAATATCTTTTATCATTTTTAATGCTTTTTCTCCACTTTCAGTATCTGTACTATAAACACATACATCTCCATTTTCTTCTATATCAATTTTTACACCTGTTTCTGCAATTATTTTATTAATCATTTTTCCACCAGGTCCTATTACATCTCTTATTTTATCTACACTAATTTTTGTAGTTAAAATTCTTGGTGCATATTTTGATATTTCTTTTCTTGGTTCTTTAATTTCTTTTAACATAATTTCATCTAGTATATAATCTCTTGCAATTTTTGTTCTTTCGAAAGCTTCCTTTATTATATCATATGTCAAGCCATCTATTTTAATGTCTACTTGTATAGCTGTAATTCCATCTTTTGTCCCACCTACTTTAAAGTCCATATCTCCAAAGAAATCTTCTAGTCCTTGAATATCTGTAAGCATAACATATCTATCTGGATTATTTTTATCTGTTACTAATCCTGTTGAAATTCCTGCAACTGGTTTTTTTATTGGAACACCTGCATCCATTAATGCTAAAGTACTACCACAAATACTTGCTTGTGATGTTGAACCATTTGAAGATAAAACTTCTGATACAACTCTTATTGCATATGGAAATTCTTCTTCTGATGGAAGTACTGGAACTAATGCTTTTTCAGCTAATGCTCCATGTCCTATTTCTCTTCTTCCTGGTCCTCTTGAGGGTCTTGCTTCTCCTACACTGTATGATGGGAAGTTATAGTGGTGCATATATCTTTTGCTTTCTTCTTCATCTATACCATCTAGCATTTGTTCTTCACTTTTCATTCCAAGTGTTGCAATAGACATTACTTGTGTTTGTCCTCTTGTAAATATAGCACTACCATGAACTCGTGGTAAAACACCAACTTCACAAGAAAGCTTTCTTAAATCTGTAAGTCCTCTTCCATCTGGTCTTTTGTGTTCTTCTAGAATCATTTCTCTTACACATTTTTTCTCTAAATCGTGTATGCTATCTGCTATATCTTGTTTCTTATTTTCTGTTTCTTCTTCTCCATATTTTTCTACAAAATATGCTAATATATCTTCTGTAATTTTTGAAATATTTTCATCTCTTATTTCTTTATCTATAGCTTGTACATCTTTGTACATTCTGTCTTTAAAATTAGTTTCTATTTCTTCATATACATCTTTATCTACTACAAAAGATTTATATTCAAATTTTGGTTTACCAATTTCTGATTGTATATTAGAAATAAACTCACATATATTTTTAATTTCTTCATGCGCTTTTTTTATTGCTTCTAGCATGCAATCATTTGGTATTTCATCAGCTCCTGCTTCTATCATTGTTATTTTTTCTTTTGTTGCTGCAACAGTTAATGTTAATCTTGAATTTTCTCTTTGCTTAACTGTTGGGTTAATTACTATTTCATCATTTACATATCCTACATTTACTGCAGCTGTTGGTCCACCAAATGGAATGTCTGAAATTGAAAGTGCACAAGAGGCACCAATCATTGCACATACTTCTGGTGAATTATCTTGTTCTACAGATAGTACTGTAGCTACTACACACACATCGTTTCTAAAATCTTTTGGAAATAGAGGTCTTAGTGGTCTATCTATTGCTCTTGATGTTAATATTGCTTTATCTGCTGGCTTTCCTTCTCTTTTTTGAAAACTTCCTGGTATTTTTCCGAACAGCATATAATTTTTCTTCGTAATCTACAGAAAGAGGAAAGAAGTCTATTCCATCTCTTGGTTCTTTTGATGCTGTTACATTTACCATAACAACAGTATCTCCATATCTTACCATTACACTTCCATTTGCTAAACCTGCAATTTTACCTGTTTCGATAGTTAAATCTCTACCTGCTAATTTTGTACTATAAGTTTTAAACATAAAATCTCTCCTTTTTATTTATATTTATTTTATACTAGAAATTAGTGGTAACCTCGATGAAATTTTCTAACTGTTGATATTTTTTATATTAAATGTAATTAATGTATTCTTTTTTATTAACCACAAAAAAACTTCATCCAAGCTACATACTAATTTTTAGTATTAAACATCTACTTATTATATTTTTTGCTAATTTGATTAATTTGATTTTAGTAATTTTTGTTAAAAATATGTTGGTTTTAGGTATTTTACAATTTTTAATATGTTACTTCATTTTTAGAAATTTGTTTTATTACAATATATTATTTTTCATAAATTAATATTTTATAATTTATTTCTAACTTTTATGACATTACTTTTAAGAAAAAATGGACGCTTTTGCATAGAGCCAAAAACGTCCTATTGTTTTTATTATTTTCTTAATCCTAATTTTTCAATAATGTCTCTATATCTTTGGACATCTTTCTTACCTAAATAGTTAAGTAAGTTTCTTCTTGAACCAACCATTTTTAAAAGACCTCTTCTTGAATGATTATCTTTTTTATGAACTTTTAAGTGTTCTGTTAGTTCATTAATTCTTTCTGTTAAAAGAGCTATTTGAACTTCTGGAGAACCAGTATCTTTTTCATCTCTTTTATAAGTATTAATAATTTCTTGTTTTCTTTCCTTTGTCATTTATTTAGCACCTCCTGATAATTTTTGCCTTAAACCGAGTTATAGTGGTGTGTTTTTTCTAAAACTAAGTATAAGGTCTATTTTGTTTTTCGAAACATGTTAATTTTACCACATTTTACTAGTAAATGCAAGCCTTTTATTTATATTTTAAAGTTGTTTTTGATTCTTTCTATAGCTTCTATTGTATTTTCCTTACTTCCAAATGCAGTTAATCTAAAATAACCTTCACCACTTGGTCCAAATCCAACACCTGGTGTTCCTACAACTGCTACTTCATTTAGCAATTTGTCAAAAAATTCCCAGGATTTAACTCCTTTTGGTAATTCAAGCCAAATGTATGGTGCATTTATACCTCCGTATACAGTAAATCCTGCTTCTTGTAAACCTTCTCTAATAATCTTAGCATTTTCTTGATAATACTTAATATTTTCATTTATTTGTTTTCTTCCTTCTTCTGTATAAATGCTTTGTGCTCCTCTTTGTGTTATATATGAAGCCCCATTAAATTTTGTACATTGTCTTCTATTCCATAATTTATTTAAATTTATTTCTTCACCTGTTTTTGTATATCCTTTTAACTCTTTTGGAATAACTGTATATCCGCATCTAACACCTGTAAATCCTGCTGTTTTAGAAAAGCTTCTAAATTCAATTGCTACTTCTTTTGCTCCTTCAATTTCGTAAATACTATGTGCAACATCTTCTTCTGTTATAAATGCTTCATATGCACTATCGAATAAAATAATTGCTTTATTTTGCTTTGCATAATTTACCCATTTTGATAATTGTTCTTTTGTAAGAACTGTTCCTGTTGGATTATTAGGTAAGCACAAATATATCATATCTGGTACTTCTTTTGGAAAACTTGGTTCAAAATTATTTTCTTTATTACATGGCATATATATTATATTATCATATTTTCCTGTTTCTTCATTAAAATTTCCAGTTCTTCCAGACATCACATTAGTATCTAGATATACCGGATATACGGGATCTGTTATTGCTACTTTATTATTTACATCAAATAAGTCTACAATATTACCCGTATCGCATTTTGCTCCATCTGATACAAATATCTCATCTTTTTCAATTATTACTCCTCTTTTTTTATAATCTATTTCGGCTATCTTCTCTCTTAAAAAATCATATCCTTGCTCTGGTCCATATCCTATAAACGTTTCCTTTTTAGATAAATCATCTGCAGCATTTTTCATTGCTTCAATACATTCTTTTGCAATTGGAAGTGTTACGTCTCCAATTCCTAATTTTATTACCTTTTTATTAGGATTATTCTTTTGAAATTCTGCTACCTTTTTTGCTATAGTGGAAAAAAGATAACTATCTTGTAATTTTAAAAAATTTTCATTTATATTAATCATAGTTTTTAATTCCTTTCATGTTTTGTATAAGTTTGATAATAATCTTATTTTTTTGTTAACTTTATTAAATAATCATTTTTATAATGTTCCCTCAAACACAGTTGTTGCAGGTCCTGTCATATATATATGATTATTTTCTTTATCCCATTTTATATGTAAATTTCCTCCTAGTAATTCTACATTTGCTTTATTTTCTATATATCCATTTAAATTACAAGCCACAACTGATGCACAAGCTCCTGTTCCACAAGCAAGTGTTTCTCCTGCGCCTCTCTCCCATACTCTCATTTTTATATTATTTTTATCTACTAATTCAATAAATTCAATATTGGCTCTTCTTGGAAAATGTTCATCTCTTTCTAAGACTTTACCATATTTTTCAATATCAAAATCTTTAACATTTTTAACTATTGTTATTGCATGTGGATTACCCATAGATACACATGTAAAAATAAATACTTTATCATCTACCTTTATTTCTAAGTTTTTAACAGGACATTCATCTGAAATAACTGGAATTTTACTTGGCTCTAAAATAGGCTCACCCATATCTACCTCTACTGTTTCTACTTTTCCTTCTTTAATATTAAGTTTTAATCTTTTAATTCCAGCTAAAGTTTCTACAGTAATATTCTCTTTTTTAGTTAGTCCTTTATCATAAACAAACTTTCCTACACATCTAATTCCATTACCACACATCTCTGCTTCTGTTCCATCATAGTTAAACATACGCATTTTGAAATCTGCAATATCACTTTTGCAAATTAATATCAGCCCATCTGATCCAATTCCAAAATGTCTGTTACTAACAAATTGAGCTAGTTTTGGTACATTTTCTATTTTCTGCCCTTCTGTACAATTAATATAAACATAATCGTTTCCTAGCCCATGCATTTTTGTAAATTTAATCATAATTTTTCACCTCTTAATTAGGTATTAATAATCAATACAATATAATTATATTATATTGATTGTTATTTTATCATAAGTATTTTATTTTGCAATCTTTTTTGAGTTTCAATTATATTAATCATCATTTAATTTTGCCGCTGATTAACTCCTATAAACTGGGATTTAGCTATGTCCTGTTCTTATGTATTCTATCAATGCTTCTACATCATCAAAATCATCATAATCACCATTTATACCATCTCGGTGATAAATCACCCCATTTTTCTCGTTCCTTTCAAGGCAATCTAAAAGATAATTTTCTCCATATCTTCTGGCAAATTCAGTAAAAGCATAGGGTTTTATTTTACCTAGTAATCCTTTTCTGCACTTTTCATTACATTCATAACAATGTTCGATTTTCTTAGATATTGAGCATCGTCTGTTTTCGCACCAGTTTTTGTCTGAACATTCACCCGAATCACAACCACCACAAGTCACATTTTCAGAACATAGACAACACGCTAGTCCACATCGTGCAATTCCTAACTCTCGCCTCATAGTAGCACCTCCAAATTTCAATTTATCTTTCTATCACATTATATCAAATGACTTTCCAAATATCAAATAACTTTCCAATTTTATACGTCTTATTTATCCTATAAAAAAAGCTGGTGTAAAACATTTTTCTCATGTTTTACACCAACTATTGACTTTAAACCTTGCTATCTTTATATGGTGGCTTCACCTGGAATCGAACCAGGGACACAGGGATTTTCAGACCTCCACTCTAATTGATTCTTCATTCGCTCAAAACCACCGTATATTCAGTTATTTATAAACTTTTAAAATAGTCCCTATTCTTTCCATACCCTAATTATACCCTAGAACTTTTTTAAAGTCAATCCTCAAATTATTGTTTGATTTAGACACAAATTCCAAGTTTTTCGTAATAATTTTCTAGTTGTTCTATAGAATCTGTTTGCTCATCTTCATCAACATGTAAATATCTTTCTGTCATTTGAACAGTAGAATGACCTAATAATGCTTGAATATTTTTAAGTTTTACTTTTGCCTCATAAAGTCTAGTAGCAAATGTATGTCTAAATCTGTGTAAAGAAATGCCCTTTAGATTGTGTTTTGTTAATAAATCTTCTAATCTACATCTTAAACAATCTCCAACAATAGGATTACCTTTTTTGTTAATAAATACAAAACTATTTTCATCAACTTTTCCCTCTCTTTGTAAAGTATCATTATATACTTCTTTTAAGATATTATAAACACCTTTTGACATAGGAACTTCTCTTTTACTTGTACGAGATTTTAATGCAGTTTCTTCTAAAGAAGATCCAACTTTTACAATTTCACCATTTATATATTCGTAATCATCTACTCTTTGATATGATTGTCTAACATATATTTTTCTATTCTTGAAATCAATATTTTCCCATTTTAATCCACACAATTCGCTTGTTCTTAATCCTGTATCTATCAAAACAGCAAATGGGTAACACATTTCATCATCTTTAAAAATATCTATTAGTTTTTTCTCCAACTCAATATCAACACACATCATTGTATTTGGTATGACTGGAGGAATTTCTATATCAACTACTGGACTTTGCTTTATGATCTTATCTTTTACAGCTCTAGCATATCCTTCTTGTAGCAGTAGATATATTTGTTTTATTGTGGATGGTGAGTAGTCAATCATCAAATCATTGATAAATATTTGTATTTCTATTGTAGTTACTTCTGATAGGTATCTTTCTCCAAAAACTCTAATTATATGATTTTTTGTTTTACTGACATATCCTTTGAAAGTAGTTTTGGCTTTGTGTCCGTGTTTATAAGTCCATAACCACTCATAAAACCAATCTTTAACTTTTTTGTCATTTGCTTTTTGTTCTAATTCAGGGTTTTTTGCTTTTAAAAGTTCTAATATCTTTTTTATATTATTGTATATTGAATTTAAATCTTCAATAAACTTCGATTTTTTCTTTGCATTAACAATTTCTATTATTTCATTATATAATGTATCACTTTGATTTCTTAACTTTTCATAGTATTCAATCGTAATAAATTGTATAGATATTGATATTCTAGTATATTCTTCTTTCATATCAACAAAATCTTTACATTTTTCTTTTAAAGATTTCTTTCGCATTTCTAATCTTCTAGTGTCTATATCATATAATGAAACCTGTTGCTGTAGAACAAAAACTCTACCTTCCCAGCTATCACCTCTTTTTCTATTTCCATATTTATCTTTAACTTGATTCTCTTTTACTTTTACACCCATAATATCATTCCTTTCTTAAAATTATTTTTAAGAAAGTTAATGACAAGTGAAAATATACACTTAGTTAAAGACATAAAATATATTCTTTTATATCTTACATTATACAATATGGAATAGAATTTGTCAGCCCATTTTTGCTTAATAATCAACATAGAATTTTCCTATATGTGATTTAAACCATTCTGGTAATAGCTCTTTGTTAATGACAATTCTTCTTTGGAATTTTATGCACGGAAAATCGGCTTCTTTTGTGAGTTTTGCCATTAGTTGCTTACTTATTCCCATAAGTTTAGCAGCTTGTTCTATATTTATTCCTATTTGCTCCATACGACATCCTTTCAATAAAAAATGCGAGTAACAGAAGATGTTTACTCACATTTTGATATTATCTTTTTAAACTCTCATCAGCTTCTTTGCCTACAAGAATACACGCATATATAACAAAAGTTATTGCTCCTCCAATAAATAAACCAAGCAATAATCCTAATAAAAACATCTTCATATTATTTCACTTCCTTTTTTCTTTTAAGTATCTATTAGCAAGTCCTATAACTCCTTCTTTTCCATACATTGTTTGAAGTGATTGTGCTTCTTTAATAAAATCCTCTAAATCAATGTTAATTCTTTTGTCTTTTTGCTTTAAATTGTGTAAAGCAATTACACAATAAGCAAGACCTTGATCAAAATTATACAATTCTCTTGCCATTATAAAACCTCCACTTTAATATATTTAGGTACATCTGCTGCTCGACCTAGTTCTTTTTTAAATTCAAATCTTCTCTTTTTCTCATTATAAGAATAAGCACTTTTATTCCAGTTTCTAAATGCCATATTAGTCATTCTTTTTGGTTTTGATAATTCAGCACTCGCTTGATTGTGCATATTTCTTAATATTAAGTCATCTGCATTATTCTTAAATTGAGCAATCTTTCTTTTAGTTTTAATATGTTCTTTTGTAGCTTCAATATGTTTCTTCTGATTTTTGCTTTTTCTTTCTTGTTTAATATGAACATATCTTTTATCTTTTTTTAACACTTGTGTTACTGCACTTTTTGAAATATCTAACTTTTTTGCAATATCTACTGGTCTTAATTTTTCAATAAAGTACATATTCAAAATTATTTCTTTACGATTTTTCATAAGTGCCTCACTTCCTTTACTTAACTTTTTGCTAACACTTTAAATGCTTGACAAAACTAATAAGAAGTGGGCTTCTTATTTTATATGTAAGGCTATATAGATTAGGTATTAAGCCAATTCTAATTAGCTTTGAATGAGATTTATTATTAACAAATTTCATAAACTCATTTCCTCCCTTCTATATACAATCCCACTTCTCATTAAAAACCGAAGCTGTTTTTATAAATTTTTTAAATTTTTTTTGATTTGTTTTTTGGCTTTATTAACACTATCCCTTACTGCATCTGGTGTAGTGCCTTCTTCTATTGCTATTACAACAAGAGGAATATCTTGAAATTTGTTTTTATAAAATCTTTCGTTTTGCTTTACAGAAAGAGTTTTCTTTAAAAATTCTTGTACTCTTTTTTCTTCGATTTCTTTTAAAACTTCGTTTTCAATATTGCTATTACTTGGTATTTTATTTATATCTTCTTGTTTAAAAAAACGATCTAAATGCCTCTCTAGTTCGTGCCTTCTTTTGTTACTTTCATAATTTTGTGATTTAAGTAAACAATAATATATATCCTTATTTACTGCTTGAAGTACATAAGTTTCTGAATTCTTAAAAAAGCCTACAGTATAGGTTGCAAAAACTTTAATCATAGCTTCTTTAGAATTGTTTATCTTTTTTCGCAAATCTATATATTCCCTTTTTGTAATTTCAACACAATCTTCAAACTGTGTTCCTATTGCAAATTGCATATAATATTTAACATAGAAGTCATATTTATTTATCTCATCATAATTTTTAATATTTCCTTTCATTATTAACCTCCAACAATCGAATTTCTTTGAAATCTCGGTTGTATAGAGGTGGAGATTTATTTCTAATAATAGAGAAATGAATAACAAAAAAATCACTTGCATTAAGGCAGACTGTCCCTAAACAAGTGATTTTTATATATTCAATTAAATATCCCCCAGACAATGATTGAATCATCTACTACATCTCCATTTTTACAATTCAATTTCTTTGTCTGGTGTTTCCGTGAAATAATTTCATCTATTGTTCGGAGTTGTTCCAACTCAATTCACGGACACTATACTCTAGATTTTGTAATTTTTATTAAAAAGTGGAGATAAAAAGGATTTTGTGTAGAAAAAAAGGAAAATGTGGACAAAAAAAGAGCCAATAAATGCTTGAATTTATTGACTTTATAAATATTATTTGATAAATTGTAGGAAATACAGAATGGAAGGAGGATTTTTTGATGAACAAAACAGAATTAGTAGATTCAATCGCAAAAAAAACTGGATTAACAAAAAAAGATTCAGAAGCAGCTTTGAATGCTTTCGTAGAATCAGTTACAGAAAGCCTAAAGAAAGATGATAAAGTACAACTTATTGGATTCGGATCTTTTGAAGTTAGAAAAAGAGCAGCTAGAAAAGGAAGAAATCCACAAACTAAAGAAGAAATAAAAATACCTGCATCAAACGCTCCAGTATTCAAAGCTGGTAAAGCTCTAAAAACAGCAGTTAATTAAGAGATAGAGAAAGCCCTAAATTGATTTAGTCAAACTAGGACTTTTTTATTTAATATCAATTATAAAATTGTAATTTTGTAGTTACCTATATATTATTTTCAGTAATATTTATTGTTTTTATAAATTGAATTGCTTCATCAGCATCTTCATCAATTAATCCATAATTCATAACTGCTATATTTTTATTTGTATCATAAAATGAAATATCCGCCCAATTTTTATTTTCACTATAATAGCCTACAGTAGCTTCTTTACCATTATTTAAAATGATATTTTTTGATGTTCTACCTGTACCACAAACTCCAAATGGATCGTTGTAAAAATATAACATTGCATATTGATTTTCATTATTTTTATATAATTTTAAAGCATATTTATAAAAATCATTTTCTTCGTTTTGTAGAGTTTCTTCGTAGTTCCAACTATTTGGGATATTTAATTCTAATTTGATATTATCTATTTCTTTATAATAGTTTTTTCCATCTTTCTGATTATCTACTGTTTCAACAGGACTAGAGCTAATATTTTCAACTGTAAAATTAAAGTCTACCCTATTTGTAACGCTATTTTCAATTACTTTGTATGCAACAACTATACCTATAACTATAATCAAAATAATTAAAATACCAATAATTATTTTCTTATTTCTGTTCATTTTTATCACCAATTCAACCTTTCATTTTGTAATTTAATTTTAAAAACAAATTATTATATATCTTTCAAGTTTCAAAATTTTAAGTTAATATTATAATTTATTGTCTAACACAATAATTTTTGTTACTTCAGTTAATTGTGCTGGATAGCTTTCTAAAACTGCTCCTGTCGACGTTATTGAAACATTTTGTCCTTCTTTTAAATCTGATAATTCAATTTCTGTATTGTTCCATAATAATTCTGTGTCATTATCAATAGAAAAATCAAATTCTCCTTTATAATTTATATCATTAGTATCCAATCCTTCTATTAAAATTGATGTTACTCCGTTATATTCTCTTATTTCCTTTATTTTAGCATTAAATACATCTCCAATAGTATCTTCATTTTGTCTTAATTCTTCTTCAAACCTTTCTTCATATTCTTTCATTTCTTTCTTAAAATCATTGTAATCCATAAACCAGCTACCTATCTTGATGTCATCATATCCTGCTAATGTATGAAAATCAATTACCTTATATCCTAATCCAAAGTATTCTATTGTTCCTCCATCGCTAATAATTCCTGCTGGATTTTGTATGCAAAAAATAGGTCTTTCTTGTTTTTGTACTCTATTATAATCGACTACAAAAAATATTAGTGATAATAATACCATAATTGCAATAATAACTATTATAACTTTAATTGTTTTTTTCATTTTTTCCACCTTTTTAAACCTTTCTATTATTTAGACGCTTTTTTCTTACTTTTTAGTTGGTATCTTACAAAAAAAACCGAAAAAGTTATGGTAAAAATTAAAAATATTGAAGAAATAGTTAGAATTCCAATTCCAAAATAGTTTATTTGATCTGAATTTGGTTGTTCTGGAATACCTACTTCTTCCTTTATATCTTCATTTTGTAATTCATTATATGTTTCATCTTTCAAACTTTCTTGTATTTCTGAATTACTAGTTTCGTCTTCTATTATTTCGTTATTTTGCTCGAAATAATTATCTTCTATTATCTCTGTTTCTGCTCTATTTGCTTCTTTTTTATTAAATAACATTTTAAATCCAAATACAAATGTTATAATAAACATTCCTAGATTGCTTAATAATATTTTTAAAGTATGTAGTCCTTTATAATATCGCCATTTAACTGTTCCAGTCGGTATATGTAATAATTTACTTATTTCTGTAAAAGAAAAATTGGATAAAATTTTCAATGAAATTATTTGTTTTTCTATATTATTTAGTTTGCTAATTAGTCGATTATAATTATCTCTATCAATTATTTTGTTAAGCTCATCATTAGTATCTTCTATTTCATATATATAATTTAATTCAATATTGTTCTTTTTCTTTTTTAACAAAGTTATACACTCATTTTTAGTTGTTGTATATATCCAACTTGCTTCATTGGTGCTTGGTAATTTATTTTTTTCTAATGAATATAATTTAGAAAAGAATATTTGTACTATATCTTCTGAATCTTCTTTATTTTTTAAAATACTAAAAGCAATACCATATACTAGCTTGTTATATCTGTTATATAGTTTTTCAAAAGCTATATTATTGTTGTGTTTTATTTCTATAAATAATTCTCTTAACTCATCTAAATTTATTTTTTCCATATTAGCAATCCTTTCATTATGTATAAGTTATACCATATTTTATAAAAAAAATAAAGATTAGAATTTAATATCTAATCTTCACTATAACATGTAATTTATTATTTACTTATTTAACTCTTTTTCTAAATCTCTCATATATCTTTTTTGTTGACTCTTTAAATAAGGCTTTGCTAATAGTTTCATAATAAAATTATTTACTTCTATTTTTTCAGTAAAATCTAGTTCAATATTACCATTTGGAAGTTCCTTAAAAATACCAATCCATCTACCTTTTAAATTAGCGTTTTCTAGTTCAAATTTATATTCTTTTAATTTTTCTTTTGCAGTAATAGTAAAATATGTAGGAAAATTATTTGTAGTATATTCAATAAAATGTGTATCATCAATAATTTCGATTTTAGATAAATCACTTCGCCAAGCATAATTAGAATTATCTGTAATAATATTCCACAATTTATTTCTATCACAAGAAAATTGCTTTTTAATATTTGATCTAATCATAAGTACCTCCATAAATTGTAATTTGTGTGTTTGATTATACCATAACATAAAAGCAAGTAATTATCAAATCACTTGCTTTTATAAAATTTATTATTCATTTATTTTTGAAATAATTTTTTTATTTCATCTTTCTTTGGAACTCTCCCTTGTACTACCACTTTATCATCAATTATAAGTGCTGGTGTTCTCATTATTCCTAATGCCATAATTTGTTGCATATCTCCTATAATTTCTATATTTGCTTTTATTCCTAATTCTTTTACAGTTTCTTCTACAATAGATTGTAATTTTTTTCCTCCACAACAAGCTCTTTCTAAAACTTTAATATCCATATAAATTCTTCCTTTCTATTTTTTAAACTAATACAAATGAAAATATATTAAATACATAGCCAATAAAAATAATTCCAATTGCTATAATTCCTACAAAAATTGCAAGTAATTTAGGTTTCATTACATTTCTTAGCATTACAATAGATGGTACTGATAAAGCAGTTACACCCATCATAAATGTTAATACTGTTCCTATTCCTGTTCCTTTAAGTACCAAAGCCTCTGCTATTGGTAATGTTCCAAATATATCTGCATACATTGGTATTCCAACGACTGCTGCTAATACTGGTGCAAATATATTTCCTTCTCCTAAAATTGTTTCTATAATTGTTTGAGGAATCCAATTATGAATAAATGTACCTATTCCAACTCCTAATAAAACATATTTCCATACATTAATGAAAATATCTTTTACTTGTTCTTTAGCATATTGTAACCTTTCTTTCTTTGTTGGTTCTAAATCTTTATTTTCTCCAACCTGTGTATCAAAAACATATTTTTCAATATATTTTTCTAATTTTAATTTTCCAATTATTATTCCTCCTACAACGGCTAATAACACACCTACAACAACATAAACTATTGCTACTTTCCAACCAAACATAGATGCTAAAAGTACAGTAGATGCTAAATCAACAAATGGCGAAGAAATAAGAAAACTAAATGTAACTTCCATAGGTAATTTTGCTTTCACAAAACTAATGAAAATTGGAATACTCGAACAACTACAAAATGGCGTTATTGTTCCAAGTAAAGCTCCAAGTATTGCACCTTTTACACCTTTTAGCTTACTTAATATTTGTTTTGTTTTTTCTGGTGTAAATTTACTTTCTATATATGAAAATATAAAAATAAGAACACACAATAGAATCATAATTTTTATAAAATCATACATAAAAAATTGTATGCTACCACCAATTTTTCCAAGTGTACTTTCATTATTTATTGGCAATCTAAAAACATTGTTTACAATCCAAGTAATCAAGTTTGATAGCCAACTCATTTCTAAAAATACACTATTCAGCCAACTAAATACATTTTGAATATACTGCATTAAAAAACTCCTTTCTTATAAATACTATATAGACAACCATCAATATACTGTTTTAAAATATAACACCTATTATAAGGTGCTTTTTCTATTTTTTACAAATGCAATCTTTTTTATCATTTGAAATAAAGTGTAAAAATTCAATTATTTCATTCATCTTTTTATCATTTAATTTATAGTAATTCCAGTTTCCCTCTTTCCTTGATGTTACAATTCCACTATCTGCTAATACCTTTAAATGGTGTGATAATGTTGGCTGAGTTATATTAAATTTTTCTAATATTTTACACACACACATTTCGCCACAAGAAAGCATATCTATTATTTGTAATCTGTTAGAATCTGATAATACTTTAAATATTTCAGCTTTTTCGACACATCTTTTCTTATCCATTTTTACACTTCCTTTCAATTTATAAATTTATCTATATAGATAATCGTCTATATAGTATTATATGCAAAAAGTTTAAAAAATGCAACTCTTTTTTCAATTTTTTATAATTAAATTTTTATTGTATCATCTCTATAAATTACTATTCTTCGAGATGATTATATCACATTTTTATTTTTCTGTATAGGTACTTTCCAAATCCGTGTATCCTTTCTTTTTATTTTCGACATTGTTCGACAAGAAATGACGCAAACGCCCACAAATACAACATTACAGAGTGAAAATGTGTAGAAAAAAAGATAGATTATCTATTGAATTTACATAATTGTTATGGTATAATGTTGGCAAAAATAGTAAAAACATTTGTGAGGCGAATTATGGTTAATGTACTTGTCGGCAATAAGAATACAACCGAACTTGATATTCTTTGCCAAAATCTTGCAAATGATAAAAATTATAGAGTGGATAATGTTGCTACTGGAAAAGATATAGTTGATATGTATCTAAAAACAAATCCAGATATATTGGTTTTAGATAATAGCTTACCAGATATGACTATAGAAGATATTATTAGTAGATTATCTTCTAACCCACTAGAACGAAAAAAATGTAATACAATTCTGACATTACCACTAAACTATAATATAAAAATGAGAAGATATGGAAAAGTCAATGAAGTTATTTATAAGCCTTTTATAGATAACGAGTTAAGCGATGTAATAAAAGAATTGGCTATTGATTACAATACTCCAGATTTAGAAGTTGGTGAAGTTGATTGGCTACTACAATCACTAAACTTTAACTGCCTTTCTGGTGGATATAAATACATATAGGATGCCATTACTTATTGTTACTATCGACCAGATGAATTGGAATACCTTAATAATATATTAAAATATCTTGCGTATCAGTACAATACTACAGAATCGCAAGTAAGAGATTCTATGAATGGATGTATAAGACCATTTAATAGTGCTAGTGAATATGACTGCCCAGATGATTTATATAAAGTTTTGTATAATCACGGACATAAACTTTCACTTAAAGATTTTTTAGAAAGAATAGTTTTTTATTTAATTAGAGTAAAGAAAAAAGGTAGATTGTTCTAAAATTATTATTAGAAACATCTACCTTATTTTTTTAGTCATTATAATTCATATAATCTTTGTAATCTTTAATAATTCCTGTATATCTGCTTGGATTTTCTTCTCTAATTATAGTGTTCATTTTATCCCCTATAATTCTTTTTGCTTCTATAAAATCTTCTTTAGGAATATCTGTAGCAATAAAATTAAATGCTGGTACATTATCATTTAATGCTGCTTTAGATTGCTTAATAATATCAAGCCCATTCATATTTGTTCCAAAATCGTATTTTGCAAATACCATTTCTGGCTTAAATTGGATAATCTTATTATATGTATCTTCTGGAGTATTTGATGTTGCAACAATCTCAACATCTTCGATTTCACCTAATATACCTACAATCCTATTTTTAATTTCTTCATTGTCATAAGCTATCAATGTTTTAATCTTTTTCATCATACTTTCCAACCTTCTCTTTTCCCATTCTAATTCTTGCCATACAAGTTCGCTTTGTTTAGGTTTAAATGAAACACAAGTAGGAACAAACTCACCAAATTTATTTTGTTTTGACTGATTTGTGCAGGGAGTATTTTCATTCATTTTGTGTGCTAATAATTCATTAGTTGGAGATTCATCCCACACAATTTTATTATCATAATATCTTGCTATTCCATAGGGAGTTCCTATCATTAGAGAACATACCCTTAACATTCCATTTGGATGAGCTAATATTCTAGATCCATTTTTACAAGAGCAATATCCATAATATTTCGGATTTTTCTCAAATTCTTTTTTGGTGGTAAATGATTGTGGAATCCTTACTGGTATTGTATATTCGTTATTATCTACTTTCTCTTGGATTTCATCCCATACATTAAGCCATTCTTTTATTGATATATCTAAATTTCCACTAAAATAATCTCTTGGAACACCCATTTTAAATAAATTATGGAAGTTTATTTTATCAATTCCCATATCTTCGGCAAATTTAATCATTCTGTCTAAATATAGATTACCATCTTCATCTCTTTTTATCATTTCTTTACTGATGCAAGAAGTAATGTCAATATTATAACCTAATTCTTTTGCTTTTTTAATATTTTTTACACATTTTTCAAAAGATCCATATCCTCTAATGGGATCATTGATTTCTGCTGTTGGTCCATCTATACTAAATGTTATTTCATCAAGCATTTTAAATTCTGGTTGTTCTAATAATTCGCTTTTGAATTGTCCGTTTGTATCTATTCTTACATATTCATACCCTAAATCTTGCTTTGCTATTCTTATTAAGTCTAATAAAGGTTTATTATTTTCCTTAATTCCATATAAAGTTGGCTCGCCACCCATTAAGGTTAATTTTATTGCACCCATTTCTCTAAAATCACTAATTAACTTTACTGCATCCTCAAAAGCTATTTCTTTTTTCTGTAGATGGAATCCTATATCTAATTTGTATAAGCATTGCTCACATCTTAAATTACAATCATCAATTAAATAAAAGAATACTTGTCTTAAATTAGTTTTGAAATAGTCTTTAAATTTCTGATCCATTTTATAATACATTGTGTTTATTCCCCTTTTTAAAATTTTAGTACATACATTATATAATCTTATTATATGCTTTGTAAATCTTGAAATACCTATGAAAGCATCAATATTTCTTATGATAAAAAAAGAAATACCTTAATTGGTATTCCTTAATTTTATATATAAAATGGATTTTTATTTCATCAGATAAGTATTTATAAAATGTCTATCTACTTTAGTTAAGTGATTCTTTAAGTACACTATTTTCAAGTCATTTTTAGGCAATTTAATTGGAATTTTAACTTCATATAATTCTTTATTATCTAGTTCATTTTGTACTGCATCTTTCATTACATAAGCAATTCCTATTCCTAATCTTGCTGCATTTATTCTTTGCTCTGTTGTAGGACATCTTAATATCGGTGTAATTGAAACATCATTTTCTTTCAATATTTCAAATAGTTTTATGCTTGAAATTCTGCTATCATAAGTTAAAATATACTTATATTTTTCAAGTTCTTTTAAATCATTAATTTCTATTTTTTGTTCTGAAACAAATATATATTCTACTTCTTTTATCCTTTTAATTTCAACATCTTTTTTATATTCTTCTGGAACTGTATCTAAAACAATAAAATCTATTTTATTATCTTTTAAAGATTGTATCAATTCTTTACTTCCAGATTCAGTATCTAAATTTATTTGTAAATTAGGATAATCCTTTACAGCCTCTGCAATTTTCTCCATTAAAAAGAAATCTGTTATATGTGAAGGACAACCTACAGATATTTTTCCATATTCTAAATCATTTTTACTTTGAGCAATTACATACGCAAAATCAAAATTTGCCAATCCGTTCTTTATTGCCTCATATATTTCCATTCCTATATCTGTTGGTTTTAATGGTTTTCTTGTAAATAACTGTACTCCTAACTGCTTCTCTAATGTGCTAACACTTGTTGAAACATTAGTAGCAGAATATCCTAACTTTTCTCCTGCTTCGGCAAAACTATTTGATTCTACAGATGCGATAAAATATCTAAATAAATTCAAATTTATATTATTGGTATTATCGTTATTATCCATAATAAATCTCTCCATTACAATATTGTGACTTTTCTAATAAGTCATTTAATATTATAACATATTATGTTAATTTATTCAAGATAAAATTGACAGAAGTCGACATTTCTACCATATTTTTGAATTATTTATTGAAATCTCATCTTTAAGTTTTATTATCAATTATTTCATCAAATATTCTTTACCTTTATCAGCTATCTTATATCCTCAACTATATATCATTTCATCTATCTTATCAAATTTTTCTAATAAGGTATCATATTCTTCCTGTGTTACTCCAACTTCTTCTAATGACTTTTGATATTTTTTTAATTCTTCTTGTGCTTCTGGAGATTCTTCATCATCCACATAATAGGCAGAAAGCTGTTGCTTTATAATATCATATTGATATTCAGAGCAGAACTTATCCTCTATCTTTACTCCTAATTTATTTAAAAGACTAATATCATTTTCATCTAAATAATCATATATATCTAAAATCTTTTTATTGTAGTAGATTTCAGACCATTTATCATAATCAAAATTTGACATTTTCTTACTTCCTTTCAAAAAAATTTCCAGAATAAAACCCAGTTTGTAGGTTGTCCCCAATAATTATTATAAAATATTCGTGGATTTTTATAAATAATTAAAGAAAGGAACTCTGCATAATGGGAACTATTCGTAAATTAAATAACAATGTTAATATTGTTGGCTCTAACATAAAAAAGTTTCGTGAGCAGAAAGAACTCTCACAACCAGATCTATGTAGAAAAATGCAGTTAATCGGAGTTGATATGTTTATTGCTGACATTTATGAAATAGAAAACAATAAACGATTAGTTAAAGACTTTGAAATTAAAGCATTTTGTATGGCTCTGGGTATAACTTTTGAAGAACTATTTAATAATACTGATCAATTTTTTGAACACTAGATTTATCTCGGTGTTCTTTTTTGTATCTTCAATTATATTATTATAAACCTTAAACAAAAATCTCTTAACAATTTCATCTTTATTTAATCTAAATTTTATTATCCTCAAAATCGAATTTTGACAATATTTTTTTTGTACTGCATCATAAATATTCCTTTTCAATCTTGTTGAATCCCTTTCGCTAAATTTGTTATATATTCGACTTCTTTATTAAGATTGAAAGCATTACATTTTATATCTTTTCTTAAAATATGTCTTATTATAATTCCTATCTGAATGATATATTCTTCATCAATTAGATATTTTATATTGTTTATTATTATAGAGTTAACTAATAATTCATTTATATAAATTTGATTTCTATATGTGTCATCCAAATTCAATGGTAGATAATGACCTATATAAGTATAGCCTATTTTTTTTTCTAGAAATACTACAAAATCATAACTATCATATAAATCTTTATCTAATCTTTTTAATATATCATCAATAATTTCCGTTCTTTCAATTTGTATTTTAGCATTATCAACTTCTAACGCAATATTGTTCTTTTCTTTTGTTATGACTAAAATTCTTATTGTTTCTTCCAAAAGAATATCTCTCCTTTATCAATATAATATTGTCATCTTTTACACAAATTTTCATTCTATCTTTTTCTTTTATATTAAGATTTTTTCTTAATTCTAAAGGAATTACTACCATTCCTAACTCATCTATGGATCTGGTATAACAATTATGAGTTGAGTTATTTTTTAAATATGTAATTTGTATATCAATCTCTACTCCTTTATCAATAGTAATATGCTTCATCTGTTTTTTAATATTTTCACTTTTTTTCAATATAATATTTCTTCCACTTTTACAAATATCAATCTTATCTCCTGTTTTAATTTCTAGGTAATTTCTCACTTCTATTGGAACTACAATCCTACCTAATTCATCAATCTTTCTAATTTTTTGTTCTAGTTTTTCCTCCATAATAAAATCCTTTCCTACAAACTCTGTTTGTAACCAAATTTAAAAAAATAATATTATGGCTTCTGATTTCATTTCTTTATTATAAATTAAAAACAACATTTATTATTATAATAAGCCATTTACTTATAATTGCTATAACCCCTCCCTTCATATTATTTGCTTATCATATTATACATCTTATACTACATACATTTTTTCTAATCATCTACTATTATTCGTGCTAATTTTACTAAAAATATGATTATACTGTTTATTATACTTATTTATATTGTTGTAGTCAACTCATCTAGTAGTCAAAAAGTATTCTTTTGTTGTTATATCAACGAATAAAAATTTTCCGACATTTTTCTACTTTTTTCATCAAAAATAAAAAGAAACCAGATAAAATCTAGCTTCTCGTTAATTATTTATCACTATTTAAAGCATTATATATAGCAATGTTCGTTAGTTTATAAATTGATAATCCATACTTATCCCTTAACTTTTCCATTGCACTATATGATGTTTCTCTTATTGCAAAGTTATGTGACTCTGAAATTTCATTTTCTGGTCTTTCATATATCTGCACATTTTCGGTATTTATCATCTCAACTATTGCTATTTTTACTAATTTTTTAATTGAGGCATCATAGACATCAGTTAGCTTTGATAATTTATCATAAAGTGAACTATCTATCTCAATTCTTCTTTTTATTAGTTTGTCTTTCTTTAGTAGATACTTATCAAATGTATTCATTTTAACCACCTCACGATACTATTATAATGTCTTAAAAGAATGTTTTTAATTCCTGCGAGGTAGTATTTACGACTACTGCGATATGTATCATAATTATTGGAGAGTTATTTTTGATAATAAC
>ENA-ORLW01001188-ORLW01001188.1-human-gut-metagenome-genome-assembly--contig:-NODE-1188-length-30634-cov-3.159538_pt1 | contig 30634 bp, 27 predicted proteins | sample MGYA00243017_ERZ508829 | MGnify/ENA primary metagenome ERZ508829 (study PRJEB26277, sample SAMN04329776) | human gut metagenome | biome: human-associated habitat | host: Homo sapiens | place: USA...
CGGTGCAAATGCACTCGATATCTTGTCAAGTATCGCACGAAATCCCGACCATTGCTCCAGTATCTTATTAAAAAGGAGTCCGACAACGATTATTCCTATGACCGCCAGACTTATGTTGAGAATTCTTTTCTTCTTAATATTAACAGCCAACTTCTTCTCTCCCATTCTTTAGCATGTGTTTATTATATTAGTTTTTCCAAACCTGTTCAATACAGCTTACGCAAAATTAACCATACATTTATCATTTAATCTCATAAATTTTATAATTCGTGCATATAATGCACTTTAGGGGATAGTATGTTCAGAAAATTTATGTTGTTTACCCTACTGTTTTTTAGTAAAATGAGAACTAGCCAAGGGCAAATGCGAAAACTATCGCATACCAGGATTTCCTAAACGAGGGAGGTGTTCTATATGAATTGGGAGATTGCAACCTGGCTTATCATATTTGCCGTATGTCTCATTGCTGAGATCATATCGCTTGGGCTTACAACCATCTGGGCATGTGGAGGAGCCCTGGTGGCAATGATCATCGCTTTTTTCAGCGGATCGCTGCCACTACAGATCGTTGCATTTCTTGTTGTCACCACTATTCTTTTCTTCACGACAAGACCGATTGCCAAGAAGCATCTTGACAACCAACTGGTAAAGACAAACGTAGAAAGTCTTATCGGCAAACACGTTATCGTATCTGCTGACATAGACAATCTCAAGTCCACCGGTCAGGTCTTGATCAACGGAGTTGAGTGGACAGCAAGATCCAAACATGGCGATACCATTGAAACCGGAACCGAGGTCGTGATCGACGAGATATCCGGAGTCAAAGCAATCGTAGAAAAGGCAGGAAAGCCGGCAATATAAAGCTAAGGGCTTATCAGCTTAAGACACACACATTTTTAATTAAGGAGATTATTATGGACGGAGCAGGAATTTCACTTATTATCATTTTATGTCTGATCGTAATCGTTATTATTTGCAGTACGATCAAGATCGTGCCACAGGCACACGCTTATGTAATTGAGAGACTTGGAACATATCAGGCAACATGGTCTGTTGGACTTCACATGAAGATGCCTGTTATCGATAAGGTAGCCAAGAAGGTTACACTCAAGGAGCAGGTTGTTGACTTCGCTCCACAGCCGGTTATCACAAAGGATAACGTAACAATGAGGATCGACACAGTCGTATTCTTCCAGATCACAGATCCTAAGCTTTTCAGCTAAGGAGTTGTGAATCCTATCATGTCCATCGAGAACCTGACAGCTACCACACTTCGTAACATCATCGGTGATCTCGAGCTTGACCAGACACTTACATCAAGAGAGACCATCAACACCAAGATGAGAGCAACACTTGACGAGGCTACTGATCCTTGGGGAATCAAGGTCAACAGAGTAGAGCTCAAGAACATCATCCCTCCTGCAGCTATTCAGGATGCCATGGAGAAGCAGATGAAGGCAGAGCGTGAGAGACGTGAGCAGATCCTCCGTGCTGAAGGTGAGAAGAAGTCAGCCATCCTCATCGCAGAAGGTAACAAGCAGTCAGTCATCCTTGAGGCCGAGGCTGAGAAGGCTTCTCAGATTCTCCGTGCTGAGGCTAAGAAGGAAGCAACTATCAAGGAAGCCGAAGGTCAGGCACAGGCTATCCTCGCTGTACAGCAGGCAAATGCAGATGGTATCAGAGCACTGAATGAGTCAATGCCTACAAATCAGGTCATCACTCTCAAGAGCCTGGAAGCATTTACAAAGGCTGCAGACGGCAAGGCTACCAAGATCATCATCCCATCAGAGATACAGGGAATCGCAGGTCTCACCTCTTCTATTGTAGAGGTTGCCAAGAGCACTGAAGCTGCTGCCATATCAAAGCAGTAACATATCAGACTATTACAAATAAATAAGACAGATATTAAAAGACGTGCATGAAAGTTCTTTTTGAAGAATCTTTCGTGCACGTCTTTGTAATTACTATTTGTATTTTTCTGTCATCATGATCACTGCGGAAGTTCTATCCACACAGATTTGATATTCTCTCCTGACTCAACATCATTCAACTGATATACGATCTGCACCTTTCCAGTCCTGCCCTTTTCTACCGATACGATCATATAGCTGTTCACCATAGACATTGGAGCCAGCGAGCCCTCGCAGTTTCCACCTTCTGTATGTACCCTCCATCCTCAACTGAATATACCTCATCAGTCATTCTTGCTCACATTGTTATACTGGAAGAAATCAATCCTGTGATCCTTGAAATAATATTTTGCATCACGCTCATTCACTTCCCTGAGTACCTTACACGGATTACCCACAGCTACAACATTCGATGGGATATCTGTGGCAACCATACTTCCAGCTCCTATGACGGTGTTATCACCTATAGTTACCCCCGGAAGTATCGTAACTCCTGCACCTATCCAGCAGTTCTTGCCTATTGTTATAGGTGCATTGTACTGATAGCCCTGTTTTCTGAGCTCAGGATTTATTGGATGTCCCGCTGTTGCCAGAGTTACATTTGGTCCAAACATGGTGTAGTCACCAACGTAAATATGTGTGTCATCCACCATTGTAAGGTTGAAATTCGCATATATATTGCTGCCCCAGTGAACAAATTTGCCGCCCCAGTTTGCATGGAGTGGTGGCTCTATATAGCAGTTGTCTCCTATCTCCTCAAACATCTCCTTGAGCATCTGCTGACGCTTGACCATCTCTGTTGGTCTGGTCATATTGAAGTCATATAATCTGTCCAGACACTTTATCTGCTCTCTGGCGATATCCTCATCGCCCGGAAGATAAAGCTCACATGTGTGCATCTTTTCCAGCTCTGATTTTCCCATTGTAAATACCTCCTGTATTTTATTTTTGTCTTCATAAACCCGCCATGTTGTAAATCCGTTTCTTTTTGACATCGTGGATTATCACATCATGATCACACTGGCTATATGAAAGCAACAGGCACCACCAAGCCGCACTAAAGCGCCCATGATGATGCCTGTTATATCGTCGTATATACATTATATTCAAATGTACATACATGGCGCACTCGGCACCATATATATCATTTAGTTGTACTTGTAGTAATTGATGAGGCAGCCATCTGTTATGATCTGTCTCTCATCGTCTGTGAGTTCTCCAAGTCTCAGCTCTATCTCAGCAAAATCCTTGTTCACAACATAAGCCTTGATGACCTCTGTCTTGTTCTTCACAGCATCCTTGATTCCTGGGATGAATACATAATCGTCATTGTCAAAGTCAAAATCCTTATCAATGACAAATGGAAGCATACCCCAGTTGATAAGGTTTGATCTGTATCTCTTTGTAGCGTACTCCTTTGCAATGTTTGCCCATCCACCGAGAACCTTCTGGCATGATGCAGCCTGCTCACGGGCTGAACCGTCACCTGGCTTAACAGCATAAATGGTACTTCCAACACCTGTGTTGCTTCCGCATACGTCCTCAAACTTCTCCTTGATGGCATGCATAACTTCCTTGACCTCTGGGAATGCCTTACCCATGCACTCACCTGCCTCACGAACCTTCTCTACAGCCTGGATAGCCTTCGCTCTTCCAACGTACTCAGGATCCTTTCTTGACAGAGTGAACTCTGCAAGTCCAAGAGGATTTGATCTGTATGATGAAGTCTCTCCTGATGGGATAAGCTCATCTGTTGTTGTTACAGGATCATGTATAACTGATGCCACCTTGAGGAGAAGGTTGTCTGTAAGAGGAACCATCTCAGGCCAGTCCTTGATGTTTGGACCAAACTTGATCTCAACCGAAGGATCAGCCTTTCCAACACCATTGTAAACTCTTCTGTCGTATATAGCCTTGTCGAAGAAATACTTTGGATGTGTGTACTCTATATCTGCAAGGTCTGTTGCTGATGTCAGATAGCCCTTGTTGGCTGCAGTTGCTGCGATAGAACGCGCATCCATAAGCGCAACAGATGAGATCTGACCATTCTGTATCTTTGAGCCCTCTCTGTTAGGGAAGTTTCTTGTTGAATGTCTGATTGAGAATGCATTATTAGCAGGTGTATCACCGGCACCAAAGCAAGGTCCACAAAATGCTGTCTTAACGATAGAACCTGTCTCGATGAGATCAGCCAGAACACCGTTCTTTGCAAGCTGCATATATATAGGTGTACTTGCAGGATATACTGACAGTGTGAACTCGTCAGCGCCTATGCTCTTGCCTCTGAGGATATCAGCCGCATCGCAGATATTCTCATATCCACCACCGGCACATCCGGCGATGATTCCCTGCTCAACATACAGCTTGCCATCTCTTACCTTATCCTTGAGTGTAAAGTCGACCTTGCCGTCAAGGCTTACAAGTGCACGCTTCTCAACATCATCAAGGATATCCATGAGGTTTGCATTCAGCTCGTCGATGGTGTATGTGTTGCTTGGGTGGAATGGCATAGCTATCATTGGCTTAACTGTTGACAGATCTACATATACGACTCCGTCATAGTAAGCCACATCGCCAGGATTCCTCTCCTTGTATGCCTCACTTCTTCCGTGAATGTCATACCAATCCTTTATCTTGTCATCTGTCTTCCATATTGATGACAGACATGTTGTCTCTGTTGTCATAACATCAATACCGATACGGAAATCTGCTGAGAGCTTGTCAACACCAGGACCAACGAACTCCATGACCTTATTCTTGACATATCCGCAGCCAAATGTTGCTCCGATGATGGCAAGTGCCACATCCTGAGGACCAACCCCCTTCTGTACCTCTCCGTCGAGATAGATTGCGATAACGCCCGGCTTTGCAACATCGTATGTCTTACACAGGAGCTGCTTTGCGAGCTCACCGCCGCCCTCTCCAATAGCCATAGTACCAAGAGCACCGTAACGTGTATGTGAGTCTGATCCAAGTATCATGGCGCCACACTCTGCCAGCATCTCTCTTGCAAACTGATGGATGACTGCCTGATGAGGTGGTACATACACGCCGCCATACTTCTTCGCACATGAGAGGCCAAACATATGGTCATCTTCATTGATGGTTCCACCTACGGCACACAGTGAGTTGTGACAGTTTGTAAGTACATATGGTATAGGGAACTCCTTAAGACCTGATGCTCTTGCTGTCTGGATGATTCCTACAAATGTTATATCATGTGAAGTCATCTTATCGAATTTGATCTTAAGATTCTCCATATTGTCAGATGTGTTATGCTTAGCCAATATTCCGTAAGCAAGTGTGTTCTTTGATGCCTCTTCCTTTGATGGAGCACTGCCAAGCTTTGATGCGAGAACCGCACCTGCCTCAGCATTATCCTCAACCAGCTCTGTACCATGTAACAGATAAGCACCGTTGTCAAATAATTTAATCATACTCTTCCTCCTGGTAATAGCTTTTTGTCATTTATGGAATTGCACACAGATGTATACAAAACCCCATGTTTCTCTACATCATACCATATTATTTTCAAATTTTAAATAGTATTATATTACAGCTTAACGCAAAAAATCTGCCATACATGCTCAGGCACATATGGCAGATCCTATGCATCAAATTGAATATACTGTACAGATACCCTTAACCGAAATACCTGTACCTGATACATCCTATCTGACACTATATAATCAATCTCCCCTCAGAGTTAATTATCCTCTGTTACATACACTATACTATTTGTATAATTTTTCCAATAGTTTTGGCAAAAATCGACACAAACGACGCGTATAACAACCTGAACGACATAAATTTTCGTGTACAACACACATATACTTTAATTATACCTATTGTAGAAATTCCCATTTGTATGATAGAATGTTCCTGATATGTTAATAATTTAAGAGTTTTGTTTATCTATCAATTTTTCACAGGAGTGTTTGATTATGAATTTTCTGATTGTTGAGGATGACAATATCCAGCTTACCGGCTTAAAACATATAATTGAAGAAGAGTACGCAGACGCTGTTGTCAACACTGCATCAACTTACAACGATGCCATAACAATAATAGATTCATTTGATATTGATATCTTTTTACTGGACATTGATCTCGGTGGAGGAAAGACCGGATTGGATGTATGTGGTTATCTCCGAAGAATTCCCAAATACAATGACACACCTGTCATCTTCATCACCGACATCACCGTTCCAAACCTTGATGTCATCAACAAGTATCATTGCCAGTATTATTTCTCAAAGCCTTATGACAGAATCGATGTCGTAGGAGGGATCAACTCGGTGCTCACACAGCCTGACGACCAGACATCAAGGATCCGCGTAAAGGATATCCAGGGAATACTTTTCCATATAAGCATGGATGAAATAATTTATGTATGTGCATCCGGCCACCACAAGCACATTTTCACATCCGACGGCGATTTTATCGTCACCAACCCGACCTTCGAGTCAATTTTGCAGGCTGCTGGTGATGTACCTCTGGTCAGATGCCACAAAAGCTATTACTTCAATCCCGACTACATACAGAGCTACGACAGATCCAATTCACTTATAACGCTGAAACTGGCTCAAGAATCCATACCGGTCGGGCGCAAATACAAAACTATTATAGAAACTTACCAGGAGAACAGATAATGGCTGCATATTTTGATTTTCTTTCCAAGATACTGTTTGATACCTTTGTATTTTTAGTATTCTTGATGGCGATATATAATGTAAAATTTTCCCAGATAGCAAAGAGACTTCCACCTTTGCTTCTGCTGACTTTACCAGTCTCTCTGATTGCCACAGTTACAGACTCCATGTTAATATTCACACTGATAACATACATATACTGCTTTGTATTCTACTCTCTGGTATTCCGATATCCGCCGATGAAGATCATAACGGGATACGCAATTACACTTATCATCATGACTATACTGAACCTCATCCAGATGGTTGTCATCATGCAGTTTACGGACAATCCATTCACCAACACTTCAACATATATAACCGAAGCCATGGCTTTCATCATAGCTATACTTTTATACAAATTCGGACATATGGATAAGCTGTACGATGCTCTTATAGTGAAAAATCAGGTATCCAGGAATATAATACTCGCAGTATTTGCCCTCATGGTATCTATGGTTTTATACCAGCGTATATCCCCTAAGGACTTCATGAATATATTTATGACTTTCCTGTTTATAGTCATACTTATCCTCATTTTATACTCGGGAATGTACAAGAACTATATGAGCCTCAGAGAATCCCGGAAGCAACTACAGTCATATGAACAGTATCTTCCTATTATAGAGGATCTGATAGATCAGGTGCGCATGAGACAGCATGACTACAACAATGAGCTTCAGGCCATCAGCATGCTGCCGATCAGTTACACTGATTATGATTCCCTCGCTGCTGCCCTTTCAAATGAGCTGGATACCTCCTGCAATGACCATGTCATCAAGAATTCGTATCTTCTGAGGATCAACATGAAACTGATCGCAGGTTTTCTGTTCAGCAAGATGAACCTTGCGCAGGAGCATAATATTAATCTGGATATAGATGTCAAAAATTCCACACTCACATCCAAGGCAGCGGAATTTGAGCTTCTGGATGTCATGAGCATTCTGGTGGACAATGCATTTGACGCAACTGAGGACGGAGGTATGATAAAAGTCATCATAGACTCTGACGGCAAGACTACCACCGTTGAAACCTTCAATGCCGGATCGCAGCTCACCGCGGAAATGCGCAAGAACTTCTTCGCAAAGGGCTACTCGACCAAGCCTCTGAAGGATGGAGCTTATTCCAGAGGTATCGGACTTTACAAGCTGAAACAGCTCACATCCAAGTACCATGGTGAAATACTGCTGGACAATCAGACGGTGGATGGACAGAACTGTATCCACTTTGTCGTCAGCATATAATAAATTTTATGATCCCAAATGCTTTTTTATAGTTTTCAGATAACTTATCCCATCGTTAAATCCAACATTTTTAGGTATTTCTGTTATCCGCGTTAAATTTTTTTGTTTTTCGACTTATTTCCTTAATTTTATTCTTTACTTATTATCTATAAATGGTATAATCAAAAGGATTATTTTTCCTAATAAACGGAACTTAATGAGAAATTTTTGACAGGAGATGTGAAAGTGAAAGATACTATCGAAATCAGATGGCACGGACGTGGTGGTCAGGGTGCCAAGACTGCTGCCCTGCTCCTCGCAGATGTGGCATTCAAAACAGGTAAATATGTTCAAGGATTCCCTGAGTTTGGGGCAGAGAGAATGGGCGCACCTATCACTGCCTACAACAGGATCAGCAGTGAGCCTATCAGAGTACATTCCAACATTTACGAGCCACAGTATGTGGTTGTAGTTGACGAATCTCTAATCGAACCTGTACATGTGACTGCAGGTCTCGCCGAGGATGGCGCCATCATTATAAATACACCTAAGACTCCGGACGAGGTCCGTCCACTGCTCAAGGGTTACAAGGGCAGGGTATACACACTTGATGCCAAGGAGATCTCCATGAAGACTCTCGGCAAGAATTTTCCTAACTCTCCTATGCTTGCAGCCATCGTTGCTGTCAGCGGAATCATGGAGGAGGGACCTTTCCTCGAAGATATGAGACAGTCATATCAGCACAAATTTGCCAAGAAACCAGAGGTTATCGAGGGCAACATGGAAGCATTAAAGCTCGCCTTCAGGGAGGTAATGAAGTAATGAGAACAGATATAAGCAAGATACATGACAATAGCAAATGGACAGAGCTCACACCTGGAAACCACGTATACGGCGGTGGCACATCCAAGGCATTTAACACAGGTGAGTGGAGGACTTCAACCCCTGTCCTAGACGAGAGCAAATGCGTACACTGTCTTCTGTGCGCACCTGTCTGTCCGGATTCATGCATTCCGGTCGTATCAGGCAAGCGTCTCGCATTTGACCTGGAGCACTGCAAGGGCTGCGGTATATGCGCATACCAGTGCAAATTCGGAGCAATCACTATGAAGGAGGGCAAATAAATGGCTATAAGAGAACGTCTTTCAGGAAATGAGGCTGTGGCACATGCTATAAAGCAGATCAATCCGGATGTTATGCCTGCATTTCCTATAACACCTTCAACTGAGATACCTCAGTTCGTTTCAACATTTATCTCCAATGGAGAGATCGATACAGAATTTATACCGGTAGAGAGTGAGCACAGTGCCATGAGTGCAGCGATCGGCGCAGAGGCTGCCGGCTGCCGTACACTCACAGCCACATCATCATGTGGTATGGCTCTCATGTGGGAGGAGCTCTACGTGGCAGCGTCCAATCGTCTTCCACTTGCCCTCGCACTTGTAAACAGAGCACTCTCCGGCCCTATCAACATCAACTGTGACCACTCAGACAGTATGGGCGCACGTGATACAGGCTGGCTTCAGATATACGCAGAGAACAATCAGGAGGCATATGACAACTTTGTTCAGGCATACAGAATATCTGAGCACAAGGATGTCAGACTTCCTATCATGATATGTCAGGATGGTTTCATCACAAGCCATGCCGTTGAAAACATCACCCTCATCGAGGATGATCTCGTAAAGAAGTTTGTAGGTGAATACACCCCTGAGCAGTATCTGTTAAATCCTGAGATGCCTATGGCTGTCGGTCCTTACGCCACATCTCCTTACTATATGGAGACTAAGATGGCTCAGAACACTGCCATGAAGAATGCAAAGCAGGTTATTCTTGACGTTGCAAAGGAATTCGAGGAGATGACAGGCCGTCACTACGGATTCTTTGAGGAGTACAGACTTGACGACGCTGACTACGCCATCGTTATGATCGGTTCTGCTGCCGGAACAACAAAGGAAGCTATAGATGAGCTGAGAAACGAAGGCAAGAAGGTCGGACTCTTGAAGATCAGAGTGTTCAGACCATTCCCTGGTGAGGAGATTGCAAAGGCTCTCGCCCACACCAAGGCTGTGGCAATCCTTGACAGATCGGAAGGATTCAGAGCAGGCGGCGGGCCTCTCTCAGCAGAGGTCAAGGAGCACCTGTATGACATTCAGGCAACCACAAAGGCTGTCAGCTACATCTACGGTCTCGGCGGACGTGACTACACTGTGGACAGCGCCAAGGGCGTATTTGCACAGCTTGAAGACATGATAGAGAACGGTGCTGAGATTCCTCAGTATCAGTACATAGGACTTAGACAGTAGGAGGTAAGATGAAATGGCATATAATTTTAAAGAAATAATGAACAAGCCTGAGCGTCTTGCTCCAGGTCATAGAATGTGTGCAGGCTGCGGTGGTACGATCACTGTCAGAACTGTACTCCGCGCCCTTCACGAAGGCGACAAGGCGGTCATCGGTAACGCCACAGGATGTCTTGAGGTTTCAACCTTCATGTATCCTTACACAGCTTACGAGGACAGCTACATACACAACGCATTTGAGAACGCAGGCGCAACCCTCTCCGGTGTTGAGACAGCGTACAACGTTCTGAAGAAAAAAGGCAAGATAGATGACACATACAAATTCATCACATTTGGCGGTGATGGCGGAACTTATGACATCGGACTTCAGTCACTGTCAGGTGCCATGGAGCGTGGACATGACATGGTATATGTGTGCTATGACAACGGAGCATACATGAACACCGGTATCCAGCGTTCATCAGCTACTCCTATGTATGCTGACACCACAACCACACCAGTAGGCTCACAGTCAAATGGTAAGATGCAGAACAGAAAGGATCTCGCACAGGTCATGGCTGCCCACGACATCCCATATGTTGGACAGTCTACTCTTCTCGGCAACATGCGTGATCTCTATGAGAAGGCTGAGAAGGCCATATACACACCTGGCGCAGCTTTCCTCAACGTCATGTCACCATGTCCTAGAGGATGGAGATACCCTACAGAGAAGATCATGGACATCTGCAAGCTGGCAGTCGAGACATGTTACTGGCCTCTGTTCGAGGTTATCGAGGGCAAATGGATCCTCTCCTACTCTCCTAAGAAGAAGCTTCCTATCGAGGACTTCCTGAGAACGCAGGGCAGGTTCAAGCACCTGTTCAAGCCTGAGAACGAGCACCTTCTCGTTCAGTATCAGCAGGAGGTTGACCGCCGTTGGGAGGATCTGCTGTATAGATGTTCTAAGAATTAAGTTGTATGACGGACGAAAGAAAGCCCACCCGGGGTATATAATCGATCACGTTTGTCTTCCTTCGTTTCAGCTTGTTTCTATCTGCATGCGGCTACGCACGCGATAAGGGCGTTGCGCGCTTCGCCTTAGCAAGAAACGCTGAAACTCAGTCGACTGCACTACCGATCGTTATATATACCCCGGGTGGGATTTCTTTCTGTTTTTGTTTGATAATACACATCATTGAAAGCCGAAACCCAGGTTCCTTCTATCTCTTAAATGCTATAGTGACCACGAACCAACCATCTTCTATCTGTATATCTCCGGTAAATCCTGACAAATCTAATACCTTCTTTACTATGGACAGGCCAAGGCCATTTCCTGTGTGGCCGGTTCTGGCTGAATTTCCTTTCTTCATCGGCTCCCACAGCTCAGATGGATCACAGCTTATTTCTCCATCCATCCTGTTAGATATGACAAGACTGTCCGTATTTACAGCTCTCTTTACAAGGCTGCTATCCAGTGCATACTTTGCTGTATTCATTACGAGATTGTCGAGCATTATGTCCATGAGTCTGGCATCTGCATTTATCACAGCATTTCCTGAGATCTCACATTCTATATCTCTGTTCTCAAGTTCCACTCTGTATCTGTCCACAACCTGTCCAATAAGCTTGTTCAGATCTATATCCTCATTCTTGATAACAAACCGATATGACTTTCATATGTCCATTATAACAATTTACTACAAATATGTGCTATAGTGATATACATACATTACATGGAGGTAGAAAACCATTTGAATTGGACCGAAGGACTTATTAACGCAATTGATTATATTGAGACTCACCTTATTGACGGTGAAGTATTGGACCAAAATACAATAGCCAGGCAGGCTTACTCCTCTCCCGACAACTTCAGAAAAGTATTTCATCTAATCACGGGATATACTATAGGGGAATATATCAGAAACCGCCGGCTTTCCCTGGCTGGAGAAGAACTCATTTCATCCAACCGCACGGTGACTGATATTGCACTTGAATACGGATATGACACACCCGAAAGCTTCACGAAGGCTTTCACACGCTTTCATGGAAACTCTCCAACTTATGTTCGAAATAACAAGTCCGGTCTCCATAATTTCACCCGGATTGTATTAAGGGTCACAGCAGATGGGGGATCTATGCTCAACTACAGAATCGTTAAGATCAACAACATGTGTATTGCCGGTTATTCCAGGGTTTTCACAAGCCTCGATACCGCGAAAAATAATATTCTGATTTCAAAATTTACAAGAGAATGCTGCAGTCAAAGCTGGGATAAACTAATGGAAATTAAATCCACTGATGAAAAACCAAATAACTGCTTATTCGGTTACAGATCAAATGATTTTATAAATATTGATAAGTTCAATAATGAAATTTCATGCTTTAATTACACATTTGGACGAATGATCACAAAACAAGAAATTTCCGGATTAAATATATCCGATTATTCGATAACAAGCATTCCTGACGGCGAATGGATCTGTTTTGACTGTTCAGATACTACTCCTGCCGGGCAGCAGTCACTTTGGTATAAAATTTACACAGAATTTCTACCATTTTCTCATTATAACATAGCGCCTGACATAACCTTAGAGTGTAGCAATGTATCATTAAAAAAGGAACAAAATTACCTTCTCCTGCAAATCCGCCCCGACAAGGTTTAACCATTGCTGACAGGTCATAATGCAACTCCTGTGATATTGTTTTTATAGTATTTCTCACTTATGTGATAATTACTAAATACAATCAAAGGAGGCCTTTTATGAAAAAGGAATTAACAATTTTGACCACATTCAGCATAGCTATTATATTAGTTGTCACCGGGTGTCAGCACTCGTCAGCATCTAAGAATGACTCTACTGTCACCCAATCGGTCACCAGCTATTCTTCATCCGAAGATACGTCAATCGAAGAAGCAACAACAAGTGAAACCTCAGTCAAAGAAATCACAACTGAGGAGCTTACTAAAGAAGCGCCAACTCCAACAGGTTTACTTCCAGAGGAACGTGCCAGCATAACCATGGGAAAACTCTCTCCCGAGCACATGTATTATAACGAGGTGACAACTCTTGATCCCGCCTGTGCAGACTATATCAACGAATTATCCATTTATGATGCTGAGATAGATGACACTTTTGTTGTCCATATATCTCTTCCACCTGATTATAACGAAGCAAGCTCATATCCAATGGTTGTTATGACCGATGGAGTCTGGAGACTCAGTGATCACCCTGAACTCAGACCTCTTATGACATCTGGCCAGATACAGGACGTTATCCTTGTCAGCATAGGGTATCCAAACACTTACAATTATGATGTCATCAGAAAAAGAGATCTCCAGACTAACCCTGATTCATTCCTGCATTTTATTGTAGATAACCTGATTCCTTACCTGGAAGAAATATACTCTGTAAACCCTGAAAATATGACTCTCACAGGACATTCCCTGGGTGGATACTGGGCTTACTACGCTCTGTTTCATAATGACACTATAGGAAAGAATACATTTACAAATTATTATATTGGCAGTCCTTCCATGTGGGCAAATACTGACGGCAAATTTATGTCTACGTACGAAGAAGAATATTACAACAGAACACAGACTCTAAATGCTAATGTCTATGTAACCGTAGGTGCAGATGAGGATAAAAACTTCATATCTTCTATCGAGGATTTCTACAATGATTTACAAGAGAGAAATTATTCTGGCTTAAACCTAACCTACGAAAAAATAGAAGGCTATGACCATAACACAGTCTTTAAGCCTTCTATCAAAAATACTCTTCTTATGTTCTATAAAAAAGATTCCGAATAACTATCTGTAGAACCACCAGCATCCATATCTAGGCATGACTGCTCCAAGCTCGCGGAGTGTCTTGCCTGATATGAGATCGGTATATATGTCAGCCTGATCATCAGGCATAGTCCAGATGAGCTGATCCATGTTGCTGAAGTTGAAAAATGCCCTCAGCTCATGTCCTGCATATTCCCTCACTATTCCGAGGACGCTTGCACATCCTGTCTCTATGGTGTAGACATTTGCATTACATGAAAATACATCATGCGATGCTCTTATATCCTCCATGTGGCGCAGCGCGTCAAATATCTTCATGGCTACAGGATCTTTATTTTCAACCTTGTCCCATGGGAAGTTTCCTCTGTGCAGATATCTGCTGTCCGCACATTTGTCCGGATCATTCTTATAAGTATAATCGTTTGTCTGTCCTATCTCATCACCGCTGTACAGAACCGGGATTCCGCTCTGTGCCAGCAGGTATCCATGAAGCATGAGATCACAGGCAATGGCCTGTTCGATCTTGTCTGCATTTGCCTCGTACTGGCCGGCCTCAAGGCCTGACAGGGATGCTGTTGTTCCACACAGACGGGCATCTCCGAGTCTAGGATCATCGTTATAGAGCTCACCTCTGGAATCACTGTTGTATCCCTTTCCTGTGAAATAGTCATTCAGGAACTTCTTGTGTGCCACCTCATCTATGCCGAACTGTGCCAGCCAGTCATAGTCAAGTCCCCAGCCAATATCATCGTGACATCTGAGGTAATTCAGGAACACATAATCCTTTGGAAGTGCACACACCTGATCCATCTGGCGCTTTAAGAGTCCCACATTCTTCGTGGCTATCGTATTCCACGTGGATGCCATGGTTGTCACGTTGTAGAGCATATGGCACTCTGGCTTGTCAACTGTTCCAAAGTATGGAACTACCTTGGAAGGCTCCATAACGACCTCTCCGAGAAGAAGGACTCCCGGACATACTATCTCACTGATTATCCTCATCATACGGACAAGAGTGTGAACCTGTGGAAGGTTACGGCAGTTTGTGCCTATCTGCTTCCATATATACGGAACAGCGTCGAGTCTGATGACATCTATACCTCGGTTTGCCATATAGAGCATGTTGCCGACCATGTCGTTGAACACCATAGGATTTGCATAGTTCAGATCCCACTGGTATGGGTAAAATGTAGTCATGACCACCTGATTGCAGTCATTTATCCATGTGAAGTTACCAGGCGCCGTAGTTGGGAATACCTCAGGCACAGTCTCCTCATATATGTTAGGAACGAACCAATCATCATAGAAGAAATATCTGGATCTTGCAACAGGATCTCCATTTCTCGCTGCCCTTGCCCACTCATGATCCTCACTTGTATGGTTCATTACGAAATCCAGACAGCAGCTTATACCCTGTCTGTGACACTCTGCAGTGAGGTCCTCCAGATCCTCCATGGTTCCAAGCTCAGGCTTTACCTTTCTGAAATCCGCAACAGCATATCCGCCGTCATCTCTGCCCTTAGGGCTTTCCAGCAGCGGCATAAAATGAAGATAATTCACACCACATGACTTCACATATGGAAGCTTTTCTTTTACACCCTTCAGCGTTCCCGCGAATGCATTTGTGTACATCATCATACCTAACAGATCATTCTGCTTATACCAGTCCGGATTCTTGACACGGCTTCTGTCCAGCTTCTTGAGATCAGCATTTCTCTCCTGATAATAACCATACAGAGAATCGCACAGCCAGTCAAATGCCTCCATATTGTTGTTATAGAGCTCGCAGTAGAGCCACTTGAGCTCGTCATATCTCTCATCAAATCTCTTTGTATATTCTGCAGTCTTTTTCACTGTCTTTGAACCTGCCATTTATCTTCTCCTTTTCTGACTATAGTCAATTAACTTATCATTCTCATTTTATTTACATAATCTGTATCATTACCGTACACAACCTGTTTTAATCTGTTGCCGTATTTTTATCTATTACTGTCTCTCGGCAATGAGCTTCTCAACCTCGGATCTCTCCGGCATAACCTTGAGTGCTCCCTTGCGTGTTGTGATGATCGATGCAGCAGCATTTGCGAATACAAGCATCTCTGTAAGCTTATCAGTGTCAAGATCTTCAAGTCCATTATCAAGTACATAATTCAGCACGCATGCACAGAAAGTGTCCCCGGCGCCTGTGGTCTCTATAGTATTCTCCTGGATAAACGGCTTTGCCTCAGCGACTACATCCCCGTAGTATGCACGGCTTCCATCTCTTCCCATGGAGAGAAGTATCAAAGGTATATTGTATGTGTCCTGAAGTATCTTTATACCCTCGTCAAAATCCTCTCTTCCTGTGAACCACTGTATCTCATTATCTGATATCTTGAGCACATCACACTGTCTCATACCCCAGTCGATCTGATCATGGGCCTCGTCCAGAGTCTTCCACAGAGGCTCCCTGAGATTCGGGTCAAATGTGACGATGCATCCAGCCTCCTTTGCAGCAGCCACAGCCTTCTGTGTTGCAGAACGTGACACCTCGTACGTCAGTGAGAGTGATCCGAAATGGAACAGCCTGGCATCCTTTATGATACTCTCATCCACCTCATCTGCGCTTAACATAATATCCGCCCCCGGATTCCTGTAAAATGAAAAGTCTCTGTCTCCGTCCTCGTATGTATGCACAAATGCAAGTGTTGTGTGTACATCCCTGTCAAACTTCAGATTGTCAGTGTTGATCCCGGCATCAGCCACAACACCGGCAAGCATTTTTCCAAGGAAATCATCCCCTACTTTTCCAACAAATGCAGTCTTCTTGCCAAGCTTCTGCAGCATAGCGAGAACATTGCATGGTGCTCCGCCTGGATTGGCCTCCATCATCATATTGCCCTGGCCGCTGAGCCCGTTCTGTGTAAAGTCTATGAGCAGTTCTCCAAGTGCCACAACATCAAATCTCTTCATGGTACATATCCCCCTTATAATCTAAAATAAATACGTGCCTGTTTATTTAACTGTTTATCAGCAACAACAAATGCATGAAACATGTTTCACCATATATGTGTATTCTACATTTTATCATCGCCAGCCGTCAAGATGATTTTTAAATATGTGTTGTTTTTATTATAGCAGACATACAATTTTAGCATATGGCGACATCTATAATATTCTTGTATTTATGTAACACGAGGCCTTGTAGATATTCATCTCAGTTCTACGCAATAGCATGCTCCAATTCGTTGCTCATAAAAAACATCCCCTGATCATCTGTAATCATAACCCGGGGATGTTCTCCTAATTCAACATGTATTCGCTTTAAATATATGGCTGTTTTGACATATACCGCATTGTATTTACAGTTTTGTCACATTTGCCGCCTGTGGACCCTTTTCACCGTCCACAACCTCATACTCTACTGTATCTCCCTCTTCAAGAACCTTGAAGCCCTCCATATTCAGTGCTGAGAAATGTACAAATACATCTGCTCAATCCTCATCACATATAAAGCCGTAGCCTTTCTTTGCATTAAACCATTTTACTTTTCCTGTCTTCATACTGCTTCCTCCTTAAAAACTACCCGGATTCTTACGATCAGGAAGATCGTCACCCGCCTGATGTACAAAAAAGGGGCACAGAACGATATCGTTCTGTGCCCCTTTGCACTTACACTGACATTATATGACCTGTTGTCTCATATTGCAAGTTTATTTTTTGCGTGCTTTTATATCTTTCTTGATGTCATCAGCAACAGCCACCACTGACTATTCTATATCTGCTATAACATCCTATAACTCTTCTGAGAACTCAGATGCCTCCTTATACAACTCAGCAGTCTTCTACTCTGCTACCTTTTTCAGCTCATCTGCCTTCTTCTCCGCCTCTTTCTTCAGCTCAGCCGCTTTCTTCTCGGCATCCTTCTTTATCTCCTCAGCCTTCTTCTGTGCCGCTGCAGCCTTTCTCTTTGCTGCGTCCACACGCTTCTTTGCAGCAGCCTTGGCCTCAGCTTCCTTCTTCTCAAGCTCAGGTGTCATATCCGTGTAATCGTACTCAAACACAACTGTTGAGAGTGGCGGAACCGTGATGTCTATACTGTAAGGAGTTCTGGCATTCTTCTTGTCCACTGCCTTGACCGGCTTGCCGTTGAGTCTGCCCTTTCCGCCAAACTGTACATCATCTGAGTTGAGTATCTCCTTGTATGTCGTGTAGCACGGAACCGGTATACTGTAATTATCTCTCTCAACCGGAGTGAAGTTACATACGAAAAGCAGCTGCTTCTTCGGAGTTGAGCCTCGTCTTACAAATGAAAGTATGCTCATGTCTGGGTGATCGCAATCTGTCCACTCAAATCCCATTGGATCTGTGTCATTCGCATACATCGCATCATTGGTATTGTAAAGCTTATTGAGCGCTTTGACATACCTCTCCATGCCCTGATTGAGCGGATTGTCTAAGACGAACCAGTCAAGGCTTCTCGCCTCACTCCACTCTCTAGGCTGTGCAAATTCCTGCCCCATAAAGAGCAGCTTCTTGCCCGGATGTCCATACATGAATCCGTACGCAGTTCTGAGATTTGCGAATTTGTCCTCCTCGCTGCCAGGCATCTTTTCTATCATTGAACGCTTGAGATGAACTACCTCGTCATGGGATATGACGAGAACATAGTTCTCAGCATACGCATACGAAAGACTGAAAGTCAGCATGTTCTGGTTGTTCTGTCTGAAATATGGATCCATCTGCATATACTCAAGGAAGTCATTCATCCATCCCATATTCCACTTGAACAGGAAACCAAGTCCGTCCATGGATGCCGGAGCAGTTACACCTGCCCACGCTGTTGACTCCTCTGCTATTAGATATGCCCCCGGATTTCTCTCCTCCATGATGCTGTTTATATTCTGCATAAGTGCTATTGCCTCAAGGTTCTCGTTTCCACCATGTTCATTTGGCAGCCACTGTCCATCCTGCTTGCCATAGTCGAGATACAACATGGATGCCACAGCATCCACGCGGAGTCCGTCTATATGGAACTTCTCGACCCAGAACAGAGCATTTGCCGTGAGGAAGTTTGCCACCTCATTGCGGCCATAGTCAAATATATATGTGCCCCAGTCAGGATGCTCTCCTCTTCTTGGATCCGGATGCTCATAGAGAGGCATCCCATCAAAACGTCCAAGTCCGTGCGCATCCCTAGGAAAGTGTGCTGGCACCCAGTCTAGGATAACACTGATTCCCTTGCTGTGCATATAATCAACGAAATACATAAAATCTACTGCATCACCATATCTGCTGGTCGGTGCATAATAATTGGTAACCTGGTAGCCCCATGAGCCGTCAAATGGATACTCTGATATACCCATGAGCTCTACGTGCGTATATCCCATCTCATTGAGATAGTCTGCCACCATAGGAGCGAGCTCCCTGTATGTGTAGAAGCCTGCATCGTCATCCTCAACCTTCTTGTGCCATGAGCCGAGATGCATCTCGTATATGGACATAGGCATGCGCATTCTGTCAGTACGGCTGATCTTGCTTCTATCCTTCATCCATGATGTATCCTTCCACTTATAGCTGCTTATGTCTGCAACCACTGAGGCATTTTCCGGTCTCATCTGACACTGGTTGCCATATGGATCAGCTTTGTACAGTATCTCACCATATCTGGTCATGATCTGATACTTGTACACAGCACCTGGCTCCACGCCCGGCAGGAACAGTTCGTATATTCCCTCATTTGCCGTGATCTGCATAGGATTTACATTACCATCCCAGAGATTGAAATCACCGACTACACTGACACGTCTTGCATGAGGAGCCCACACTGCAAAGTAGGTTCCACGTACACCGTCTATAGTCATAGGGTGTGCGCCAAGCTTCTCATATATATTGTAATGTCTGCCCTCCGCAAAAAGGTATGTGTCAAAATCCGTGATAAGCGATTCAAATGAATATGGATCTGCACTGTTTATAATGGTGCCATCCTCATATGTGGTGACAACATTGTACTTGTTGCCATCGTACTCCTTCTTATCAAAATAAATGGCGAACAGTCCTTCATTTGTCATCTGTTCCATGGTGTGTATCTTCTTGCCTGTGCGCGATGTAACCTCTACCCTGATCGCCCCCGGCTTGTACACAACGATTATCTGACCTTCACCATAATCATGGATTCCCAGCAAATGCTTTGGCGCATTGATCTTGCTGGCAATGAGCTCATCATAGAGCACCCAGTTTATCCACTCCTCGATTCTTTTTCTCATAACTACCTCCCATTATGTAACCTTCTATCTGAATTTGTGTGGACGTGATTTCTTATAGCTTATAACCCTGACTATGATAGTAACCACAAGTCCAACAAATATCGTTCCAACATACACCCAAAGAACCTTCGTTCCCATACCGGCAGGTATTATATCCGGCAGGACATCGTGTCCCGGAAAAAGCTCCGCATAGCTTTCTCCAAACACCATTCTTCTTATTCCATACATGATTCCGCTGCCGGATACCGCCATGGCTATGAAGCTGATTATTCCTATTATAACGCCTGCAGCGCCGCCCCATACAACACACTCATACAGTCTCCTTCTCCTTATGACTACAAAGCATGCCACCAGAAGCACAATGGATATGAACACACCATTGCTTGCCTTGGATTTGATGTCTGCAAGCTGTTCAAGCCTCATCACATTCTCAGTGGACAGATATACGTTGCCAAGCCTGTACTCCTGCTCGCTGTCCCCATCCAGAGCATCCAGCACGATACTGTATTCCACCCACGCATCAAATTCTGATAATTCCTCAGTCTGTCCGTTATTCATGACTGAACTTATCGTGCCGCTATTACTCGGCTTGTAGCTCTTCTCCGCAACCCTGCAAACGCTGAACGAACACATTATCGCCGTGGAGATGATCAGCAAGACCAGCGAAAGTGCCATTATCACCTGAAAAAATCTATATTTAAACATCTGTATATTTCTCTGCTTTTCCTGTATTATAATATGTATGGATCATTAAGACCCACTGCATATATGATACCATTTACCCCTTTTTATGTAAAGGAAAGTAACATGTTGTTTTACTTCATTTTTCTTAGGAAACAACATGAAAATAATCTACGAAAATGCGCATTTTTTTGTTTTTTAGTCTTGACAACGAATTGCGTTTCATCTATTATATGTGAGTATGTTTACATTGAATTGTCCGTGTCCGGTTTTAATGTAAAACCTTATTATATTTAATTAGATTTTATGGAGGTAAGAATTTTGGCTAATATCAAATCTGCAAAGAAGAGAATCAATGTTATCGAGAAGAAGACACTTAGAAACAAGATGATCAGGTCTAAGGTTAAGACAGTTATCAAGAAGGTTGAGGCTGCTATCGCTGCTGGTGATAAGGCTGCTGCTCAGCAAGAACAACGCTGCTCGTAAGGTATCACGTCTTGCAGTTGCAGTTAACAAGATGGCTTAAGCATCTGGCTGATAACTACATAACTTTGACACAAGGATTTGGATATATTAAACGGCTGCATATATTTGAACCAATCATAGTTATATAAAAAATAACCACTGTTTTCACAGTGGTTATTTTTTTGCCTCAATATCTAATATCATCACCAGTCTCCTACTGCATCTCACACAGCTCCACGATCATGACCTCCATCGCCGCGTTATCCATAACCTGTCCGGTCTTGAGCTTGTAGTCCATGTCCTGACAGTTCTCCACTATGTCTTTAAGCTGTGCCATGCTGTAGCCCCTGCACTGAGCCTTGTAATTCTTCACCGCCCACACCGGGCATCCTGCGATCTTCGCCAGGCTGGCGTCTTGCGCGCCATCTGATAATGCCATCTTTACCAGAAGGAGCTTGTTGAACTGTCTCATGATACATGCGTTTATCATGATCGCCGATTCCTTATTCTCAAGAAGATCGTGATACATACTGCAAGCCTTCTCCTTCTGCTTTGCAATGATGAAGTCTATCATCTGATACACCTTGCTCTCCGCATCCTGACTGCACAGAAGATCCACATCATGCTCGCTGACCTGCTTCGTGTCTCCGGCGTAGCTTATCATCTTGTCAACCTCATTCTTGATACAGTTCATATCCATGTTAGCAGCTTCGATTATCTTGTATATCGCCGTGTCTGTGGTGGCAACACCATCGGCACGGAACAGTGACTTCACCCACGTGACCATCATCTTCTCATCAGGGGTCGCAAAATCCAGAGCCTCTCCATTCTTGTCCACAGCCTTGAACAGCTTATACCTGGTGTCCACATCCATCTCTACAAATATGGCAACTGATGTATCCTCTATCTCCACCAGCTTCTTTGCAAAATCCTCGTTGCTGCTCTTGAACAGACCACTGTTCTCCACAAGGACAACTCTTCTGTCCGCAAAAAATGGCATCTCGTTGCAGAATGCAAGAAGCTCAGATGTATCGATCCCATTTCCGGCAAATTTCATAAAATTCAGATTATCGTCCTTATCAGTCAGAGCCGACAGCAGCTTATCTCTGTACTGGTTCACGAGATACCTCTCCTCCCCATACAGAAGATATATCTTGGCAAACTCCCCCGTCTTTATATGTTGGTTTATGACCGCCATCGCGTTCTTTTTTTCCTTTTTCTTTGTTGCAGCCATTACGTTTCTCCTTCATCAAGCTTATGTCTCACAATATGATTTTCAAAATACAGTACCAGTTTCTACCATAATTATATCTTATGTGGCAAATCTGACCTGTTTTTCTATGTATTTTGATAATATCAGAGGTTATCTGACCTGTTTTTATAATCACATATTGATTATTTCTATAATGTCACTTTGGTTTTATAATCACCTACAGATTGTGAGTTTATGTACACTCACTCCAATAAACACAAATCTAATTATAACGGAGGTTCAACATGGAGACAACAGAAAGATATAAGTTAAATAAGGAACTTGCCCAGATGCTTAAGGGCGGAGTTATCATGGACGTTACAACACCTGAGCAGGCTAAGATCGCTGAGGCTGCCGGCGCTTGTGCAGTTATGGCACTTGAGAGAATCCCAGCAGATATCAGAGCTGCAGGTGGTGTATCACGTATGAGTGACCCACAGATGATCAAGGGAATCCAGAACGCTGTATCAATCCCTGTTATGGCTAAGTGCCGTATCGGACATTTCGCAGAGGCTCAGATCCTTCAGGCCATCGAGATCGATTACATCGACGAGAGCGAGGTTCTCTCACCAGCAGATGACGTATACCATATCGACAAGAGACAGTTCAAGGTTCCATTTGTATGTGGTGCCAAGGATCTCGGCGAGGCCCTCAGAAGAATCAACGAGGGTGCTTCAATGATCAGAACAAAGGGCGAGCCTGGTACAGGTGATATCGTTCAGGCCGTAAGACATATGAGAAAGATGAACAGCCAGATCGCTGAGATCGTCAGCATGAGAACAGATGAGCTGTATGAGGCAGCTAAGAAGCTTGAGGTTCCTTACGATCTCGTTCAGTACGTACATGAGAATCACCGTCTCCCAGTTGTAAACTTCGCAGCCGGCGGTGTTGCTACTCCTGCCGACGCAGCTCTCATGATGCAGCTCGGTGCTGAGGGTGTATTCGTAGGTTCAGGTATCTTCAAGTCAGGAGACCCTGCTAAGCGTGCTGCTGCCATCGTTCAGGCAACAACAAACTACAATGACGCTGATCTCGTTGCAAAGCTTTCAGAGGGACTTGGTGAAGCTATGGTTGGTATCAACGAGCAGGAGATCGCAATCCTCATGGCAGAAAGGGGTAAGTAATATGCAGGTTGGTGTATTGGCAGTACAGGGAGCTTTCGCAGAGCATGAGCATGTACTTTCCGAGCTCGGCGTACCATGCATAGAACTTAGAAATGCCGGAGATCTGAACAAGCCTTATGACGCCCTGATCCTTCCTGGCGGTGAGAGCACAGTCCAGGGAAAGCTTCTCAGAGACAGCGACATGTTCGACACTATAAAGTCTCAGATCGAGGGTGGCATACCGGTTCTTGCCACATGTGCAGGACTTATTCTTCTGGCACAGCACATCGAAGGTGATGACACTGTACACATTGGCACTCTCCCTGTCACAGTAAAGAGAAATGCCTACGGAAGACAGCTTGGAAGCTTCCACACAGAGGCCGAGCTTAAAGGTATCGGTGAGGTTCCTATGACTTTCATCCGTGCACCTTATGTGGCTGAGGCTTCACCTGAGGTTGATGTCCTTGCAACAGTTGATGACAAGATCGTGGCGGTTAAGTACGGCAACCAGTTTGCCCTCTCCTTCCACCCTGAGCTTGACAGCGACTACAGGATCCACAAGGCATTTGTAGACAGTATCCAGTAATATATTGACTACAGTCTAAAACATATATCAATAAAGAAAGCCTGTGACATATACAGTAGTTATCTGCCGGTATATGTCACAGGCTTTTTCTAATCTATTTTTCCGGTATGCTCCAGGCCATCAAAGTCCGTCATACTCTCATGCTCAGGAAGATTTGTGAGCGGTTCTTCCTTCTCCTCTATCTTCTCAAGGATCTCCTTGTATTCATTATCCTTGATGTGGTTGCCGATGATCTCCGCCACATCCGTAACTGTGACAAATGCAGAAGAATCTATGGAATTGATGATGTTCTTCAGCTCACCGATCTCAAATCTCGTGATAACACAGTAGAGCACTGTCTTGTTGCCGCTTATCATTCCCTTGCCCTGCATGATGGTAACTGTTCTTCCAAGCTTCTTGTATATCTTGTCTGCCACCTCTCTGGCATCATCAGTTATGATCATGGCTGCCTTCGCCTGCTCAAGACCGGTCTCAACCATATCAAGCACCTTTGATGTTATAAAGTATGTAAGAAGACTGTACATCGCCCTGTCCAGACCAAAGAGCATTCCCGCAATAGAATATATGATCAGATTCATGCCCAGAACAACTCTTCCAACCGGCCAGTCTTTTTTCTTGTTCAGCATGATGGCCACGGTCTCCGTTCCATCCAAGCACCCGCCGAACTTGATGATGATACCAACTCCAAGTCCAAGTATCACACCGCCGAAGCACACCGCAAGTATGGTCTCTGAGGTTGCATTTTCAAGGGGTTTGAATATCTCCACAAATACTGAGAATACAGCCATGGAATAACCGGACTTCACCATGAACATCTTACCAAGCTGTCTTGAACCTATTATAAGAAACGGAACATTAAGAACGATCGTCAGAATACTCAGGGACACTTCTGTGAGATTATTGATCATGATACCTATACCGATGACTCCTCCGTCAAGTATGGTGTTCGGCACGAGAAATTCTTCGATAGCAAATGCAGCTATAACTGCGCCAAGTGTCAGCATTACAAATTCCAGCAGTAATTTTAGTTTTTTTGTCATACTCATCTTCCTTTCCACATCATAGTCGTTTCTTCCTTCCCCTGTTCTCCTTTCAGAATTCTTATTCTCATAACTCCCTGATCATCTGTATCCGGTTACCGAAATTCCACCATCCGTTATCTCTACACATATAGCTCCATGGTCTATGGTACTCATTACATCAGCTCCACAGGCATCCAAACGCTCCAGTGTCTCCCCGTGCGGATGACCATATCGGTTATTCTCCCCCGCCGATATGATCGCAAGATCCGGGTCGACTGCTCTCAGGAACTCCCCACTCGTAGAATATCTGCTGCCGTGATGTCCGACCTTCAACACATCAGCACTCAGATCACCGCCCTCCGAGATAAGCTCCCGTTCTCCATCTTCTCCCAGGTCTCCCGTAAATAAAACACTGTACCCTCGATACTCCAGACGGATAACCGCAGAAAGATCATTTGCATCTTTTATATCAGTTTTTTCGGACGGATGCAAGAAATTTAACCACACCTTAGCTGCATCCTTGCCACAGGACATTTGAGAACCGCCGTCCATATATATGATATTTACGCCTCTTTTCTCTGCCAGCTCAAGCAGTTCACCCATATTTTCAATATCACCATACATCGGAACCACAAGATTATCTATTCTGATACCGGAGTTCGTATCGCTTAGAAGATATTGGATACCGGACACATGATCCTTATCTCCGTGTGTCACAAATGCATAGTCTACATGAGCTGCACCATAAAACTTTAGAACAGGCGCCATCACGTACTCACCAACCTTATTGCTACTCGACGAGCCCCCATCTATCAATATATTTACTCCCATGCCAGACCTTATAAGTATGCCGTCCCCCTGACCAACATCCATAAATACAACTCTGAACTCCCGGTCAAATGAAGCCGCTTCGTAACACACGCAGCACAGGGTAATGATCACAGCAGCGCACAGACAGACCATCCGCCTCCTCACCCTGGCGCAGTCTGCACTCTTTGCTCTTACAAGCAGGATCAGCACTCCAACCATAGCCATATAAAATACTACGATCATCATAACCGACACATGGCCTGTATTTATACTGTAAAATGGAAGCTTCATCGCCCATTCGCAAAGCTGCCTGTATATTGCAAGTATCAGCTTCACAGGAAACGCTCCTATGCCCACCGCCATCTCATTGCCCTGTAGTATCCCGGGAAAAATAAGCATAGCCGCAATCACGACGATACTCACGAATATTATCACAGAAACCAATGGCACTATGAGCAGATTCAGAAAGATCGAATACAGCGGAAACTGGTAATAATAGAATATAACAAGCGGTCCGGTGGCAAGTGTTATCGCCAGATTCATTACAAGTGTGCTGACTACCTTATTCTTAGTTGGAATAAGCTTTTTCATAAGTGCTCCAGGCACCGCCATCCCCAGCACTGCGGCAAAAGACAACTGAAATCCGGCATCAAGGATGATACCCGGATCAATCAGCGCCTGTATGACTGACGCGGTTCCCGCGGATGTAAGCATATCAGGGCTTCGCCCCTTTACCTGACCGATCACAGATATCACCATCATTATCATGGCTCTTACAGTTGAACTCGCCATCCCGGTCATAACTCCGTAAAGTACGATCACAGATATTGCCATTATACCAGATGCCATATATGACCCTGTAAGCCTTCGCAGCACGCCGAATAATGTCATTCCTATTATTGCTATGTGCACACCGGATATCGCCAGAATATGAGCTATTCCATTCATCTGAAACAGCTTCTTCGTATCCCTGTCAATGCCGCTCTTATCCCCCAGTAGCATTGCCTTTATCACCGAGCCATCCGTCTCTCCAAACACACTGTCTGTGATCTCCCCGGACTTTATACGCAGCCTGAACAGAATGTCTCCTATACGGCTGTAGTCCTCTCCACACTCCAGAATGGAGATATCCTTTCCTACTATATATATTCCCTTGTGCGAATAATATTCCCGCGCATCGAATTCGCCCGGATTATCTGCAGAGTCCGGCCTTGACAGACTGCAGCTTAAGGTCAGCTTCATTCCGGTCTTCAGGCTTCCCACGTCTTCCATGTACAGCAATACCTTTGATCTTCCCCGGTATTCCACAGTTTCTTCTGAGTCGCCTCTGCCAAATGTTATCCATTCCGCATACACATATACCCGCCATTCATCGCCGGACTGCCTGATCTCGTACACCTTTCCTTCTATACCGCCCGGCTGCTGCCCATCGAGCTCTTCTGCGAGTCTCTCCTGCTTTGACATAGCACAGCCATTCATATAACCGGTCAACGAGATCATTCCAAATATCATCATACTCAGAACGCATCTGACGATCCTGTTCTTTCTGTCTTTATCACCATGAGCTTTGCCACTATAAAAAAACATGGCTGTACCGGCTTTGTCCATGTAAACCGACAATACCGGTGCAGCCAATATGATCAGACCAATTATAAGCACTGAACTGTCAGCCGCCTCTTTATACGCCTCTCCAAGCGCAAAGCATACTGCTATCCAGAATAATGGTCTCTTTATATTCGTATCCTCCTGTTTTGTTCAAACTTCTGTTTATCTCTCAAGCTTTGAATAATCAGCAGTAAATTTCCTGCTGAGATCGATGTTGTTCAATCTGTTATTTGTATTATCCACATTTATCTGTACACTCTTGACATCTTCAAGCTCCATGAGGGAATCCACAACAGAATACACAAGTATCTCATCGTCCACACCTGCTGTTCCATCCGCAAAGCTCTCATTAAATGTTATCGTACACACATCGTCAGCATCATCCACAGTGACACTCTTAACCACAGTTTTCTCATTGAGCGGTACAACTGTTCCATCGTAACTCATTCTCAGTCCTGCAACCATCTGTTCCTCCAGTGATTCAGGCGCTGATCTGTCCAGATCTATGGTCTTCTGAACCAGCTTCTGTCCTGTGCTGTCCGGCATATATATGTTGTACTCTTCATGTGGATTCATGAAGTTGTCCATATCTGAAAATGAATCATTTGTGAGCTCCTCACGCACGATACTGTTCTCATTTGCAATGTCAGTGTATTCATACACAACCTTCTTCACCGATTCGATCTGTGTCAGAGTTCTCACAAATGCCGCCTTGCTTAGCACCATCTCATATGTGTCAGTGGCCTCCCAGTCAACGTTGAACATAAGATTGATCGTCGCCTGACCGTCATATGTATATCTCTGGTACGTAACGCCCTGGGGAACCGGAACCTGTTTATCCGTCATTTCCCCACTGTCCATCAATGCGTTCATCACAGTGTCGATAAGATTCTCCGTCGTGACGAGCTGGTCTCGGGTGAAAACCTCCGGGAACAGATCAGTCCACGTTGAGTTTGCGTAGTACAGAGTCAGATTTTCATCTGAATTGTCTGCTGAATTTTTCTTTCTACCATTCTTGCTGTCGCTTCCACACGCCACAAGAATCACCACTGCAGCCATGACCACGGCAGTGAGCATAATTCTTTTTTTCGTCGTCATATTAATCCCTTACTCGTGAGCCTGTAATGGAACCTTTACCGTAAATGTAGTTCCTTTTCCCGGTTCACTATACACATTTATAGTTCCTTTGTGCATGATAATTATATTCTTCGTGATGGCTAGTCCCAGACCGGTTCCACCAGTGTCTCGACTTCTCGCCTTGTCTACTCTGTAGAATCTCTCAAAAATATGATTTATGCAATCCTCCGGTATTCCTACACCGGAGTCTGCTACCTTGATATAGAAGTTCCTGTGGTCTGAATTGAGCGAAACCTTTATCCAACCGCCATCAACGTTATACTTTATTCCATTCTCTATCAGATTCGAGATCGCAAGAGTAAACTTCACCTTGTCTATCTCTGCCTTTATGTCTCCAAAGCTCTCAAATGAAAGCTGTATACTTCTCTTCTCCGCCAGAGGCTTAAGTCTCTTGAGTATGAGATCCATAAATTCATTCATATCCACAGGCTCTTTATTCAGGCTGTCAGGGCCTTTGTCAGTCTTAACGAGTGTAAGCAGATCACTTATGATCTCTGCCTCCCTGTCTATCTCCTGAACTATATCCTCCATGAATTCTCTGTACATCTCCGCCGGCACATCACTCTGGGTGAGCAGCGACTCTGACAGAACCTTCATGGATGTTATCGGTGTCTTTAACTCATGTGAGACATTTGACACGAATTCCTGACGGGACTCCTCAAGAAGCTGTGCCTTGTTGAATATATCGTTTATATCCTTTGTCAGCTCCTGTGTCTCCCTAAACATACCGTCCACGCTCATCGGTTCAAGGCTGCCGCCTTTCATTCCCTCTATCTCGTTTCTGACATGGTTCACATCCCTGACTGATAACTTAGCCGCAAAATAAGCAGCTATCAATCCAAGTATCAACGATATCGCAAACAGATAAGTTGCATTTCTCTTCATATATATTGACAGGTTCTCGAGAGCATCGGTCTCAAGAGATATCAGTGCCACCGCATCTGTATAGCCCTCACTGTTGATCACTGGAACTATGCGTCTGTACACATTTTCCTCTGTCTCTGATATATACTTCTGCTGCCCCTTCATTACGCTGAACACGTTCTCATCCACCAGATATCTTCCGGTGTCTTTTCCATAGGAGTCCACCACGACCTTGTAATCAGTATCCACTATAACTATACGGGCAGAGAGAGAATAAGCCATGGTCTTTATCTCGTCCACGGCTCTCCCTATATCATCCTCCGCCTTGTGTTCATTCACTATATGGGCAATGTATTCTGCACACTCCTGTGCGTGTCTGTCAAGATTTCTCTCACTCTTCGAATTCACAGTGCCCGCCAGTATCCACAGTGCTACATAGGCGATCACTGCCACACTGACTGCCACTATAAGCGATATGATCGTTCTCTGCCCCACTCTGATACTGACTCTGGATCTCTCCTGGGCGGTATTCTTCTCTTCAATTTTTTCTGTTTCAACTGTTGCACGTTTCTTTTTTTTCATATCAGCCCTTGAAGAAATATCCTACTCCCCATTTTGTATGAATGTATACCGGCTCACCCGGATTAGCTTCTATCTTCTCACGAAGTCTTCTAACATGCACATCAACTGTTCTCGCATCTCCCGGGTAGGAATCTCCCCAGATCGTATTCAGGAGTTCATTTCTTGAATATACCTTGTTTGGATGCGCCATGAGCAGCTCAAGAAGGTCAAACTCTTTGGCTGTCAAATTAAGCTCCTTACCACCGACAAATACACGTCTGCTGTCAAGCTCAACCTTCATTCCGTTGATCTCCATTACATTTGACGGTTTTGCAGGTGCCTGCTTGCGGTTGCTTCTTCTAAGTATAGCCTTGATCCTGGCCTTCACCTCAAGAATATTAAAT
>ENA-ORLW01001206-ORLW01001206.1-human-gut-metagenome-genome-assembly--contig:-NODE-1206-length-30292-cov-3.586100_pt1 | contig 30292 bp, 34 predicted proteins | sample MGYA00243017_ERZ508829 | MGnify/ENA primary metagenome ERZ508829 (study PRJEB26277, sample SAMN04329776) | human gut metagenome | biome: human-associated habitat | host: Homo sapiens | place: USA...
TAATCCTTCAAATGAAAACATTTATTATTTTAGTGTTGATAGATATAATTTTGCAACAGATACAATTAAAGAAGCTGGAGAAGGCAAATTCTGTCCTTTCTGTAAAACACGTTTGGAATATAAATATTATCAATATTCTCATGTTGGAAAATTCAAATGTCCAAATTGCAATTTCGGTGATAACGAAATATATAAATCAGCATCAAATGTTGATTTAAAAAATAGATGTTTTGATATTGATGGAACTACTTATAAAATAAATGGAAATAGCATTTATTTAATTTATAATTACCTTTTTTACGTGGAAATTTTTCTGTATTACAAAGCATAACTTTAACAGGTATTGAATATCTACCATTTTCATCTTTTTCATATATATTTACAGTTTGAGTTTTTAAATTTACTTTTATATAATATCTAGTATCTCCTGTAGGATATTTTTCTTTATCTTCATTTATCAGACTATTATCTTGCTCTAAATCATCAAATACTTCAACAACTATTGGTGACTTTTGACTAACATCTTTTATATTTATTTCTTCTGCACCTTTTTCTTTACCAGAAAAAGCATATGTGAAAGTATATACAATAACAATATTGGTTACAATAGCTATTGCAACCAATAAAAATATTATAATACTGTTATTTTTTATTATTTCTTTTATTTTATGCAATTTTTTCCTCCCAAATTGTAAGTTTTTGGAGCTTCTAACCGGATTCGAACCGGTGACCTCTACCTTACCAAGGTAGCGCTCTAACCTTCTGAGCTATAGAAGCAAATTATTTTTTCTAAATATGACTGGACAAGAGATGCGTCCCTTTGTCCAGCAATTTTTTAAAACCAGATCATTCATTATTATTTATATTTTTTATTGCTTTTTTTCTTATTCTTTGTATTGCATTATCTATTGATTTAACCTGAGTATTTAACTCTTCAGCAATTTTTACATATGATTTACCATTTATATATCTACTAAGAACTTGTTTTTCAAAGCTACTTAGATGTTTATCTATAGCATCTTCAACTATTTGATAATACTCTTTTTTAGTGATTGTATCTAAAGGATCTTCTATTAAGTTAGATTCAAATATATCCATTAGGGAACTATCTGTTTCATCATTATCATAAGCAGATACATTTAATGATAAGTAAAAATTAAGTGGCGAATGTTTTTGTCTATTTGATGTCTTTATAGCTGTAATAAGCTGTCTTTCTATACATAAGTTAGCAAATGTTTTAAATGAGTTTTGCTTGTCCAAATCATAACTTTTAATGGCTTTAAATAAACCTATTAAACCTTCTTGAATTATATCTTCTTTTTCTGCACCTATCATAAAATATTTACTAACTTTTATATTAACTAACTCTTTGTACTTATCTATTAAATAATTAAGTGCTTGCTTATCACCAGATTTAATAATTCTAATTAAATCTTCATCCGTCATATTATCATAATTTATATTTGTAGAACTCCATATATTTCTACTATTATTCATAATTATTATGTTCTCCCTTCTGATGATATGCTTCTCGTATGTATTATAATCTAGCAAGCTTTTTAATGTCAATAGAAATTTGCGGAAATATTGATAAATTATTGTATTTATACTATAATCTATAAAAAAATATCTAAAAAAATAAAAAGGAGATTATTTATGTCTTTTGATGGAATTACTTTAAAAAGTGTTATTGGAGAATTGAATAACTCTATTCTAGAAGGAAAAATAAATAAAGTATTTGAGCCAAATAAGAATGAAATCATTCTAGGAATATATTCTAATGGTAATAATTACCTACTAGATATGTGTATTTCTTCTAATAATTATAGAATTAATTTAACTACGCATAATAAGCCAAATCCTTTAAATGCTCCTCGGTTTTTGTATGTTACTTAGAAAACATTTGATGGGTTCTAAAATAAGGAAAATATATAGTAATGGTCTTGAAAGAATTGTTATATTTGAACTTGAATGCTATAACGAACTAAATGATTTGGTAAACAAAAAATTAATACTTGAATTGATGGGAAAACATAGTAATATAATTCTTGTTAATAATAATAATAGAATAATTGATAGTCTTAGACATTTAGATACTTACTCTAAATCATATCGTAATATTTTACCAGCACATGAATATGTATTTCCTATCCCTGAAAAATTAGATTTCTATAAGATTAAGAATTTCGAAGAATTCTACTCTATTATTAATAAAAATGATTATCAAAATGTTGTAGAAGCCATAACTTCAAATTTTAATGGTATTAGTAATTATTTTATAAAAACAAGTATAGAAATTTTAGGTATAAACTCTTTAATAAATTCAGAAAATTGTTTAAAACTATATAATTACTTAAGAAATATATTAAATAACATTGGTATTTCTAATTTAGTTTGTAAAAACTTTGATAAAAGTTATGTTATCACTTTAGGAAACAGCGATACACCTCTGCAAATTAACTTTTTCATTGATGACTATTATTATCAAAAAGAAACTGAAAATATGTTTATAGAATATAGAACTAATTTATCTAAGCTTGTGCTACTTACTTTAAAAAAAGTAACAAAGAAACTTAATAATATTAATAGTAAATTAAAAGAATGTGATAAAATGGATATATATAAATTATATGGTGAATTAATTATCGCAAACCTATATAAGCTTAATAATGTAAATGATACGAGTATTACTTTAGAAAATTATTATGATAACAATAATCCTATTACAATTCCTTTGGATAAACGATTTTCTATTTCAGATAATGCAAAAAATTATTTTAAAAAATATAATAAATTAAAAAGTGCTCTTGAAATAGTAACTGATCAGAAAATAGAAACACAGAAAGAATTAAATTATATAGAAAGCATAATATATGAGCTAGAAAATTCAAAAACAGTATCTGATATAGATGAAATATATAACGAAATTTCCGAAAGTTCGCTATTTGATAATATTAAAAAATATAAATCAAAGAAAATATCAAAAGTTTCTAATAAGAAATATACAGAATCTATCAATCCTATTGTTTTTGAAATTGATGGATACTCTATTTATGTTGGCAAGAACAACAAACAAAATGACTATTTGAGTACTAAATTTGCAAAAAAAGATGATATATGGTTTCATACAAAAGATATACATGGAAGTCATGTAATTTTAAAAACTAATGGAACATCACCCACACTTGAAACACTCGAAAAATGTGCAAGTTTAGCTGCATACTTTTCAAAAGCAAAACTTTCATCAAATGTTCCTGTTGATTATACATTTGTAAAATATGTAAAAAAAACATCTGGCAGTAAACCCCGGAATGGTAATATACACAAATAATAAAACATTATATGTTAATCCACAAAAATAACAATTTCTGGACAAAGAGACGGTTCTCTTGGACAAAGGGACGATCCTCTTGTCCAAAAATTGTCAATATAACAAATTCATTTCTTTTAATTTTAATTCCATATTCTCATCTTTATGTAGAATAATAGTTGCTAATTTTTCTGATTTTGTATAATCCTTTCTTTCTGTCCAATTCGTTAATTTTCTTCTTTTGGATTCAAAATATTTTGCACATCTTCATCTTCAAATAATCTTTCACATATATAACTTTTAGCTTTTTTATTTTGCATTAATGCTGCTATAGCAATATCTTTATCTTGTCTTAATTCTTTACTTGCATATTTTAATATAATTGCTTTATTCTTAACAGCTTCTAAAACCACTTCTTTATCATTTCTTAAATTTTCACTTGCATAATATAAAATTTGTCCATCTTTTTTTACTGCTTTTAGCATTACGTCTTTATCATCTTTTAATCTATCACTTGCATAACAAGCTACCCAGCCTGTTTTTTCTAATGCTTGCATTAAAACATCTTTGTCATCTTTTAATCTATTACTTGTAAATTCTAAAGCTCCTCCATCTTGTTTAAGGGCTTCTATAACAATTTCTTTATCATCTTGTAACTCTGGTGATGCCCACTCTAGATAAGTTCCTTTTTGTTTTACAATATCTAGCATATATTCTTTATTACTACTATTTTTTTTAATAGTCTCTATATCATCCATTGATATAATTCACCTCATTTTATATTAAAGCTTTATATTCTATATTTTCCATAAATGGAAACATCTCTTTTAATCTTTTATGAGTAATAACTGCATTCTTGGCCAGAGGATTTTTTTCATCTTCAGATAATAACTTTTGAGTATAGCAATTTTCTGAAGTTTTAAAAATCAAATACCTATTTCTAACATAAGTACAATAAATTTGATATCCTTCGTCTAGATTTTTTTCAAAATCCTCAAACGTATATTGTGAATTCATGTATACTCTCCTTTTATTATTATTTTTTATTTGTTATTTTATCATTTCTTCAAACTGTGCTTCTGAAATCACTTCCACCCCTAGAGTTTGTGCTTTTGTAAGTTTACTTCCAGCATCTTCTCCTGCTAAAACATAACTTGTCTTTTTTGAAACAGAACCAGAAGTTTTCCCTCCAAATTTTTCTATTATACTACTTGCTTCATCTCTTGTATATTTTTCTAATGAACCTGTTAATACAAATGTTTTACCTTCAAAACGATTATCTGTATTCTCATCTTCTAAAGATACAGTATTCACACCAGCAAGCTTTAATTTATTAATTAAATCTATTGTTTGTTCTTGTCTAAAAAAATCATATATACTTTTTGCTGTAACCTCACCTACATCATTTTGATTACTTAAATCTTCTAAAGAAGCTTCCATTAAATTATCTAGATTTTTATAAATTTTTGCTAAGCTTTTGGCACTTTTAGCACCTACATGTCTAATTCCTAATGCTGTTATTAATTTAAATAAATCCCTTTGTTTACTTTCTTCTATTGCTGTTTTTAAATTTTCGGCAAATTTTTTACCATTTTTCTTTAGTGATGCAATATCTTCTAATTTTAAATCATATATATCTGAAATTTTGCTAATCAAATTTTTATCTATTAATTGTTCTATAATACTATATCCGGAGACCTTCTATTTCCATTCCTTCTTTTGAAGCAAAATGAACTATACTTCTTAAAGCTTTAGCCGAACATTCTATTCCTATACAACGTTTTACTGCTTCTCCTTCTTCTCTTACCGCTTCTGCACCACATATAGGACATCTATCTGGCATTTTAAACTCTATTTCTTTTCCTGTTCTTTTTTCTTTTATAACTTTTACAACTTCAGGTATTACATCTCCTGCTTTTTGTATAACTACAGTATCACCTATTTTTAAATCTTTTTCTTTTATAAAATCTTCATTGTGAAGTGTAGTTTTTGATATAGTTGACCCTACAACTTTAACTGGTTCTAAGATTGCCATTGGTGTAATTGCACCTGTTCTCCCCACTTGGCAAACTATATCCTTTAAAATTGTTTCTTTCTGTTCTGGAGGATATTTATAAGCAATTGCCCATTTTGGAACTTTATATGTTGAACCTAAAATTTTTCTATCATCTAAATTATCTACTTTAATTACAGCTCCATCTATGCCAAATTTTAATTTTTCTCTATCTTCACCTATTTTTTTAATTGCTTCAATTGCTTCATCTATTCCATTACAATATATTTTTACTGGATTTACATTAAATCCTAATTCATCTAAATATAATAATTGTTCATAATGAGAATTTAAATTATTATTTTCTATTTTTTGAACATTGAAAATATATATATCTAACGGTCTTTTAGCTGTAACTTTAGGATCTAATTGTCTTAGAGAACCTGCTGCTGCATTTCTTGCATTTGCAAATAAACTTTCCCCTAAAACTTCTCTTTCTTCATTTAAGTCTTCAAACTCTTTTTTACCAATAAAAACCTCTCCACGAACTGTTATTGTCACATTTTCTTTCAATTTTTTAGGTATAGTTTTAATTGTTTTTATATTTTCTGTAACATCTTCTCCTATTAAGCCATTTCCTCTTGTTGCACCTCTTACTAATTTTCCATCTTCATACTCTAAAGCAAGAGACAATCCATCTATCTTAGTTTCCACTACATATTTAATATCTTCTTTATTTAATTGCTTTTTTACTCTATTATCAAAATCTATTAGTTCATCAAAAGAAAAAACATCTTGCAAACTTTGAAGTGGAACTTCATGTGTAACTTCTTTAAATCCTTCTTTTACATGACCTCCCACTTTTTGTGTTAATGAATCTTTAGTAATTAAACTAGGAAATTCTTTTTCTAATGACTTAAGTTCAAGCATCATCATATCATACTCATAATCTGATATTTCTGGATTATCTTCATCATAATATTTCTTAGCATAATATTCTAAATCTTTTCTTAATTTCTCAATTCTAATTTTAGCTTCTTTTTCTTTCATAATCTTTTTATAATACCTATTGGTATTATATTCATCCTTTCATTTCTAGTTTAAGTTATTGGTTAATAGCTTTTAAAATTAGTCCTTCCAAAAGCTGTAAAATGTCAAAATATTAAAATTTAATATTATTAATATTTTTCGCCTATATTATGTATATATTATAATTCTTCTTTAAATAAATCGTTTCCAGCTTTTATATAATCAAATCCAGAAAAAATCGTTGCAAAAACAGATATAATCATAAGTATACTTGAGATACCATTTATAATTAAACTTCCTCCAGATAAAGTACCTCTAAAACATTCAAAAAGTGGATTCATATCAATAATCGCAAGTGTTAATGCAAGCATTTGCGTAACTGTTTTTAATTTTCCCCAAACTGATACAGCAATTACTTTTCCACCTTTTTCTACTGCTACTAAACGATATCCTGATACAATAAACTCTCTAAATAATACTACAATAGGAATCCAAGCAGGTAATCTGTTATTTGATTCCACAAGCATAATCATTGTAGCTAAGACTAATATTTTATCTGCAATTGGATCTAAGAATTTTCCAAATGTAGTAATTTGATTTCTTGATCTTGCTATATATCCATCTAATTTATCTGTAATTGATGCAATTATAAAAATTAAATCTATAATAATCCATGTTAATGGTATGTTAAATATTTCCCCATTTATTCCAAGAAAAGGTATTATAACCATGATCGGAACAAGTATAATTCTAAATATTGTTAGTTTATTTGCTAAATTCATAATTTCCTCCTTGGTTTTAAATTTTCTTCAATTATATACAATGCAAGCAAAAAAATCAATAGTTTCCTATTTACTATTTTCCACTATCTGAGCAATATCGGAAATATATTCACCTATAACTGGTATATTTAACCTCACAATTCTTTGTAGCAAATATATTAGTATTGCAGAAAGAATAGTTACTCCTATTCCTATCCCTATTCCTTTAGAAAGACCTGATATAAAATTTCTCCATATTAATTTTTTACTATTTCCTAATAATTCCACAAGCTCTATTACATTATTTTTAGATAAAATATAATTGATTTTATCTAGATTATCATTTAACTTTACTATTTTTTTCTTTTTCCTCAATATAAAAACCACCTTATTATTCTTTATAATAGGGTGGTTTTATTTTTAAAAAACTATTCATTATTTTGCACAGAATTATTGTCTATAATATTTGAATCTACACTATTATCTACTGTATTTTTCATTTGATTTGCAATTTCGTTTTGTTTTTCATCTTCTTCTTTTTTTACAACTTCTAATTTAGTTATTAGCTCTTGCAATTTCTTCATATCTTTTCCCATCATTTCCCAATCACTATTATCTGTAGATGTTTGCAAGTTTTTATTAGCCTTTATAATTGCTGTTACTAAATCTTCGACACTATCTGTATTTTCTACTTCTATATCCACAGCATATTGCGATACCAAATTAGTTAATGCTTCTTTCAAATTATTTCCTATTGCAACTTTATTTCCAGATGCTACAACAATTTTCTTTAAAGTTGGCAAAGCATTTTCTTCATTTATATATTGTTGATAAATCGGCTCTATATATAATAATGTATCATCAATTGGAACTATTATCATATTTTTCGTTATTTTAGTTCCGATTTACATTTAAACTTTGAATTTCTTTAGAAATAGTTTCATCTTGCTCTATTTGAGTATCTAACTGCATTGGTCCTAAAACATTGCTATCATCAGGGAATTTGTATATCGTTAATTTTGCATTTCCATTTTCATCATATGTTCCGAGCTAAATATGAAATAACATTTTGTTTGTCATATGGAGTATATGGTAAAACCAATCCTAAAATAGGATTTTCATTATCTTTTACTTTTAGCATTGTATAATATGCTTGCATTTCTGTTCCTGTTTTTGTTAGTACTTTTCCAGTATTATGTGTTGCAATATCCCACACATCATCATTTCTATATAATACATCTGGTTGTACATTATGATATCTTTTTAATATTTCAGCTTGAATATTGTATAAATATTCAGGATATACAAAATGACTACTAATATCTTCTGGTATAGACTCTTCTAAATCTTCAAATAAAGTTGGATATATATTTCTATATGCCATAGCTATAGGGTCTGTTCTATCTGTTATATAGAATTTCATAGTTCCATCATAACTATCTATTAAAACTTTTACAGAGTTTCTAATATAATTGATTTCTGTTTTTGTAACACCATTTTGATTAAGTACTGTTCTTTGTGAATATGGATAATTATTAGAAGTTGTATATGCATCTAATACCCAAATTAGTCTTCCTTCACTATTTATTACCATATATGGATTTTCATCATATCTTAAATATGGCATTATTTTTTTAGCTCTATTAATTATATTTCTATTTGTTAAAATTTTACTATCACTTGTAATATCTCCAGAAAATGCTAATTTTAAATTACCTTCTTTTATTGAAAGTATTACTCTATCTAAGAAATTTAAACTAAGTCCTGCATCACCATCATATTTATTTTCTATATTTTCAGTACTATTTGAATCTAAACTTGGATAATCAAATTCTTTTTTACTACTACTATTAGTAACAACTGTATCGTTTGTTTCTAATCCAAAATAAATTCTAGGTTCTGTTATATTAACTGCTTCATTTGTATTCTCAAAACTTTTTTGAATATGTTCTAAATTACCATTAGCATTTGTTGTCGAAGCACTAGTAATAATTGTTCCATATCCATGAGTGTATTCATACGTTTTATTATTATATGTACCATTACTACTTACTATTTCTCTTGGAGAAATATATACTAATTTTTCTTTTCCATTTATAGTATATTTTCCCACTCCAGTATCTCTATATGTATAATATCCTTTACTTGTTTGAGCTCCTTTTAGATCTTTAAGCACTATATCTTTACTTACAATTGGCATATTATTTAATAAATCTGCATTTGTAGCAATTGTTTCTTCAGTGATTGTCCCACCATTTTCTATATTTACTTCATCTATATTTATTCCATATGCATTTTTTGTATAATTTATATTTGCTTGTATGTATTTCTTTTCTTTATCAAGTTCATTTGAATTTACAAAAATCATATCAAAGCCTAACATTATAATGAATAACAGTATTAGATATGAAGGTACAATAGCAATAGATGTAATTACTTTTTTTGTTTTTCCTTCATTAAACGCTCTAGTTGCCATAAATACAGATATTATAATTATTACACATAAGATTCTATATCCCCATAACTTTAATGTAACATCTATAAATCCAGCTCCTTGTAATGAAAATGTAGATGTATCATCTTTTATATTTAAGAATTTTTGTACACCTGCATTTTGAGTATTTACAAATACCATAGCAGCAACTAATATTGCTAATATTTTAATATATTTTATTAATTGTTTTAAAATTGCACTTTTCTTTAATGTTTGTCTATCTATTCCTTCAAAATAAAAATTAAAAGTGACTATATAGTAAATCGCAGAATAAACCAAAAGAGCAATCACAGCTATTAAAAAATACATTATAACTAATTCTATAAATGGTTTTTGAAATATAAAATAACCTATATCATATCCAAAAACAGGGTCTTGTATCCCAAATAAAGTAGAATTAAAGCATAATAAAGTTTTTCCTAATATAAATTTTGAAGTAATAGCACTTATTATAATCCCTAATATGAAAGCAATAGATTTATTTGGAAGTCTTGGCATTTGCTTATTTTCAGTTACGAAAAAATCTTTTAATGTGTTTTTTATTCTATTTGTTGTAAAATAAATCATACTATATATAACTAAGAAATTAATAACAAAAGTAATCGCAGTATATTTTATATTTCCCCAAAATATGTCTATAAATTTATCACCAATCTCTAAAGTTTCTAAATAAGATCCTCTAAAAAGTATATATGCTACAATTATAGCAACAATTCCTGCTATTAGTACAATAATATTTCTTTTTTTATGTTTATTCGTTTTTTTATTTATTACTTTTGTATTTTTCAGTTCTTCTACTTTTACATTATTATTTTTTTCTTCCAATATCATCACTAACCTTCCTATTATTTATATTAAAGCTTTAACAAAATCATCACTATTAAATTTTTCCATATCATCTATTTGCTCTCCAACACCTATAAACTTTATTGGTATATTGTTTTGGGCTACTATTCCTATTACTGCTCCACCTTTTGCCGTTCCATCTAACTTAGTTAAAATAATTCCATTAATATCTACTGTTTCTTTAAAAGCTTTTATTTGCGATATTGCATTTTGCCCTGTTGTTGCATCTAGAACCATTAATATTTCTTTTGAAGTATCTGGTAATTCTTTGTCGATTACTTTTTTTATTTTTTCTAATTCATCCATTAGATACTTTTTATTATGCAACCTACCTGCAGTATCACAAATTAATACATCTGCCCCTTTTTCTTTTGTAATTTTTATAGCATCATATACAACAGATGCTGGGTCTGACCCCTCATTTTTCTTTACTATATCACAATTTGCTCTATTTGCCCATACCTCTAGTTGCTCTACTGCTGCCGCTCTAAATGTATCTGCTGCAGCAATTACTACTTTTTTTCCATCTTGTCTTAATCTATTTGCAATTTTTCCTATAGAAGTAGTTTTTCCAACACCATTTACACCTACAACTAGTATAACAGATGGCTTAGTATTTAAATGTAAGCTTTCATCTACAGTTTCGAAAATTTGCTTAATTTCTTCTCTTAAAGCTTGTTTTACTCCTTCTTCATCTTCTATTTTCTCTTTTTTTATCCTATTCCTTAAATTGTTTATAATTGATACAGATGTATCTGCTCCTACATCTGACATTATTAGAACTTCTTCTAACTCTTCTAATAAATCTTCATCAACTTTTCTAAAATTACTAAAAACATTATTCATCTTTTCATTAAGAGAACTCTTTGTTTTACTTAAACCTTCTTTTAATTTACTAAAAAAGCCCATATTTTTCCTCCGTTCTTTAGTATTAAGCTAATACATAAAAAAACTATTTATAAAATTTATACTTATATATTTGACTTAAAAAGTTATTTTATATTAATCACTTTAGTTAGTATAGCATAAAATAGAAAAACTGGCAACTAATTATTTTTAACTAGTTGCCACCTTGAGTATTATATTTATATTACTTTTTATTTTTAGTTAACATTCTTATAATTGTAGTTAATGCAATTATTCCTAATATGACTTGCAATACAAATGAAAACCATGCTTTTTTTTGAAAAAGACCAATAGCCATCAGTATCGAAGCTAACAGATTAAGCATTTGATATAATTTTCCATTATTTATTTTATTTGTTGATAGCAATGCATATGCAATCAATACTAAAATCATCCCAATCCAACCTAGTATATCAAAAATCATATCTTATCTCCTAACTATTTTAACTGTATAATTGAAATTATAACATAATTAAATTCTATGTATAAATTTTATATACCATACAAATTATCATTGCTAGACAAAGCAAAACATTTTAAAATCTTAATTCATTGTTTCTGTTTAAAACCAAGTATTACCTGTCCTATTACAGTTGTAGCACCACGATTGTCTCCACTTTGTTCGTAAGTTATTTTCAAATGGAGCGTTTTAGGAGGTTATTTGCGAAAAAATTGCTTAATTCTCAATGTGTTCCTCCCACATCTTGCTCAAAAAAATAATTGATTTTTCAACTGTTGTATAAAATTATAACATAATAAAAATATTTTTCAATATCTATTGCACAATAAACATTTGTTTGATATAATTATTTTAAGTTATACAAGGAGCTGATATAATGAACGAAAATGAAGTTGAAATAAAAAATAATGCTATAATCCATAAAGATAATTCTTTAAATAGGTTAGATTTATCATTCCTTAAACACATAGAATTGGGCGAATATAAAAAGAGTGAATTATTAGCTTATTGGATATATGATTATGCAGTATATCATGATGAAGAAAGAGCATTTAATATTGCAAAATCTGGTATGTATTCTCGTGGAGATATAATTAAAGTGAATCTAGGTTTTAATATTGGAAATGAATTGGGTGGATTACATTATTGTATAGTTTTAAACAAATATGATAATACAAGAAACGGAGCTTTAAATGTTGTTCCTTTAACATCTAGAAAAGATGGCAAAAAATATGCCTCTTCTTCAGTAAATCTTGGAAAAGAACTATATAATATTTTCCAAGATAAAATTGAAAAAGAAAAGCAAAAGTTACAACAAATATTAGATGAATTAGAAAAAATAGAAGATGTGCCTGTTAACATTCAAAACATTATAGAAAAAGAGCAAAACTATATTCAAAAAATGGAAAACGAGATTTCTAAAATGAAAAAAGACAGTATTGCATTAATCAATCAAATAACAACAATTAGTAAACAAAGAATTTTTAAAGATACTGTTAGAAGAAATGTAAAAATATCTGGTGAATCACTTGATTTGATTGATAAACAAATTATAAAATTCTTTACGAAATAGTAAAAAGGAGAGTTGCTAAAACTCTCCAAAATCATTTAGGCTCCCGTCTCACTACCAAAGTAGTGGAGGGTTAAGTTAAATATATTTTAGCATATAATATTTAACTTGTCAAACTAAATTGACACTAATATTATATTACTATTTATTAAGATTTATACATTGCCTAATACACATTAATTTTGACTTTCGTTCTCTAATTTTTCTTTTTTTATATTTATATTAATTCCAAGTGTTGAAATTATTGATAATATAAATATTATATAAAATATTTTTTCTCCTATAAAGTTGCTTAATATAGCAAGTATTATAAATATAATTACTTCTGTAAAGCATAAACTCATTTGTCCTACTGATGATAAAAGATCATTATCTTCTTTTGATTCTTTTATGATATTCTGTATAGATGTTTGAATAGATGTTTCATATACTTTTGAAAAATTATCACTTAACATATTATTTAATGATATTATTATTTTATTTCTTGCAAATAAATATACCCCAGTAATTATAGCTTTAATAACTGTTACTAAATTATTTGATTTTGGTAAATGGTAAATTTTTATCTGAGTATTTTCCTATCAATGTTATAGTAAGTATTTGTAATAACAGTGATACTATAATTATAGAAGAAAATATAGAAAAATCTTTTAAAACTATATACAAATATAGTGGAGCGAATTGCTTTTCTATTATTTGATTTGTTGTTAAAGCATAAATAATTTTGTATCTACATACTTACTAGACAATGCATCAGTTGATGGGTTAGAGATTCCCATAAATCCCATTGCTAATATAAATATAACTATATTTTTATATAAATTCGTTCCATCTAACATCATATAAGCACAAACAATACTAAAAATATTAGATATGAAAATACACTTTGCTATTCCTAATTTTGAAGATATTGTTACAAATAGTGGCGTAACAAATCCTGTTATTCCAAATCTTAATCCATATACTAATAGTATAAGCCATATCGGTATTCCACTTTTATATAACATAACCGTTCCGAATGTTCCAATTAAAGCATTTGCAAAATTATATGATATAGTACTTAAATACATATATTTATATTCTTTTTTATAAATATATTCTTTCATTTATTGCTCCTATTATTTGATAACTTTTAAAAAGTTTATCATAAAAGTAATTATTCGTAAAGCATAAATTTTTTATACACTTCTCTAAAAATATATATCAACTTCTTAATCTCATTTTATAAAGGGTATGGGACTTAGTTCCATAAAGCGAATTTTGACTAGGGAGGAAAAATTCAGTGCTTGTTAGGAAAGATATAGGAGTACCAAAATTACTTCTAGCTTGAATTTTTCCTCTAACTTTTTTATTTTTGAATACTTATTACTGCACCAATTTTATAATTTTGTTCTTTAGTTTCTGAAAATTTTTTATCACTTTTTATAGCAACTAATCGAATCAATTTTTGTTTTTCTTTGCTCAATTTTATTTCAATTTCTTGCTCATTCCTTGAAAATAATTCATAAAATTCTATTTCAAATTCTTTGTTAAGATTTGCAATATAATCATCTAATTGTTCTTGATTTATATTAACACTTGTCCTAATTTCTTGTTCTTTTCCATTAACTTCAACAGGAGCATAAACATCTGCAATTCCTAACATAAAAAACTTAGTTAATTGTTCAATATAACTACTTCTAAAATTTATTTTCTCTATATAAAATTCTCCATTTTTGTTTTTTAATAATGTCATTGATTCAATAAATTTAGAAATAAATTCTTGCTTTTCTTCTTTAGATTTTTTGTTCCATTCTTGTTTCAAAATTTCATTTAATTTATTATCTCGTATTAGTTTTTCTCTTTCAATATCTCTATCAGCCATTAATTGTTGTGGTGTAAATGATAAACTATTTGCATTAAGTTTTTCATATTTTTTTGTTTCTAAAATATTTATTTTTTCTTCAATAATTTTATAATCTTCTGAAAAATCTTCCATCTCAACTACACCACTTAAATATGCTTTTTTAATTCTATCTTTTTGCTTTTCTAAAGTATCAATTTCTTGTTCTATTTTATCAGTCGTAATTTCTTTTTTATCAGCTAGTATTGGTAAAAAATATTTCTTTACTGCCATATCATATTCAACTAACTCAAGAATAAATCTTTGCAAACATTCTTCAATCTTGTCTTCTCTGTAATAAATTTTGCAATGTTCACAAGTATAGTACATATATTTTCTCTTTATGCCTCCAGAGCCTTTGCATTTCATTATTCTGTTACACTTAGGACATTTTAGTTTTTGAAAAAATATATAAACTCTATCTCTTGCATAACTTCTCTGATTTTTTTCTTTTTGTAGTTGTGCTTCTTGCCACATAGCACGACTGATAATTGGCTCTACAACATTCATATAAACAACTGGTTCTTTATTACCACATTTTCCTTTTTCATAATCTCCCATATAGATTTTATTGTCTATTATTTTCATTATAGTAGTATCTCGCCAATGTTTAGGATATAAGACTTTTTCTGCATTTAAGGTATTACTTATCTGCTGATAACTTTTTCCTTCTAAATACATATTATATATTCTTATTACAATATCTTTTGTTGTTTCATCTATTATAGTTTTCTTATTACTATCTTTTTTATAACCTAGAGGAATTATTCCGTGGTAAGTGTCCAGATTTTATAGCACCATTTAATCCAAATTTTGTTCTTTCACTTACTATTTCAATTTCTAGTTGTGATAATACTGTTAGCATACGTACAAAAAATCTACCGATTAGCCGTTGAGGTATTTACATCATCTTTATCACATACCAAGTAGCAATTATGCATTTCTAACTGTGCAATTAATTCTTCTAAATCACGAACAGACCTCGTAACTCTATCTAATTTGTAAGCTACAATATAATTGATTTTGCCTTTTTTCATATCTGCTAACATTTCTTGAAAAGCTGGTCTATTTTTCATATCTTTTGCACTTATTCCAGCATCTTCATATACCTTAAATACTTCATATTCTTTAAATTTGCAAAGTTGTAATAACTTTTCTTTTTGTTCTGCAAGACTAAATCCGTTCTCTTACTTGATCATCTGTACTTACTCTAATATAAATTCCTGCAACTTTTCTTTCTTCTTTCATAATATTTAAACTCTCCTTTCAACTTTTCTTGAATGGAAAGCTACTTTAATAAATTTAAGCACAAAAAAACTCTAAAATTCAAGTAGCTTTTGATATGTAGTCTTTTAACTGAGATAAAGGAATTTTAGTCCTTAAATCTCCCACATAAAAGTAATCGTGTTCATTAAAAAATAAAAATAACTTATTTTTAATGATTATTCTATAGTTTGTATGTTCTATAATCCTTAAACAACCTTCAAATATCATTTCGTGTTCAAGTTTTATAGCATTCAAACTACAAGCCCATTCAATTTTAGAGAGCAATTCTCTTTTTATCTTGTTTTTCTTTTTTACAATGCTAATCATACCACACCATCCCTTCTTTTTCAATAAAAAGGCATTAAAAAAATCAACCTTTTACAGTTGATTTATCAATGTATCGCCATGGTGCGACGATTTTACTTAATGGAGCGATATTCTTACAAGTTACGAACTATTTTGTTCTCTTTCTATGCTGATTATATAATATAGATTAATAAATTTCAATATAACTATATAAAAATTTTGTATTTTATAGTATAATTTTGTTATTAAAAGGAGTTGTACTAGTTTTATGAAAAAAAATATTATTTTAATCTATATACATACATTTTTATCAACATTTATATTATATTATATTTGTGATACATTATTTTATATTGAACGAGGATTAACATCTAGCCAATATATTAGTTTTGTAGGAATAACATTTTTTATTAGATTATTATTTGAAATACCATTTGGCATTATAGCAGATAAATATAATAAAAAAAGGTTGTTGCTAATTAGTAATTTATTATTTATAATATCAACTATAACATTTATTTATGCTCATAATTATATTACATTTATAATCGCTATAATAACTAATGCAATTAATAATTCGCTAAGTTCTGGAATTACTAATTCAATATTATATGAAAATTTAGATAATAAAGATAGGTATAATAAAATATTATTTTATAACTCTTTTTTTTATAATATTTCATATATGCTTGCAATGATTATAGGTGGATATATTGGTCAAAAATTTGGTTTAATATATACTTATTATATTACGATAATTCCTTTTATTATTGATTTTATTGTTTTACTTGTTTTAAAAATAAAAAATAATATAAATACAGCAAATATGGAAAGTAATATTTCTATATTAAAAAATGGATTTAAAGAAGTAATAAATAATTCATATTTACTGAAGTTAATACTAACCAGTTCTATTTTATTTTCTGGAATAAAATTAGTAGAGGAAAGTCATCCAGAGTATTCTAATAATATAGGAATCTCTGTTTTTGTAATAGGCATTTACACAGCACTTATATTAGTTTTTTGTATTATAGGTAGTTATATAGGAAGTAGATTAAAAAGGAATACATATAAATTAATTCTAAACATAAATCCTATTTTTTCTGGACTTTGTATATTATTAGTTGGAAAATTAAATAACTATTTTGGAATAGTGTTTATATTATTAATTTATATTTTTTCAGAAAGCTTTGATAATATTATGAAAGCTGAATTGCATAAAAATATATCTTCAAAATCAAGAGTTACTATTGAATCAATAAATCAATTTGTATTAAGCATATTTGGTATTATATTCAGCATTTTAATGACAATTTTATTAAAATTTATGAGTATAAGTACTATGTATATGTTAATTGGTTTTATAATTATTTCATACGGAATAGTAAATTTAATAGTAGATGATCACTTTTCTAAAGCTAAATAAAAAATATGAGCGATTTTTTATATAATTCGTTCATATTTTAATAGTTTATAAATTAATAATTTTTCCTATGATTTCAATATCTTCAATTTTATTGATTGCAAAACATTTCTTTCCTAAATCCTTTATTGAAGCACCTAGATGATACATTTCCTTATTATCTAAAACAATAAATCTATCGTGAAACTTGTTTGTTTTAGAAACTTTTAAAATAGGATATTCTTTATTAAATTTTCGAATATCTAAATTTTCAATATTACTTTTATTAGATGTTAGTATAACTACTTCTACATCTTTTTTCTTTTTAGCCAACATTTTCAAAACATTGTCGTCAATATAATTATCTATAACTAAAATCTTGCTATTTGCTTTTTTTATAATATCTATAATTAAACTATATGCATCATATATTTGTCCATCAAAAAATATTCTCTGTTTTACATTTTCTTCTAACTGAAGCTGATTGAAAACTTCCTCAAATTTTTTGTCATGCTCTTGCAATTTATATTCTACATTTGTTAATCTTTCGAACACTTGTCCATTAAGCAGTAAAAATTTTCTCATTTCAACAAAAGCTCTCATTATATTAACACTGACTTTTACAGCGATTTCATTTTTTAAAACTCCAGATAACATTGATATTCCTTGCTCAGTAAAAACATATGGTAGGTATTTTCTTGTTACTTCTCCATTATTTACTTTTTTGTTTAAGGTTCCAAACTGGAACCTTAAATTTTGAAACTCTGTTTCTGTTAATTGAAAACAAAAATCTTCTGGAAATCTTTCTATATTTCTTTTCACAGCTTTATTTATATTTTTAGTTGTATAATGATATAACATTGCCACATCACTATCTAGCATTACTTGTTTACCTCTTATTGTATATATTAAATTTTTTATATCTTCGATAACTAATTCATTCTGAATTGCTAATTTATTTTCTTCCATAATTTCACATCCTTTATTTACTCTCTACATTTTAAAACATTTGTTTTGTATTGTCAAGACTTTTGTAATTTTTAATTTTAAAATTTATACTATTAAAAAGATATAATGCAACTCTATTTTGTTCTGTTGAATCCATTTCCATAATTTTGCTTGATACAAAAATTATATATGGATAGTTTGCAAAATTAATAGTGGCAGTTCTGTATTCACTATTTATTTCTTTTAGCAAATTATCAAAATATTTATACATTTCTTTTTTATCGTATTCTAAATTGGTATGGCTATAATTATCACACATACAAATTGCTAGTCTTAATTTATTTTCTAAATCCATATCTTTTATCATATCTATTACATAATTTACTTTTTCATCATTCATAATTTTTTTATTCCTTTCATTTTTTATTTTTTGGGGTATGGGGTGTAAAACCCATTTTTGAATTTGTGCGGGAGTACAAATTCAGTGCTTGCTGGGACATAAAATTTGCATTTTCCAAAATTCACTATTTTTTATCCGAGTATTTTGCAACAATTTTTCTTTGCTTTTTTGTATCAAATCTACATGGTCTATTATAATTTCATTTTCAATAATTGGACAATTTATAACACCTTTTGTATAAAAATTTTGTTCTAATAGTTGTAAGTATTCATTCATTTCTTGTTCAGAATATTCTTTATTTTCAAGTTTTGAATGATAAAAAATATAATAATCTGTGCTTAATTTTTCTAATTCTTGTCTAGTAATTGCCTCTTTATAAATAAAGCCAATGTTATTATTTTGCAAAATATCATTTAAATATTTTATATATTCTTTACTGCTTTTAGAGATAAATTCTTCTGTAAATCTTATATCTTTTATTTCAATATTGTATTTTTCATCTCTTGAAATTTCTATATTTTCAATTACTTTTTTAATTAATTCTTTCTTTGATTTTCTATTTAAATGCTCAAAAACAAATCCATATAGAACTTTATTACTTACAATATTTTCACTATTTGTTGTTCCTTCTAGCTTGTTAGTTAGCTCTATTACATATTCTTTAAGCACATTATTTGGATCAATTTTTTGTTTTTTCTTGTTCAAGTTTTCTATCTCTTTTTTAATACTATCATTCTTATTGTTAATAGTTTCTACATTCAAACTGGAGTTTAAGTACAAATCTACTAGCTTATTTTCTTGTAATTTTAACTTTTGAATTGCTTTATCTATTTCTTGAATGTCTTTAGTTTTTGTAGAGTTGCTTACTATAATTTCACATGTCATTTCATACATATATCTTGTTAATTCATTTAAAATTCTACCGCATTTTTTCTTCTATTTTATCTGAATTATAGTGCTTACCTTTTGATTTGCAATTAGGATTTTTACATGTAACATGATAATAAATTCTTTCATTCTCCGTTTTGCTATACTTATATGAATTGGTTGAGGATAGTATTTTTCCACAATCAGGACATTTAATAATTCCAGTAAATAAATGTATATGTTCTCCATAATTTGAATGTTTGTTTTTCTCTAAAACTATTCTAGTTGCATTCCATGTTTCTTGGTCTATTATTGGTTCACAATAGTCTTTTACTCTTAAAATGTCTTGAGGTTTTCTAGAATATTTACCATATTCAAATATACCTAGATAAATAGAATTTGTAAGTATTTTATAAACTCTATCACTTGTCCATTTACCAGTCTTTAAATAAGAATTATTATCTTTCATCACTTTTGCAATACCTCTACAAGAGTAACTTTTCTTACATAATTCAAATATTTCTTTAACAATTTGTGCTTCAATTGGCTCTATTTCTAAATGCCCATTTTCTTTATTTCTTGTATAACCATAAGGTGCTTTACTAGGGTGTACCTTTTCTAAAGCCATTTCTTCTAAAGCCCTTTTTGTTCTTGCTCCGATTTCTTTTCTTTCTCTTTGTCCAAATACTAAATTCATACCATAGAACATTTCACCATTTGCTGTTGATACATCATAAGGCTCTAATATTAGTTCTATTTTAACGTCATTCTCTTCACAGTAATTTAAAAGCCAAAATCCATCATAATTATTACGAGTTAATCTATCTACCTTAATTGCAATTAACCTGTCTAATTTGTGCATTTTAATGTCTTTTAAAAGTCTTTGCATTTCTGTTCTCATTAAATCTTTTCCAGAATGTCCTGCATCATTATATACATCTACAATAGAATACTCATTTTTCTCGCAATATTCTTTTATCATTCGTAACTGAGAATCAATAGAATATCCATTATCTCTTTGTTCGTCTGTTGATACTCTTACATAAATTCCACATCTCATAAAATTACCTCCTACTTATCCTGTGAATTTTTTTAGGTTTTGTATACCAAAATTGCAAAAAAACTTAAAAAATTTTATTTCTCTCATATATTTGCTCAAAAAAGTGAACTTTTGCCTCCCTAATTTTGAAAAATTTTTTTATCCTTCTATATGTTTCCTAACTAAAATGCGTTTTTGCAATCCATATTTTAAAATTTCCTAATTTTTTAAGAAATGTGAAGGTTAAATTTTTAGTTTTATGAGAATTTGTTTAATTTCTTTTAAGTTATATTTTTGAGCATATTCTTTGATGTAGAATGGTTTATTAGATATTTCATTCACTTTATATTCATAAATAGTAAGAGTAGTAGGATATGTAATTAAATATTGGGTTGGTTTAATAAATTGCAGATTAGTAGCCTTTAAATGCTTAATTTTGCCATTTTTAACTATATAATCATAGCATTTAATGATTTCCAATATATCATCATTTGGCTTTAATTCCTGCATTATTTCAAACTCAAACATAAAAAATGCCCTCCTTTCTGGAAAGAGAACATTTTAGTTTTATATACAAAAAACAACTTACAAACCATTATAGTTCGTAAGCTGTTAGAATTTGGAGCTACTGGGGAGAATCGAACTCCCGACCACCAGGTTACGAATCTGGTGCTCTACCAACTGAGCTACAGTAGCATTATATATTTTTTATTTATCTTTGTCATATAATCACGTTATTAATTTTAACATATTTTTAATAAAATTCAATTATTTTTTATAAAAAAATGAAATAGCTAAATAATATTAGCCATTTCACTATATTTTAAAAATGTTTACCTTTTCTTCTTTTTGATTCTTTTAGATCATTTCCAAAATCAACTTCATCTTCTACATTATACAATTTATTAGTCTTTGTTTTATTTTGTTGTTCCATTTCTATATATTCTTCTTGCTTAGCTTCTTCATCTTGATTATTATTTTCTAATATATTATCATCATTATCCATCATTTTAATATCATCCATAAAGTTTAATTCTATCCCATCATCATCCCTATTGTTTCTGATTTTTTTTACTATTAACACAATTATTATAATGAGTAATACTCCACCTAAAACACTACCTACAATTATATATTGCATATTAGAATTATCTTCTTCTGAAACATTTTGATTAGCTAAAGTTTTTGCTCCTTTTTTTACTATAATTTGATATGTAGCATTTTGTTTACCATCTTCAGATTTTAACATTATAGTTATAGTATTTTCTCCTTCTTGCAAATCTTCATTTCCCAATATTTCTACAGTTGCATTTTCTGTATTGCTTAATGCCTCTATGTCTAGTTTAGTTATATCATCATCAATTTCAGCTGTATATTCATATATATCCGAACTAAAACTTGGATTTAAGTTTATTCCTTTTATTGATAATGCTTCCAACTTCAATTGCTCTTGTTCTTCTTTTGTAACCGTTATTGTATAAGTTCTTGCTGTTTCATCTTCTGCTGTTACAACTAATTTTATAATATTTTCGCCTAATTTCAAATCTTCATTTCCTGATATATCTAATTTTGATTTTTCATCTTCTACTACAGCTTTTATATTTAATTTAGTAACATCTGTACCTACTGTCATTGTATATTTTGTTGTTTCTGGATCAAATTCTGGAGATAATGTTCCTGGTTCAACAGTTAATGATTTTAATGCTTTTACTGTAGATTTCTCTTCTTCTGGTTTAGTCGTTGTTAATAAACTACTACTAATATATGCAGTTTTTCCATTATAATTCACTTTACTCCATCCGTTGCTTCCTACACCGATTCTAGTGACTTCTTCACCTTTTTTTAATTTTCCTATACTACTACTTGATGTGCTATAACTACTTCTTACATTAATTCCATCTTGAGTAGCATATACAGTTTGATTTACTGTGGTAAAAGTTGGTTCTTTTGTTGTATCAACATTGTTGCTGATTGTTCCTCCATTGTTTGTATCTCCTCCATTATTAGTAGTTCCACCTGTTGTTCCACTATTTCCTGTATTGCTCTCTTTTTCTTTAACTGTTATAGTACAAGTTTGAGAACCTGTAACTTCATTTCCATTTTGATCCGATACATTTGTTGCAGTTACAGTAATATTTGCAGTTCCTACAGATTTGGCAGTTCCTGTTACTGTTACACTACTTCCTTCTACCCAAGTAGATGTAGTATCTAATATAGCATTTGAACTACTAGATAAATCAAATCTTCCTGTTAAACCTGAGCAATTTATCGTTACCGAAAAAGAATCACCTAGGTCAACTGTAGATTTCGAAGCTGATATACTAAATGATGCAGCTTTCACATTATTTGTAATATTAATAATTAGGACACTTGTTAATATTAACAATACTAATTTTACACTTTTTTTTCTCATGTTTTTCTCCTTTATTTTATACTTATTGAATTACTATCTGGATTCATAATAAAATTTTTAATTAGAACATAATCGTTTGCTTTCACTTGTCCATCTCCATTAACATCTGCTCCACTTTTACTAGTACCTTCTAAATTAGAAGATCCCATTATTGAGTTCTTAATTAAGACATAATCATTTGCTTTTACCTGTCCATCTCCATTTATATCACCTTTTTTTATAATAGTATATACTGTTCCATCAACCGTTACTGTAAAACCAGTTCCAACGAAACCAGATTTAATCTCTTGACCATCTTTTTTTATTACTGCATTTGAATATTTTTCTTTAATTTTTTCTGCAGTAGTATTTGGTTCGGTAATGACATTAGTACCTTCTACTTTAAAGTCATTATTTTTTCCTGTATCTACATTATTTCCGCCATTACTATTCGATACCACTTCTATATAACTTTCCTTACTATCTCCTCTTGCAATATAACCTGTAACACCAGTTCCTGTAACTATCTTATCCCATACATATCCATTTGCATTAGAAGAATTTTTCTCTACTCTTGTTATTATATCTCCTTTATTAAGATATGTTACTACTCTTTTATCTGTACCAGGTGTTTCTCTTACCTTTAATCCTGAACCACATATTACTTTTACAAGTTCATTTGTTGCACTTCCATTCTCCCCTGTACTTCCTCCAGTTCCTACTACATCTATGTAAGAGCTTACTAAATATCCCTGTCTACCATCTGATAACTTAACTCTGTCCCAATTATATCCATCTAAACCATTATATTTTCCTGTTTCAATTCTAGTTAGTGCTTGACCTTTAGTTAATGTTGTAATTACAGATGTATTATTCGTTCCAGGTCCATTCCTTAAATTAACAGATGTATTAGCTATTACACTATCATTACAATTTGTAATATCATCTATCTTCTCGATATAGGTATTTGCAACATATCCTTTTCTACCATCTGATAAAACAACTTTATCCCAATAATAGCCATTTTCTGCTACATTGGCAACTTCTATTCTTAATAAAATATCTCCTGTATTTAATGTCGCTAAAATATTAGAACTCGTATTTTTACTTTCCCTTATATTTACATTAGAACCTTTAATTTTTACATTTTGTGTAACAATTCCTTGTGTTCCTGGCATCGGACATTTTTCTTGTGGCATATTTTCATAAACTGGAATAAGAAAACTAATACTGTTGTTAAAAGTTCCCATGTTCTGATATACATTTCTTACAGTATAACTTTCTGTAAGTGCTGCTGAAACATTTTGCATATATTGATGATAATATAAAGTTCCATCACTATTATCTACATCAAATTTTTGTAAGTATAAAGTATTTTGTCCTATTCCAATATATTTTGATTTTAGAAAATCTATTCCTCCTACTATAGATTTTGCTAAAGTATCCCAGCCTTGACTTTTAGCATATGCTGTTGCATTTGCTATTATTTGTGATGATGAATTTCCAGATGCTCCAACATTGAATACATTGTAATATCCTTCGTTTCCTCTACTCATAGTAGAACCTGTTTTTCCTTGTTCTTGTAAAATTCTAGAAACTACTTGATATGGATTTATATTAACATTTCGACAAGCTTCTATTATTGCATCTGCATTTGTTCTTCCTTCTAAGAAAGACCCACTAGTCATACTCATAACACCATCTGCGCTATGTATTGAAGAATTAAAAACTGCTTGTTCAAATTGAAAAATACTATCATCATTCAAAAAATTTCTTGGATCCATATAATAAGATACTGTTGCTTCTGATGCACATCTCCAGCTACCATTATCATATTTTTTATCATTACATGTAGGGCAAATCCAATCTCCTGTTTTGCTTGATGTTACTAAGTTTCTTCCGTGCCATGCTGTTGTTTCATTTTTTATAACTTGATTCCAATCTAATCCTGTATAAAATATTGTAAAATTCCAATTTGGATGTGCTGATCTTAACTTATTTATCAATTCTGCATATCCTGGATAATTATTTAATTTACTTGATACACTTTCTTTTGTTTGAGCTGCATATACTTCGCTTCTAAATACTAGTCCATAAATAAAATATATTAATATATTTAAAATTATTATTATCGTTAAAATTTTCTTTATTTTTTGTACATTTACTTCTATAAAAATATTATTGCTTAACATTTTTATCCTCCTCTTTTGCTATTTTTTTGCAAATCTAGTATATCATTCTTGTATTTTACAGTCAATTAAAATCGAAAAAAAGTTATATTCATTTTGTAAAATGTAGTATTATATAACTTTTTGAATAAAAAACTTTTTTTAGTTAGATTTTACTCTATATTTGAAATTTCTTATTTATTATATAGAACAAAAGCGGACATTTATGACATTGTAACTGTTTAAGTTATTGTAAAGTCCTCTTCTTTGCTCGTGTTCCAATTTTTTGCATAAAAAATGGTGTACAATTATTTTATATAAATAAGAAAGCTTCATAAGTTAACTTTTACTGTATCCCCCGAACTTTCCTTATATAAAAAGGCTATAACTATAAGTTATAACCTTTAAATATATATTTACTTTAAGTAACTTTTTTTACTAGTTACAACATCCTCTTTGGCATCCGCATCCAAAGTTTGTGAATAATAATAAGAATATTATTATGAAGAATAATATTTCACTATTCTCTCCGCATCCTCCAAATAATCCATTTAAAAATCCACAATTATTATTGCAGCCACATCCACATCCGCAGTTTCTTCCTTCTTCTGGCATATCTTTTCCCTCCTTTTTATTTTTATATGATATCATATGCAATCTTAAAATTTTATGTTACAATTAGTATCAAGGAATTTTCTTATAGAAAATTGAATTTTAAATTAAGGAAGGATAATTATTTATGAGAAACCTAGAATTACTTTCACCAGTAGGTGATTTCGATTGTTTAAAAGCAGCTGTTCAAAATGGTGCAGATAGTGTTTACTTTGGTAGTAATTTATTTAATGCAAGAGCTTCTGCAAATAATTTCGGTATAGATTCTTTAAAACAGGCAATTGAATATTGTAAATTAAGAAATGTAAAAACAAATTTAACTTTAAATACTCTAATAAAGAATAATGAATTAAATGACGCTATAAATCTTGCTAAAATCGCATATAAATTTGGAATAGATGCAATTATTGTTCAAGACTGGGGACTTGCTAATTTTTTAATAAATCACATTCCAGATTTGCCTATTCATGCAAGTACACAAATGAGTATTCATAATTTAGAGGGTGTACTTGCTATGCAAGATTTAGGTTTTAAAAGGGTAGTACTTTCAAGAGAATTATCTGCTAATGAAATTGAATACATCTGTAAAAATTGTGAAATAGAAATAGAAGCTTTTGTTCATGGTGCTCTTTGCATTTCATATTCAGGACAATGTTTAGCATCTAGTATGATTGGCGGACGCTCTCGGAAATCGTGGAAAATGCGCCCAACCTTGCAGACTTCCCTATACTCTTTTAGAAAATTCTTCAGATTATAATACAAAAATAGATGAAGGATATTTGCTTAGCACTAAAGATTTATGTTCTTTAGAATTTTTGCCGAAACTAGTTAATAGCGGTGTTGCTTGTTTTAAAATTGAAGGTCGATTAAAATCTCCAGAATATGTTGCAACAGTAACTAGAATATATAGAAAATATATAGATATGGTTATTGATGGTAAAGAATATATTATTGATGAAAATGATAAAAAAGAACTTATGCAAGTTTTTAATAGAGGCATGTTTTCTTCAGGTCACTTGCCAAGCACTCCAAATAGAGGTCTTGTCTATTCTAAAAAACAAAATAATATGGGCATACCTTTAGGAAGTATAAGTAATTATAATCAAAATAAGGGTTACATTACTCTAAAATTACAAGATACTATAGCAATAGGAGATTCTATTTCTATTAATGGTGAAAGTGGAAGTTATAAAGTATCAGAATTATTAATAAATGATAGAAATTCTCCTACTGCTTCTTTGCGGTACTATAGTAAAACTTGGTAGAATGAAAGGAAATATAAAATATGGAAGTAATGTATATAAAATAGCAAGTAAAGAGCTTTCTTCTAAAGCTATTAATTCATATAATAATTGTGAAAATATAAAAATACCATTAAACGCTACTATAGATGTACATCAAGGTAAACCTATACAAATATATATTCGTACTATAAATACTAATGATAGTTTTTATAATGATATAAGTTTTTCTATCACATCAAATATAATTCCAGAAAAATCAATAAACAAACCTATTACTAAAGAAAGAATTATAAAACAACTTATAAAAACATCTAATACTCCTTATGAATTTACAGACATTTGTGTGAATTTAGATGATAACCTGTATATACCTCGTATTTCTGAGATAAATGAATTAAGAAGAAATTGTATAAAAAAGTTAGAAAATATTATAACAGAAAAATATTGTAATAATGATTCATCAAAAATACCTGAGGCTTTAATAGAAGTTGATAATAAAACATTTACTAATTTAAATAAAAAAAGTATTTCAATATTATTAAATACAATTAATCTAGATTTTAACTACACATTACTAAAAAAAAATGTACAAAATATTTACATACCATTAAAGTATTTTGTAAATAAAAATTATTTTTATATATTAAAAGATATTTCTTATAACTTTAATTTATATATTTACATGCCTGTTATTATGCGTAAAAATTATACTAATATATTTAAAAATAATATTACTACTATTTTATCATCTTTTAATATTAAAGGATTTGTTATATCGAACATTGGTAATTTACGTTTATTAAAAGATTATACTAAAAATTATAAGTTTATTGGGAACTACACACTTAATCTTTTTAATAATTTAACTGAAAAAACATTAAAAGATTTACATATTGAAACTTTAACCCTATCACCAGAACTTAATAAAAATGATTTAATAAATTTTGATACTAATAATTGTGAAACAATTGTTTATGGTAATACCCCTATTATGAATATGAATTACTGCTTACTCGGGAAATCAAACCACTGCTACTCAAACTGCAGTCATAAATGTAATTCAAATAACAAGTTTTATATAAAAGATAGACTTGGATTCAAATTTAGAGTCATTCCAGATAACATAGAAACAGTTACTACTATTTATAATAGTAAAACTACTTTTATAGATACTTTAAATATTAATTGTAAATCTTATAGAATAGATATTCTAGATGAAAATATAGATTTCATAAATAATATAACTTCTGCTATTATAGATGGAAATAAAATAGAAGGTAAGAATTTTACTAATGGTAACTTTAATAGATTTGTTTAAAATATATTATATTTTAACTAATTATTTCTAAAAATTTTACCATATATAATTCTAATAAAGCTATAGGACTTAACTATAGCTTTATTGTTATAATTTTATAAATTTATATTTTCTATTTTTAAACTTTTAGTTTTGAAATCATAGTATCATAATGACTATTTATTCTATTACTAATATCAAGCCTTAGTTCTCTTGCTAAATCTAGTAATTGTTTTTCATAATCACAATCATTTTCTTCTTCTATTAACAATTCTAATTCTACAAAAAAACCTAACTTTTCTACTTCATCTATGCAAATATTACAATCTTTATATTTTGAATATCTTCTCTTTTTATTTACTTGAACCCATTCTTTAAAACCTAGAGCTTTTAAGAATGAATTTGCCTTTTCATAAGAATCTACTTCAAATTCAATTTCTTCTGATTCCATTTTTTTGGCACTTTGTTTTTTATAATTTAATTCTATTTTATCATTTGTTTTTCTTACTCTTAGCCAAACTGAACCTTCCTTACTTTCTGTATTATCTAGATCACTCACATATATTGTATCACATTGATAATTTATAGAACTTATTTGACAATTTCTATCTTCTAAAAATTTTATTATTTCATTTAGATTTTTCACCTTAAATTTTAATTCTATTTCACGCATTTATTTTCAACCTTTCATATTATCATTTGGGATAATTATTTCATAAATAAAAAATACTAACTAACATAATAGTGTAATCTTTAATATTCTTCCATCTTTACATATACTTTTTCTGTTTCTGCATATTTCTTTTCTACGCTCAACCTTGTAATTTGTGTGTCATCTTTAAAAGCAACTTCATTCATAGCATCTAAAATAATCTTTACAATATTATCGATGTCCGGTTTTTTTATTGGATTTATCTTATTTTCTAGCATAAGAGCTCTATCTTGTTTTTTTGTGCTTTTCGGAATTCCAAAGTTCGCTATAATTTCTACTGATACTCTACCCTCTAATGGCTTATATTTTGGATACTTCAACATAAAATGTTGTATTACTAAAGTTTCATAGTCTTTTGTCCTTGTCGGTGTATAAACTGATCCTGTATAACTATTTAATCTAGGTCTACCTTTTCCTATTATTTTTCCTAGTATTTCAAATTCATATATCATTTGTTTATTTTCTCCTCTAATTCTAAATATACACAAGTGCAGTAAAAATTCTAACTTAGTTGATATTTTGACTGCATAAGTATTATATAGTATTTTTATAATAAAGCTTAACTAATAATTTCTAATTAGTTATCTTTCATAACAATTTTATCTAGCTTCGTACTAATACTATGATAGTATATTATACTTAGAAAGTCAATTTATAATATTTTAAAATCATTATAAAATTTTTCTAAAAATTATATAAAAAGTATTGACAATTAAAAATACTTTGTTTATAATAATTATTGTTTTTAAGAAAAGATGCAGGTGTAGTTCAATGGTAGAATTCCAGCCTTCCAAGCTGGCTATGCGGGTTCGATTCCCGCTACCTGCTCCAATAAAATATAAAAAATTTTTAAATCAAATCTATTCTTAAATAAATCAATATATAATAA
>ENA-ORLW01001221-ORLW01001221.1-human-gut-metagenome-genome-assembly--contig:-NODE-1221-length-29836-cov-3.801270_pt1 | contig 29836 bp, 39 predicted proteins | sample MGYA00243017_ERZ508829 | MGnify/ENA primary metagenome ERZ508829 (study PRJEB26277, sample SAMN04329776) | human gut metagenome | biome: human-associated habitat | host: Homo sapiens | place: USA...
TCTTGGTAAAACAACGCTAGCTTATATTATTGCAAATGAACTTGGTGTTAATATTAAAACAGCAAGTGGGCCCTCTATAGAAAAAAGTGGAGACCTTGCTGCTATTTTATCAAGTTTAGAAGAGGGTGACGTCCTTTTTATTGATGAAATCCATCGTATGCCAAGATATATTGAAGAAATATTGTATCCTGCAATGGAAGATTATGTTTTAGATATTATTGTAGGAACTGATTCATCAAGTCGTAATATTAGAATAGAACTTCCACACTTTACTTTAGTTGGGGCAACTACCAGAGCTGGAGATTTATCAAGTCCTTTACGTGATCGTTTTGGAATTATTTCAAAACTACAATATTATACTGAAGAAGAATTAGTTGAAATTGTTAAAAGAACGGGTAGAGTTTTAGAAACAAAAATAAGTGAAGAAGCAGCTATTGAACTCGCACGTCGTAGTAGAGGTACACCAAGAATTGCTAATAGATTATTTAAAAGAGTACGTGATTTTGCCATAGTTTTAGGTGATGGAGAGATAACACTAGATATAACAAAAGAAGCTTTAGATCGCTTGAAGGTAGATAGCTTAGGATTAGATGATACAGATTATAATTTGTTAAAATCAATAATTGAAAAATTTAATGGTGGTCCAGTTGGAATTGAAGCAATAGCGTCATCAATAGGGGAAGAACAAACAACAATTGAAGATGTGTATGAACCATATTTATTACAAACTGGTCTTTTAAAGCGTACTAGTAGAGGAAGAATTGTTACTCAAAAAGCTTATGATCATTTAGGGATAAACAAAAAGGAAAATTCATGAAAGATTTTAAGGTTAAAATTATAAGTCCTGATAATGAAAAGACAGAACTAAATTATTTTGATATTTTGTTTTTTTGTCAGAAAAAAACAGAAGAGTATATTTCATTATCCGATGAAAATTTAATAAGGTTTAGAAATTTTAGAAAAAACTATACTATTTTTGATCCATATTTTGATTTTGTAATATTGGAACTTAAATATATTTTATTGAATCCTTTTTTTGAGAAAGATGAATATCTTCTACCATATAATGGTAAGTATTATATAAATTCCCTATATAATACATCCAGTAATTATGATGATTTAATTAATAAGAAACCCGATTTTTCTTTTGATTTTATGCCTGCTACTGATTATAATGTTTGTAGAAATAAGAAAACATTAAATAAAGATACTAGAATAGGCTTTTGTGTCGATTCAGAAGGAAATATTTATAATAATGATATTTTACAACGTCATTTGAAAATGATACATTTACTTTTGAATCAACACTTAATAAAAGAATTTGGTATTTGCAATAAGTATAAACATTACATTGAAGTACATGGATATCATAGAAAAGTTGATTTTTTTAGTGAAAAATTAGGTTACATGATTGGTTTTCCTTCTAATCAAAATACGCTTATTTTTAATTCTAAACTACTAACTAAAGAACAAAAAAAATATCTTGATTTATTTCAAGTAAAATATAAAACAAAAATAGAAGATTGTTATCAAAATAAATTTATCAAATAATAAGGAAGTGAATGTATGAGAACAGATGATTTTGATTTTGAACTACCAGAGGAATTAATTGCTCAAACACCAATTAAAAATAGAGATCAATCTAGAATGCTGGTATTAGATAAAAAAACTGGTGAAATTGAACATAAACATTTTAACAATATATTAGATTATTTAAATGAAAATGATGTTTTAGTTTTAAATGATACAAAAGTTATGCCAGCAAGATTATATGGTCAAAAAGAAGAAACAAATGCTTTAATTGAAGTTTTACTTTTGAAAGAAAAAACTAATAATACTTGGGAGTGCTTAGTAAAACCTGCCAAAAGAGTAAAAATAGGAACAGTGGTTAACTTTGGAGATGGAATATTAAAAGCAAAATGTATTGAAATAAAGGATGAAGGAATTCGTGTTTTTAAATTAATATATGATGGCATTTTATATGAAATATTAGATAAATTAGGAGAAATGCCATTACCACCATATATTCATGAAAAATTAGAGGATAAAGATAGATATCAAACTGTATATGCCAAAAATATTGGAAGTGCAGCTGCTCCTACAGCGGGCTTACATTTTACAAAAGAATTATTAGAAAAAGTAAAAGAAAAAGGAATAACCGTTTTATATATAACACTACATGTTGGATTAGGTACTTTTAGACCAGTTAACGTAGAGGATGTTACAAAACATAAAATGCATAGTGAATTTTATATGATGAGTAAAGAAACGGCTGAAATTTTAAATAAAGCTAAAAAAAATAACCAAAGAATTATTAGTGTTGGAACAACAACTACTAGAACATTAGAAACAATAATGAATCTATATGACGAATTTAGAGAATGTAGTGGATGGACAAGTATTTTTATTTATCCAGGATATGAATTTAAAGCTATAGATAGCCTTATTACTAATTTTCATTTACCAAAGTCTACTTTACTTATGTTAGTTAGTGCTTTAGCAGGAAAAGATAAAATTATGAAAGCATATCATGAGGCTGTAAAAGAAAAATATCGTTTCTTTTCATTTGGTGATTCGATGTTTATAAAATAAAGACTTTTAAGTCTTTTTTTGATATAATTTAAGCAGGTGGTATTATGACTGAGGAACAATATGAAATAATAGATAGTATTATTGAAGATTATATTTGTCATTACGATGTTTTTTTTGGTTATAACTCTTCCTTTTTTACAATCTATATATTAATAAAAAAGAACTTAACATAAGCAAAGAAGAATTACCATATCAAAAGAGTAGTGCAACTGAAACATTAAAAAAAATAAAGGAATATTACAGTGAATTTTATCCCGAAGTATTAGAAAAATTAGATAAAGTATTTAATAATGGTATTTTTAATATTCATTATCGCGACGAAGATTTAGATTTAGATGATCTTTATTTATCATCAAAGGAAGATATAGTCTTCTATCAAAATGAAAATATAATAAATATACCATTATTTGGAGATGTTCGTGATATTATGATTACAGCTCACGAAATAAGACATTTTTTAAATCAACCAAATACAGTAGCAAGAAATAATATAAATGATTTATTAACAGAAGGATTATCTCAGTTTGAGGAATATCAAATATTGGAATTTTTATATAATAAAGGCGAAATAAACTATAAGGATAGATTGAAATATTATAATGATGAAATGATTAAATTTAAAGATTTACGAAGGGATGTTATTTTTATTTTAGAATTAATAATTACCAAACAACAATTAGGAAAAATAAACTTAGAAAATTATTGCTTTTTATTTAAAAATAATGATACCAAAATTTTTGAAGCAAATTGTAAAAACTTTTTGAATGATCATGGTAATTTTGAAGCAAATAATTGGCATCTTTTAGGACATTTTTTAAATGCTTATATGATTGAACAATATGAAAATAGTGATAATTTTATTGAATAAATTACTTAATAATAGTGGCATAGAATGTTTAAATGATATAGGCCTAGATTTCAATAGTGACCAAGTTATTTCTCGATTAAATGAATCAATGAAATATCTTGAAAGAAAATTTTGTAAGGAGAAGACAAAATGATTATAGTAATAACAGGACCAACAGCAGTTGGTAAAACAAAACTAAGTGTTGAATTAGCTAAAAAAGTAAATGGCGAAATAATAAATGCAGATTCAACCCAAATTTTTAAGGGACTTGATATTGCGACAGCTAAAGTAACAGAAGAAGAAAAAGAAAACATTCCCCATCATTTACTTGATATAAAAGACATTAATGAAGAATATACTGTTTTTGATTATCAAAAAGATTGTCGAAATAAAATAAAAAAAATACTATCAAAAAATAAAACACCAATATTAGTTGGTGGTACAGGCCTTTATATAAAGGCTGCTTTATATGATTATAAATTTAATAAAGAAACAATTAAAAATGACTATTCAGATTATAGTAATGAAAAGTTATACGAAAAATTATTAAAAATAAATCCAGAAACAAGTATTCATAAAAATAATCGTAAAAGAATTGAAAGAGAATTAGATAAATATTCAAATAATAGTTTTAATCAAGAAAAAACTGATAAATTACTGTATGATACAACCTTTATTGGTCTAACAACTGATAGAGAAAAATTGTATGATAGAATTAATAAGAGAGTAGATATAATGCTTCAAAATGGATTATTAGAAGAAGCAAAAAAAATATATGATACTAAAATAAGAACAAAAGCAGTACTAACACCAATAGGATATAAGGAATTGTTTGATTATTTTGATAACAAGTGTAGTTTCGAAGAAGCAATTGAATTAATAAAACAAAGAAGTAGAAGATATGCGAAAAGACAATACACTTGGAATAGACATCAATTTGATCTAAAATGGTTTAATGTTGATTTTGAAAATTTTGATAATACTATTGATGAGGTATATAAGTATATAAAAAATAACGAATAAATCGTTATCTTTTTAGTTTATTAAAGAATATAATAAAGATACTTCCAATTATAAAACAAATTATAGAACTAATTAGAATTGTTAGATTATAACCACTTCTTGGAATAATAACAATTCCACTCATCATGACAAGTCCAAGGATCAAACTCATTGTCTTTTGACGATAATTATCTAAAAGATAAGTTGTTAATTTAGCGCTACCAATAATTCCAATACCAACACCAATGGCGATAAAAATAAGTGGAATTAAAACCATTGGTTCAAAAGAAGTTACATTTGAAACATAAGATTTATATAAATAATAATATCCAAGTACTAGTAAAACCATTGAACCAGAAATTCCAGGAAATAACATAGCAGCTCCACTGATAGCACCCATTACCATTAAAATTAAAATATATGCGACATCTAAATTTTTAGCAAGTAAATCTGATAATGGAACAACAACTTCTTTTTTAGCTGGAGCAAAATAAGCAAGAATACCAATTACAAGAACACCAATTATGAAAAATGGAATGGAAATTTTTTTATTATCCATTTCTTGTTTTTTTAACATTGGTAAACTAAAAATAATAAGCCCAGCAAATAAAAATAAAGTTTGATGTTCAAAAGTACTAAATAAGAAATCAAGTACTTTAGCAAAACCTACTAACCCTATTGCAACCCCAATCATAACTTGTAATAAAAAAGTAAAACTTTTCATACGTTCTTTAAAACTAATTTTAATTTTAAAAACATTAGAAATAGCTTCCATTGTTTTATCAAAAAGACCTAATAAAACAATAATTGTACCTCCACTAACACCTGGTATGATATTTGCAATTCCAATTGCCATACCACCTAAAAGATTCTTAATCATATTTCACCTCTAGGAAATTATATCAAAATAGGAAAATATTTACAATAAGAATAGAAATATTTGAAAATATTTGATATAATCGAAGTATATTATAAATAGAGGTGAGAAGATGTTTTCGAAAAAAGATAAAAATAAGAGTAAAACAGTTGATACAACTAAAGTAAATGAAGTGTTAAATCTTTCTAAAAAAATACTTGAAATTGTTTATTTTTTAGTTATTATATTAGCCATTTATATTGGTATAAGACTATTTAAAGAATTAAACTTAAAATCAACTTTTATAATCTTATTAAAAACAATATCACCACTTTTTATAGGAATTTTTATTGCTTGGCTTTTTGATCCGTTTGTAAAATTGCTGAATAAAAAAGGAATTAGAAGAGGTCTTGGAACAACTATAACATATTTAATATTAATCGGTGTAATGGCCTTGATTATATGTTCTATAATTCCACTTCTTTATGATCAAATTAATGATTTTGTTAAAGTAATTCCAACCGTATTTGATTTTATAAAAAATAAAGCAGAAGGAATATTTGATAACTTAAATAGTATTGATTATATAAATGGAGATGCTATTAAAACACAAATGTTTACAATGATTGAAAACTTTGGTTCAAATCTTACAGCATCTTTACCAACACTTTTAATAAATGTTTTAAAAACATTCTTCTCTTTTGCTGGAAGCTTTGTAATAGGTTTGATAATAGGGTTTTATTTATTACTTAACTTTGATAGTGCGAATGACCTTATCATAACATTACTCCCTAAAAGAATGCGTAACGATGCAAGAGACTTAATCAATGAGGTAAATACTTCACTTCGTAAATTTATTCAAGGTTTATTACTTGATGCTTTATTAATATTTGTTGTTATGGCAATAGGATTTAGTATTACAGGACTTAAAGCACCATTATTATTTGCTTTATTTTGTGGAATCACTAACATTATTCCTTATGCAGGACCATATATTGGAGGAGTACCAGCTGTTATTGTAGGTTTCTCCCAAAGTCCAATAATTGGTATTATAGTACTTGTTATTATTGTTGTTGTTCAATTTTTGGAAGGAAATTTATTACAACCACTTATAATGAGTAAAACAACTAAATTACATCCTGTTACAATTATGTTAGGATTACTTGTATTTGGTTATTTCTTTGGTATAATTGGTATGGTTATATCAACACCAATTATTGCTGCTTTAAAATCAATTTTTATGTTCTTTAATGATAAATATGAATTTTTTAATAATTAAAACAAAAATAAGGAAAAAGTAAAATAAGATAAAATGTCTAGAAAGTTCGTGGTTGATGAAAACGAAACATTTACTTATTTGAAAGCTATCCTTTAGTGCAATTAAAAATTGCCGGGGAATACTCGTTATAAAAATTAAGACTAATTAGGATGGTACCACGGCTTTTCGTTCCTAGAAATAGCCCGTGGTTTTTCTTTTGAGAGGAGAAAAATGATGGAAAATAAAAATCCAAATATTTATATTATATGTGGTAAAGCAAGATCTGGAAAAGATAGTGTAGCTAAAATAATTAAAGAAAATAAAAAAAACAGTACTATCTTATCAATAACAAAACCTTTAAAAGATTATGCTCAAATAATTACTGATTGGGATGGTAGTGATAATAATAAACCAAGAGATTTATTACAACAGTTAGGAATAGAATTGATTAAAAATAAGATAGATAATAAATTTTTAATCAAAAGAATAATTGAAGATATTAAAATTTTATCTTATTATAAAAATAATATAATAATTACAGGTATTAGATTAAAAGAAGAAATAGAGAATATAAAAAATAATTTTTCAAATGTTATCGTAATTAAAGTAGTAAGACCAAATTATGATAATGGATTATCGATAGAACAAAAAAAACATATTACGGAGACAGATTTAGATGATTATACTCCAAAATATGTTATAATAAATGAAGAAAAAGAAAACTTGAATGATGCTGTAATAAAAATGCTAGAAGAGGTGGAATATGAATAAAATAATCGCAATCGTTGGAATGTGTGGAAGTGGTAAGTCAATTGCTTCAGATTATTATGAGGAAAAAGGCTTTGAAAAAATATACTTTGGTGGTGTTACTTTAGATAAATTAAAAGAGCAAAATTTAGAGATAACACCAGAAAATGAGAAAATGATGCGAGAAAATTTACGTAGTGAATATGGAATGGGAGCATTCGCACTTCTTTTGCTAGATAAAATAGAAGAAGCTCAAAAGAATAATAATGTTGTTTTAGATGGATTATATTCGTGGGATGAATTTAAAATATTAAAGAAGAAATTTAAAGATGATTTAACGGTTATTTCCATTGTAGTTGATAAAAATAAACGTTATGAAAGATTAGAAAAAAGAAATATTAGAGCTCTAAGTTCTAAAAAAGCAGAAGAAAGAGATATTGCTGAAATCGAAAATTCAGCTAAAGGTGGACCAATAGCGTTTGCTGATTACTATATACTAAATAATGGTGATATGGATAATTATTTAAATAAATTAGATGAAATAACAAAAAATATTTTTAGGAGTGTGAAATAATGAATTTAAAAGATTTATATATTAATTTTTTTGTAAGTAAGGGACATAAACAAATTCCAAGTGCACCAATAGTGCCAGAAAACGATCCATCAGTTTTGTTTAATACAGCTGGTATGCAACCATTAATACCATATTTAATGGGGGAAGAACATCCTTATGGAAAACGTCTTTGTGATTATCAAAAATGTTTAAGAACAACAGATTTAGAAGAAGTTGGAGATAAAACACATCATACTTTTTTTGAAATGCTTGGTAATTGGAGTTTAGGAGATTATTTTAAAAAAGAAACAATCAATTATAGTTTTGAATTTTTAACCAAAGTTTTAAATATTCCAATTGAAAGATTAGCTATTACTGTTTTTGAAGGAGATAAAGATATTCCAAGAGATGAAATTTCAGCTGGTACTTGGAGAGAACTTGGAATAAGTGATAAAAAAATAGCTTATTTAGGTAAAGATGATAATTTTTGGATAGCAGGAGAAACAGGACCTTGTGGTGGCGATACAGAAATATTCTATTTTAGAAGTGATGATCCTATTCCTGATGCTTTTGATCCTGAAGATGATAGATGGGTTGAAATTTGGAATAATGTTTTCATGGAATTTTATAAAGATGAAAATGGAAAAGTAACAAAATTACCTAGAAAAAATGTTGATACAGGAATGGGTTATGAGAGAGTTGTTGCAGTTTTAGAAAATAAAGATGACAATTATACTACTAGTGTATGGAAAGATATTATAAGTAAGATAGAAGAAATATCAAATTTAACTTATGAAGGTAATGAAAAAAGTATGCGTATCATTGCAGATCATATTAGAACAGCAGTTTTTATAAGTGCTGATCCAGCTGGAATTAAGCCTTCTAATACAGATCAAGGGTATATACTTAGACGATTAATTAGAAGAGCAATCAGACATGCTAAAAAAATAAATATTGATATTAATAGTGATTGGGAACAAGAAATAGCTATGTTAGTTATTAAAGAATATTCTAAATATTATAGTGAGATAAAACAAAATAAAGATATTGTTTTAGATGTTTTGAAAAATGAAAAAAATAAATTTAATCGAACTTTAGAAAAAGGATTACGTGAATTTGAAAAAATAACAAAGAAAATAGAAGATGGAAAATTAAACAAAGATTTAGCTTTTAAATTATATGATACTTATGGATTTCCAATTGAACTTACTGTTGAACTTGCAAGTGAATTAAATATTAAAGTTGATGTTGAAGGATTTAAAGAAAAATTTAAGGCACATCAAGAATTATCTCGTCAAGGAGCACGTGGAAAATTTAAGGGCGGACTTGCTTCAACTGGTGAAATGGAAGTAAAATATCATACAGCAACCCATCTTTTAAATGCAGCTTTAAAAATTGTAGTCGATAAAGATGTACATCAAAAGGGAAGCAATATTACAAGTGAGAGAATGCGTTTTGATTTTTCTTGCGATCATAAGCTTACTCCAGAAGAAAAAGAGAAAATTGAAAATTTAGTTAATAAATGGATTAAAGAAGGGCTTCCTGTTACAAAAACAGAAATGACTAAAGAAGAAGCAATTAAATCAGGAGCTGAATGTATGTTTATTGAAAAATATCCTGATATTGTAACAGTATATAATATCGGAGATGTATCTTCTGAATTATGTGGAGGACCACATGTTGAAAATACAAATGAACTTGGTACTTTTAAAATTAAAAAAGAAGAGGCAAGTAGCGCTGGTGTCAGAAGAATAAAAGCGGTTTTAGAATAAAGATGTTAATTACATCTTTTTTTTCGACATTTTACGATTAAATAAATAATTATAATTTATTTGGTGATATTATGCGTAAATATTATTTATTTATAATCAAAACAGATTATTATAAAAATTACAAAAATAATTCTTTCGTTTTATATAATACTTTGCGCAATTTATATGTCTTAGATAGAAAAAATTTTTCATACGGCGTATCTCTTTATAACAGTATATGTCAACTTATAAGTAAAAACTTACTTACAAATTATATTAAAAGAAAATATCATCATAAACGAATTAATTCTAAAATTATTAAACTAATTTCATCTAAAGAAACAACCGCTATTCAAATTAATAAATCTTGTATTGTTGTTTTAACTAATTCAAATCTTCCTGAAGTGTTTAAAACTTTTTATATTTATAATAAAAAAATATTTGTTTGTGATTTTTATAATGAAGATTATTTTTGGATAAGTGATCAAATCAAAAAAATTGAATAAATACTTTGTTAACATTCTAAACTAGTTACATATAATGAAGTAGGTGGTTATATGAGTAAATTGACTAGTTTTAAAGAATTTGTAAAAAATAATCCAAGTTTAATCAAATTTGTAAAAGAAGATAAAATGACATGGCAAAAATTTTATGAAATGTATGATTTATATGGAAGTGAACATGAAGTTTGGAATGATTATTTAACTACTAAAAAAGAAGTTACTAAAGCTGCAACAGTAGCAAGTGCAACTGATTTTTTAAGCTGGTTTAAAAGTGTTGATCTAGATAGTCTTCAAGAAGGAATAAATAGTGTTAGTAGGGTAATTGGTGTTCTTCAAGATTTTGGAACTAAAGACACAACATCTAGTAATAAAGTAGAATATAAACCTCGACCTTTATATAAGCATTTTGAAGATTAATGACACTTGATATTCAATTTAAAATAAAAAATGATCCTAATTATATTAGATATTTACATGAAAATTCTTATTGGTATAAATTTTTAAATCGTAATCCTTCTTCATTTAAACAATTTGAAGAAGAAGTAAAGACGGCATATAAACTTCGTGCAAGTGATAAATTTGAAAAAACAATTGAAACAATTGAATTATTACAAAATCTTTTTTCAACCTTCAAATAATGTGTTAAAATATAATTAGGTGATATAATGCGAGTTATAAGTGGAAAATATAAAGGTAAAAATTTGGAAGGTTTTGATATAAATGGAACAAGACCAACGATGGATAGAGTTAAAGAATCATTATTTGGTAGTATTCAAAATAAGGTAATTAACAGTGTTTGTTTGGATTTATTTGCAGGTAGTGGCTCTTTAGGTATAGAGGCTTTAAGTAATGGAGGAAGTAAGTGTTATTTTGTAGATAATAATTACGAAATAATAAAGAAGCTAGAAAAAAATCTAAAAGGTATAGATAATAGTACTCTTTTAAAGAAAAGCTATGAAGAGGCTTTAAAATATTTCAAAGATAGTGAAATTAAATTTGATTTAATTTTTCTAGATCCTCCTTATAAATTAAATCTAATAAATAAGGCAATAGATAAAATAGAGGAGTATCATTTATTAAATGATGATGCTATGATTATATGTGAATATGAAACAGAGAAAATAGATAGAACTGAACTAGAACTTTTAAAAGAAAAAAAATATGGTAGTAAATATATTAAAATATATGAAAAATAGCATATATTTTTTTGTTGAAAAATTGTTTTTATTCCTTTAAATATAAGACAAAAATGTAAATTGAACTTGATTTTATGAAGTAAAAAAGCACACTTTTATAAAAGAATGTGATAACATTCTAAATATAGAGGAGTGATTAAAGAATGAAAAGAAAAAATAAGGGATTTACATTAGTAGAGTTACTTGCAGTAATAGTAATACTAGCCTTAATAGCACTAATAGCAACCCCAATAATATTAAATGTAATAAATGATGCAAAGAAACAAGCAGCTAAAGATTCTGCATACGGATATATGGATGCCGTAGAGAAATATATAGTAAGTAGTGAATTAGAAGATAAAAGTATACAAGATGGAACATACTCAGTAGAAGAATTAAATAGTATGGGAGTAAGCGTAAAAGGAAGTACACCAGATAATGGAAATATAGAAATAAAAAATAGTTCAGTAAAAAGTTATGATATAGGAATAGATGGATATGCAGTAAGTAATGGAGAAGTAAAAAAAGTAAGTACAACGAAAAGTTTTAAAAATGGAACAGCAGTATACTATAATCCAGAAACAGAAAATAAATGTAGCAAAGAAGAAGCTAAAAGTACAACAGGAACAAAGAGTGGATGTATGAAATGGTATGTGTTTAATGATAAGGAAGGAAATGCAACAGTAAATGTTATATTAGATCATAATACAACAGCAGGTGTAGCTTGGAACTTAACCGGAAATAATAGTGAAATGAAAGAAGTAAAAAAAGCATTAGAAAATGATACAAAAGATTGGAAAAATACAGCAAGATTAATAACAGCAAATGAAGTTGCTAAGATAACAGGATATACAAGTTGGGGTACAAATATTACAGGATATCCATGGTTTTGTTTTGATACAAATCAACCAGATACTACAAATGAATGTGCGAAAGCTCAAGGAACAAGCGAATATGCATGGTTATTTGATTATACAAAGGAATGTACAAGTTATGGATGTAATGTATCAGATTCAAGCACATGGGGATATTGGACAAGTACACAATACGTAAATTCAATCCATGTTTGGTTTGTCGCTAGGAATGGTCGTTTAGATGTTAATTCTGCAAGTAGCACTGGTCACGGTGTTCGCCCGGTAATAACAATTTCAAAATCTAATATTTAATAGAACATAATTTGTTCTATTTTTTATAACAAAAATTAAAAATACAGTATTAATTAAATTTTGATAGTTATTTTAAGTAATTAAAATCATTTTAATTTTGTTTTTAAAAAAGCTTTTACTTTTTTCAAATTTATAGTATAATTGATATTAGATTATAGGAGATGATGATATGAGGCACATTTATACTAGTGTTGATATCGGTTCTGATACGATAAAAATAGTAGTATGTGAACTATTTAACAAAAAATTAAATTTACTTGCAGCATCATCTATTAAATCTAAAGGAATAAAAAAAGGATTAATTACAGATGTTTATGAAGCTAGTGAATCAGTAAAACAAGGTATTCGTGAAATAGAAGAAATGTTAGGAATTCAAATAAAAAAAGTTATTACTTCTGTTCCTAGTTATTATGCTGATTACGTTATGATAAAAGGACAGGCTGATCTTAACCTTGGGGAAGGCGAAAGTATTACAGGCCAGGATGTTAGTGATTTACTTAATTTGGCAATTAAATCAAAAAATATTGGCGATAAGGAAATGATTACCGTAGTACCAGTTGATTTTACTTTAGATGGTAAAAAAGGAATCAAAGATCCTAAAGGTATGGTTGGTAAAAATCTTTCGGTTAGAGCTATTATGGTTTTAACACCTAAAAAAAATATTTACTCAGTTGTTAGTCTACTTGAAAACGTTGGCTTAGAAGTTATAGATGTGTCTTTAAATAATATTGGCGATATAAATTCAATTAGAGAAAAATATGCTAAAGAACAAGTTGGAGCAATAATTAATATTGGATCTGAAACAACAACTGTTTCATTGTACAATAAAGGAATTATTGTTAAAAGTTCTATAATTGGTTTAGGTGGTAAAAATATCGATAATGATATAGCTTATATATATAAACTAAAACCAGAAAATGCAACTAAAGTTAAAGAAAGATTTGCTTTAGCTCATAAAAGATATGCAAGTACCAATGATATATATGAAACCGAAGATAAAACTGGTGAAACAGTTAAAATCAATCAATTTGAAGTTTCTGAAATTGTAATGTCTAGAATTGAAGAGATACTAGTTTTAGCTCGAAAAGAGATAAATATTTTGACAAAAAGAGAAGTTGATTATATACTAATAACTGGGGGAACTAGTGGAATGAGTAATTTCTCATTAATTTCTGAAGAAGTTTTAGGAAAAGTAACAAAAATTGGAAACATAAAAACAATAGGACTTAGAAATAATAAATACTCTTCAGCAATTGGTAATATAATTTACTTTATAAACAAATTAAAATTAAAAGGAAAAAATTATACAATGCTTGATAATAGTGATGTAGAAGAACTTACATCAACTAAAAAAAGTTTAATTAACGTTTCAAATGAATCAATGTTAGGAAAAGTTTTTGGATATTTTTTCAGTGAATAGGGAGGATATAAATGTTTGGATTAGAAATGGATCAATTAGCTAAAATAAAAGTAATTGGTGTTGGTGGCGGAGGTTGTAATGCCGTTAATCGAATGATTGAATCAGGATTGAAAGGTGTAGACTTTATTGTTGCTAATACTGATTTACAAGTTTTAAATAACTCTAAAGCACCTATAAAAATACAAATTGGAGAAGAACTTACAAATGGACTTGGAGCAGGAGCAAATCCTCAAGTCGGTAAGGAAGCTGCTTTAGAAAGTAAAAGTGAAATTCAAGCTGCTTTAGAAGGGGCAGATATGGTATTCGTAACTTGTGGAATGGGTGGAGGAACAGGTACAGGCGCTTCACCAATTATTGCAGACATTGCACAAGAAATGGGAGCTTTAACAGTAGGTATTGTTACAAAACCATTCTCTTTTGAAGGAAAGCAAAGAATGAATCAAGCTCATGATGGATTAAAAGAATTAAAGGAACATGTTGATACTTTAATTGTTATTCCAAATGATCGTTTAAGAGAAGTTATTGATAAATCAACACCTTTATTAGAATCATTTAAAGAAGTTGATAATGTTTTAAGACGTGGTGTTCAATCAATTTCAGATTTAATTGCTGTAGCAGGACTTATTAACTTAGACTTTGCTGATGTAAGAGCTGTTATGGAAAATAGAGGAAATGCTTTAATCGGTATTGGAATGGGAATCGGTGAAAATAGAGCTACAGAAGCAGCTCGCCAAGCAGTTGAAAGTCCATTACTTGAAACAAGTATTAGTGGAGCAACTGATGCTATTATAAATGTTACTGGTGGACCAAGTTTAACTTTATTTGAAGTAGAGGAAGCAGCTGAAGTAATTAGATCTTCTGCTAATACAGATATTAATACTATTTTTGGAGCGGTTATTAATGAAAATTTAACTGATGAAATTATAGTAACCGTTATCGCAACTGGTTTTGAAGATAAAGAAGAAGAACCAGTATATCACTCTTATTCAAGAAGAGAAGATTCAAGAAAAGAAATAGAAGAAGATTCAAATAATGATGATGATGAAACTGATATTCCAGCATTTTTAAGAAAAAGAGTATTTTAAATAGAACAAATTTGTTCTATTTTTTTTATGATTACATATAATTAAATGGTGATAATATGGATAATGATATTAAAATGATTAAATCAAAAATAAAGAAAAAAAATAAAAAAACAAATAAAAATAGGTCAAGCCTTTACGGATTTATTAGTAAATTATTAATAACAATTATATTAACTTTAATAACACTTATTTTGTTAAAAAGTAATAATAAACTTAAAACTTTTTTTTACAATAAAGTTTATGATAATAATATTTCTTTCGCAACTATAAATAAATGGTATGAAAATCATTTTGGATCATCAATTCCTTTTAAAGAACTAGTAGAAAAGGATACCAAAGCAGTATTTAATAATAAATTAGAATATTCAAAAAAAGAAAAATATTTAGATGGGGTTAAACTTAGCGTTGATAAAAATTATTTAGTTCCTATTTTAGAAAGTGGAATGGTTGTTTATATTGGAAAAAAGGAGGGATATGGAAATACAGTAATTGTTCAACAAGTAAATGGCGTAGATGTTTGGTATGGAAATATTAATAATCCAAATGTGAAACTTTATGATTATGTCGAGAAAGGAAAACTTTTAGGCGATGTAAAAAACAATAATCTTTATTTAGTATTTAAAAAAGATGGTAAAGTTTTATCATATGAAAAAAATATTTAAAATTCATCCAATTTATTATTTAACGGCAATAATCACAATTATAACAGGCAATTTTAAAGATTTTACTTTAATTACTTTAATTATAATTATTCATGAATTAGGTCATATTAGTGCAGCTATCTATTATAAATGGAATATTGAAAAAATAATTATACTCCCATTTGGTGGAATTACAATTTTTAATGAATACTTAAATCGCCCTATAAAAGAGGAATTAATAATAGCGTTAGCGGGTCCAATATATCAAATTATTTTTTATTATTTAGTCAGTTTTTTAAATTTAAAAACATCATTATTTTCTTCTTATCATTATACCTTATTATTGTTTAACCTTTTACCACTTATACCATTAGATGGATCTAAAATATTTGGTTTATTATTGGAAAAGTATTTACCATATAAACTATCTAACCTTCTAATAATAATAATTTCTTTTTTACTACTTTTTACGCTAAGTATAGTATTGATTATTAATAGAAATTTATTGATGATAATTATTCTCTTTTTTATTTTAATAAAACTCATAACTCAAACAAAACAATATAAATATATATTCAATAAATTTTTGTTTGAAAGATATCTATACAACTTTAATTTTAAAAAAAGAAAAAAAATAAATGGTTTAAAAATAAACAAAATGATGAGAGATAAAATTCATATTTTTTATTATAACAATATCTATAAAACGGAAAAAGAAGTTTTAAATAATAAGTTTGACAAAAATAGGTAGCAAATTTATAATATAATTGGTGATGTTATGGAAACTAACAAATTAGTAAAACTTGAATTAATAAAGTATAAAAATAATAATTACAGAGTGTTTTCACATCAAAACGGAAGAAGAATCTTTTTAAAAGAATTAGCTGAAGATTCTTATATTTATCCAGATCTTAGAATATATCTTGAATTAGATAAAATATATAACAGTAAAGATGTAATGATACGTTATTTAAAAAATAAAACAGTTGCGAAAATAATAAATGGTGCATTAATTGTTGCGGGTCTATCTGGAATGGGGCGCGACTTAAATTTAATAAAAACGTATACAGAAACAAAAATGAATATCAGTGAAGTTAAAAAAAATACATGTGATAACATTAACTATGATACTGCACGTACCTTAGCTTATCAATCAGAAGATGTATTCACTATTTTAAATAATAATCAAGATATAACAGATAATGTAAAAAAATATATAAAACATTTTATTAAAAATGCTCAAAAATCAAATATAGATTTAACTATTTTTAAAAGAAATTTAAAAGATTTAAAAATAGTAAAAAAAGATAAAAAAGAATTCGAAAGTAACGCAGAAGAACGAGCAATTGCTTATTTTGATCCAAAACAAAAAACAATTTTCTATAAAGAAGAATTAAGTGTCGAAACTTTATATCATGAATTAGGTCATACTTTAAATATTATTTATTTTGAAAATCAAAATGTTTTTTATAGTCCTCTTGAAAAAAATAATATAGGATCAGCACTAGAAGAAGGATTTAATAGTTTATTTATAAGCGAAATGATGAAAAAAAATATTAATTCATACTCTGAAGAACAATACTATATTAGAGTTTTAAGAGAGATAGTTGGTCAAAAAAAAGTGAAAGCATGTTATTTAGAAGGCAATAATATAGTTGATGCTTTAAGCGATTATGATACCAAAGATGAAATAAAGAGAACACTTATGCTTATGGATGACATATGTATGGTATCTAATAAAAAAGATATTAAAATAGAACAATCAAAAAATGAAATAGCTAGTAAACTGATGGAATGGTCCATTAAAAGTGCAAATAAAAAATATGAACACTTCAAAAATGAAAAAACAGATTTTAATTTAAAAGATATTTATACACGTCAATTATTAAATACTGATTTAATGATATCAAATGCTTTTAATTTAAATCTAGAACAAATTAAAAAATTAGAATTACAATTTTTGGGTGATAATGAAATGGAAAAGGAATACAAAAAGATTTTAAATAGTGAAGATTATCTAATTAAGTTAATAGAGCAATTAGATCGTTTAAATAATAAGGAGCAATTTATGGAAACAGGTAAAACAAAATAATAAGCAATTTTTATAATCAAAAACATCAATAAGAATGATTGACAAAATTATGCTAATATGTTAAAATTTATAGATGTGTAGAGCCTCACTCTACAACCACACAGAAAAGGTTAAAACGAAGAGTACCTTAATGGTGAGTCTTAGAATTATATAAGGAGGTAAAATTATGAAAAAAGCAGTTATTGAAACTGGTGGAAAACAATATTTCGTAGAAGAAGGGACAGTTCTTTACGTTGAAAAGTTAGATGCTAATGCTGGTGATAAAGTTGTTTTTGATAAAGTATTAATGGCAAATGGAATTACAGGAAGACCATATGTTAAATCAGCTAAAGTAACAGCAGAAGTTATTAAACACGGTAAACAAAAAAAGATTATTGTATTCAAATATAATCCAAAGAAAAAATATCGTAAAAAACAAGGACATCGTCAACCTTATACAAAAATTGAAATTAAAAAAATTGAAGCATAGTTATGATTAAAATTAAATTTGATAAAGATAAAATATCAATTAAAGGTCATTCTGGTTATGATGTAATTGGTAAAGATATTGTGTGTGCAAGTGTTAGTTCAATTGTTATTACTTCAATAAATGCGATTATAAGAATAGATGAAAAAGCAATTTCTTATAAACAAGATGAGGGCTTTATTGAAATAAATATTTTAAAACATTCAGAAATAGTAGACTTACTTATTTTGAATATGAAAGAATTATTAAAAGAATTACAAATACAATATGATAAATATATAAAAATACAAGGAGGTGCTTAAAGTGAAATTATTAGCTTTAAATATTCAAGTTTTTGCCCATAAAAAAGGACAAGGATCTACAAAAAACGGTCGTGATTCAATTTCAAAAAGACTTGGTGCCAAAGCAGCTGATGGAGAATTTGTAACAGGTGGTTCAATTCTTTATCGTCAAAGAGGAACAAAAATATATCCTGGTAAAAACGTTGGTATCGGTAGTGATGATACTGTATACGCTAAAATGGATGGATATGTAAAATTTGAAAGAGTCGGAAAAGATAGAAAACAAGTAAGTGTTTATGCAGAAAGAGCATAAACTCTTTTTTTATTGTTTTTTTAGATACAATAGGGTATAATACATAAAGAGATTGGGTGTGATACTATGTTTACAGATGAGGTAATCGTTGAATTATATGCAGGTGATGGTGGAAATGGTTGTATGGCCTTTCGCCGTGAAAAATTTGTACCAATGGGAGGTCCATTTGGTGGAAATGGTGGTAGAGGAAGTAACATCATTTTTAAAGTAGATGAGGGTCTAAATACATTAGTTGATTTAAGATATAATCGTATAATTAGAGGTAAAAAAGGAACAAATGGTGAAGGGAAAGCTAAAAATGGTAAAAACGCAGAAGATTTGATTATTAAAGTTCCAATAGGAACAGTTATTACTGATGTTGAAACTAATTTAATAATAGCTGATTTAACTAAAAAAGATGATGAGGCTATAATTGCATATGGAGGACGTGGTGGACGTGGAAATATTGCCTTTGCAACAAGAACTAATCCAGCTCCTTCATTTGCTGAAAACGGAGAACCAGGTGAATATAAAAAAGTAAAAGTTGAATTAAAATTACTTGCCGATGTAGGTTTAGTTGGACTTCCAAGCGTTGGAAAATCAACTATTATATCTAAAATATCAGCATCAAAACCTAAAATAGCCGCTTATCATTTTACGACATTAACTCCAAATTTAGGTGTTGTTAGAGTAAGCGATAGTAAATCCTTTGTTGTAGCTGATTTACCAGGATTAATTAAGGGAGCATCATTAGGAGAAGGTCTTGGTGATAAATTCTTAAAGCATATAGAAAGAACTAGAATAATAGCTCATGTTATTGATATGAGTGGTTTTGAAGGAAGAAATCCTTATGAAGATTATCTTTTAATTAATAAAGAGTTAGAGGACTTTAATAAATCATTGCTTTTAAAACCTCAAATCATTATAGCCAATAAAATGGATATTCCAACTTCAACTGAAAATTTAAAAGAATTTAGAAAAAAAGTAAAAAATGTTGAGATCTTTGAAGTGTCTGCAATGAACAATCAAGGAATGAAAGAGGTTTTGATTAAGCTTTCAAAAATGTTAGATACGATTGAAAAGAAACCATTATATGAAGAAGAAAAGTTTGAAAGTCATATCTTATATAAAGTTAAAAAAGAACTAGCATTTTGTATTACTATGGTTTGTAATGTAAGGGTTGTATCAGGAAAAGAAGTAGAAAAATTACTTAGAATGACCCGTTTTACAACTGATGAAGCTGCTAAAAGATTTGCAAACAAATTAAGAAGAATGGGAATAGATGATAAATTAAAAGAAATGGGAGCAGTAGATGGTGATTATGTTCGTATCCTAGATTTAGAATTTGAATTTAGTGAAAATTAACTATGCTTTTCATATTTTTTATGATATAATTAGCTTGCAATAGGAGGGGTATGATGAAAAAAGATGGTTTTACGTTAGTAGAACTACTTGCTGTAGTAGTGATATTAGCAGTTGTAGCATTAATTGCAACACCAATAATCTTGAACGTGATAAATGATGCTAAAAAATCAAGTATTAAACAATCAGCAATTGGTTATGTAGATGCGGTAGAAAAAACTATTTTAGAAAAGAAAATAAAAAGTAATGTGGATTATGATGGAAAATACGTTATAAAAAAAGATCAAATAACAAAAGAAACTGAAACAGCATCGTTATTACCAATATTGGATTTGATTCAATTAAATGTAAACGTGAAGGGAGAATTACCAACCAAAGGTAATCTTGAAATTGAAAAATCAAATGTAATTAGTGGAGAATTTTATTATAATAATTATTTAGTTACACTTAGTAACGATAAATATAAAATTGAAGTTCTTAATGCTACCTCTAGTACAGATACTTCTGCATTAGAGACGAAGATAAACGATTTAAAAACAGAATTAGATGCTCAAAAAAAGAAAGGTTCTAGTATTACATTGGAATTTAGTGGAAGTACTGATTTATCATGTAATTCGACAATTAATTCTTTTGTATCATTTTCACAAAAATCAAAATCAGCAGATAGTGATGACATTTTTACATATTCAGATGGAACAGTTGTTATAAATAAAACAGGTTATTATTCAATATCAACATATGCCTTTTTAAATGGTCGAGGATATTTAAATATTGGAATTCTTACAAATGATGTTGTTCCTTCAGAAGAAACATTTAATCCATCTACAACGATTAATGTAGGAAAGAGTGTATCATCTATCAATAAATTAAAAAAAGGAGATATAGTTAGACAAATGTATTGGTGTGAAAAAAATTATACAGTTAAATATGCTACTTTAGGAGTTACATATTTACATGATTAAAATAATCAACACAATTTGTTAAATCAAAAAAATGTCAATTAAGACATTTTTATTTTATTATATATATCATCAATAGGTAATATATCTTGTTTTCCATTATAATAAGGTTTTAAATGTAAATGATAATGTTTAACTTCTTGAACATCACCATTATTTTGAATTAAAGTTAAACCATCAATATTTAATTTATCCTCCAGTAATTTTTTTAAATTACGAGCAACACTCATAATATGTGATAATGTAGCATCATCAATGTCAACTAAATCAGTATAATGTTTTTTAGGAATTATTAAAGTATGACCATTACTATCTGGATTTATGTCTAAATACGAAATAACAACATCATCTTCATATATTACCTTTGAAGGAATTTTTTTATTAGCAATTTCACAAAAAATACAATTCATTTTATCACCCTTTCAATAATTAGTATATCACAAAATTTAAAGTATAAGATAAAAAAATATAGTCACAATATAAATGAGCGTGATAATATGGCAATTTTTACATATATATTTATTTTTGTTTCAAAAATTATTGAAAATGCTATTGGAACTTTAAGACTAATCGTCGTTTCGAATGGGAAAAAAATACTTGGAGCAATTCTTCAATTAATTATAGCTTTAGTTTGGGTCCTGTCAACAGGATTGGTGGTAGTTAATGTTAATAAGGATCCATTAAAAATTGTATTTTTTTGCTTAGGATCATTAGTTGGATCTTACTTAGGCAGTATCATTGAAGAAAAACTTGCCTTAGGATCAAATATGTTAACATGTATTACTGATAAAAATAATGGAATGATTGATTACATTAGAAAGAGAGGATATGCCCTAACTTGTGTAGAAGGAAAGGGTAAGGATAGTGATAAAAACGTTTTATTTATAATGATTAAAAGAAAAGAAATGTATAAAGTGGTTAAAATGTTAAAGAGAAAAGATAAAAATTCTATGATTATATCAGAAGTTGCAACCACAGTTAATGGTGGTTATAATGAGAATTAAAAAGTAAAAAAGCCTTATCAGTTATTATATAGCAAACATTAGATATTTCTTTAAGTTTTTTAGGAGAAACAATCGTCCAAATAAATAATTGCTGTATTCCTTCATATTTTTCATAAAAATCAAGTGGAATTAATAAAAAAGGGAAAACAGATATATCTTTATTTCTATTTAAAACTTTTCCAACAAGTAGACCACAATTTGAATAGTCCTTTTTTAAATCATTAATTAAATCATAATTAAAACTAGTTAGATAGATATTTAAATAACTATATTTTTTTAATAATTTTAATAATTTTTTCTTTTGATAAGTATTATAATTTTTTTCTTCTTTTATTTCAATGATAATAATTTTATCATTTTTTATTTGCTTTAATACTTCGTTTAAAGTAGCAATCTTATATACTTTATTATGATTTTTAAATTTAACTTCTTTCAATTGTTTTAAAGTCATATTTTTAATCGTACCGATTTTATTACTATTTAAATTAATAGTAGCATTGTGATTTATTACAAATTTATTATCTTTTGTAATTCTAATATCAAATTCAACTCCATCAATATATGGTTTTGATAAAGAATTTAAAATTGCTTCTTTAGAATTTTCAGCTAAATCGTCATCATTACCACGATGAGCAATAAACTTATACATATAATCACCAATAAAGTATATTAAAATAAGAAAAAAACTATTACTTAGTAATAGCTTTAGTTTTTTCATTTTCAATTTCTTTAGGTAAATCAATTCTTAAATTGTTATAAACTGATTTATTTTTTGTAGCAACATCTATGATATTACTATCATTATCAATATAACTAATTAATTTATTAAGATATGTTGATTTAATTGAAATTTTAAGTCTTGTAATATCTTCTTTTTTAATTAATTTATAATCAATATTTTCAAGTATTCTAGCGATAGCACTTATAGTTTGTGGTGTACGCATACGTGAATTATTTGATACAATTAAATTCTTTATTTCTGATAAATCTATTATTTCATTTTCTAAAAATGTTTTCTTCAAATAAACAATTAAATCATAAGAACTTTGAATATTAGTATATCTATTATAAGTAGAATGAACTGTATCATTATTTATATAATAGGATTCAAGATTTAAGTTTAATAAATTATTTATTTGTTCTTTTAATACATTTTCATCAAAATTAATTTCGTAAGTATACATTGTTTCTTTATCACAAAGATATAAATTTTTAGTCATAAACATGCCCCTTTCTTTTACGAGTTTGCTATTTTAACATTTATTTTTATATTTGTCAAATAATATCAAAAATGATATAATTATCTAGGTGATAATATGATATATTTAGATTATTCGGCTACAACGCCTGTAAATGAAGAAGTATTAGATAGCTTTAATAAAGTTTGTCGTGAATTTATTGGAAATCCAAATTCTTTACATAAATTGGGTGTGAAGTCAAAACAATTAGAAGAAAGTGCAACTAAACAAATTGCAAATATTATGGGAGTAGAACCAAATGAAATAATTTATACAAGTGGTTCTTCAGAGTCAAACAATTTAGCAATTAAAGGAATAGCTTTAAAATACTTAAATCGTGGTAAAAAAATAATTACAACTAATTTAGAACATTCATCTATATATGGACCAATAGGTTATTTACAAAAGTTAGGCTTTGAAGTAGAGTTTGTTAAAACAAATGAACATGGAGTAGTTGATATTAACCATTTAGAAAGTTTAATAGATGATGATGTAATACTTGTAACTATAGCTTCTGTTAATAGTGAAACAGGTCTAGTTCAGCCAGTTGAAAGAATAGCTGAAATGTTACAAGATAAAAAATGCTTTTTTCACGTAGATGCTACTCAAAGTGTAGGAAAAGTACGTATGAATTTAAAAAAAGTTGATCTAGTTAGTTTTTCAGCTCACAAATTTTATGGTATAAAGGGAGTAGGTTGCCTTATTAAAAAAGATGGCATTAATCTAGAACCACTTATCCATGGCGGAAAAAGTACAACTAAATTTCGTAGTGGTACCCCAGCTTTACCACTTATAGCATCAATGGCTAAAGCATTAAGACTTGCTGATTTAAGTATCAGAGATAATTATGAACACGTTAAATATTTAAAATCAAAAATAATTGAAAAACTTAGTATGTATAAACAAGTAACAATTAATAGCAACGAGTATTGTTTGCCACACGTTTTAAATATAAGTGTTATGTTCGCTAAACCAGAAACGTTTTTACACGCCCTAGAAGAATATGATATTTTTATATCAACTCAGAGTGCCTGTTCAACTAGTACAATTAGTAGAGCTGTTTTAGAGCTAACAAAAGATGAAGATAAAGCAGAACATAGTTTACGTATTAGTCTTTCAGGATTAACAACAAAAGAAGAAATAGATGCCTTTTTAAAGGCTTTTGATGAATGTTATAATCATTTAAAATTAAAGTAGGTGAAAATTTGAAATTACTTAGAATAAGTGCAATTTGGTGTTCTAGTTGTATCATAACATACCATATTTGGGAAGAATTAAAAGAAAAATATCCTTCCTTTACTTTTGAGGAATTAGATTACGATTCGGATGAAGAAGAAATAAAAAAATACCAAATAGGTAAAATAATTCCTGTAATTATCATTTTAAATGATAAAAATGTCGAAATAGGTCGAATTATAGGAGAAAAAAGTAAAAAAGAGATTATAGAGACAATTGATAGTTTGCGAGGTTAAAGTATGTTAAAAAAGAAAATAGTATTACTTTTATTATTATTAATTCCAACATTAGTAAGTGCAAAAGAAGTAAACTTATATTTATTTCATGGTGATGGTTGTCCACATTGTGCAAAGGAAAGAGAATATTTAAAAGAAATTGAAAAGGAATATGATGATGTAAATATTCATTTATACGAAGTATGGTATGATACTGATAATCAGGAATTGATGGCAAAGGTAAAGAAAGAATTAAACTCTTCAACTAACTATGTTCCACTTACAATTATCGGAGATAAATATACAGTTGGATTTAACGATAATACTAAATTGATGATAAAAAATAATATTGAGAAGTGCTTAAAAGAAGATTGCGAAGATGTAGTAGGGAACGTTTTAGCTGGTAAAACAGCTAATGAAACAACTATCAAAAAAGAAGTAAAAGAACCAAAAAAAGATAAAGAGGATAGTATTAAGGATTTACCTATCTTAGGAAAAGTTGATGTAAAGAAGGTTTCATTACCAATTATGGCAGCTGTTATTGGACTTGTTGATGGTTTTAATCCATGTGCTATGTGGGTGTTAGTTTTCTTAATAAGCATGTTACTAGGAACAAAAGATCGCAAAAAAATGTGGATTTTAGGACTAACATTCCTATTTACATCAGCGTTTATATATTTATTGTTTATGGTAGCTTGGCTAAATGTAGCCATAAAAATGAATACGGTTATTTGGTTAAGAATTACTATTGCTATTATTGCTATAATTGCAGCTTTTATAAATTTGAAAAGTTTTTATAAAAGTTTAAAAAAAGACACTGGATGTGAAGTAGTAGATAGTAAAAAGCGAAAAAATATAATCGAAAAAATTAAGAAATTTACGCTTGAAAAAAGTTTAATTTTAGGACTACTAGGTGTTATGACACTAGCAGTATCAGTTAATTTTATTGAACTTGCATGTTCAGCTGGATTGCCATTATTATTTACTCAAATTTTAGCTCTTAATAATTTAAGTAAATTATCTTATATGATTTATATTCTTATCTATATCTTCTTCTTTTTAATGGATGATATAATTGTATTTGTGATTGCAATGTTCACTTTAAAAATAACAGGAATTTCAAATAAATATAGTAAGTATTCTCATCTTATTGGTGGAATAATTATGTTGCTTATCGGACTTCTTATGATTATAAAACCAGAATGGTTAATGCTTAATTTTTAAAAAATGTCAAATATTTACATTTGTTGACATAAAAAAATAGACAATCATGTCCTAATAGTCTATAATTAAGATGGTGATTAGATGGAAGAAAATGAAGTTGTTTTGGACTTAAGTGATAAAAAAATACTAATTGTAGATGATAATAAATTAAACCTTAAGGTTGCAGAAAGATTAATTCAAAAATATAATCCACAAATAGAAACGGTTGAAAGTGGTTTTGAATGTTTAAAAAAAATAGAAGACGGTAATATATATGATTTGATTTTTATGGATGATATGATGCCTGAGATGTCAGGTACAGAAACACAGAAAAAATTACATGAAAATGGATATGATAGACCAATTGTTGTACTTACTGCTAATGCTGTTGCTGGTGCCCGTGAAAACTATTTGAAGGAAGGTTTTGATGATTATATTTCAAAACCAATTATAAAAACGGAATTAGAAAGAATTTTAAAAACTTTTATGGGATAAAAAAAGAAATGTTTAATGATTAACATTTCTTTTTGCTTGTTTTCTTTTATTTGATTTTTCTAATTTTTTAATTCTTTTTTGCTCTTTTTCTTCAAATTTGATATTTTCAATAATATCAATAAATAAATCACGAAATTTTGAATTACTTTTAAGTTTTAAGGCTTTGTTTAATATTAATACTAAAGTTTCCTTATCAATAATCATACTCGTAGTATGAGTATTATCATAACTATTTTTAAGGATATTATTAATTTTAACAAAATTTAATTTTCTTTCGCTGTATATAACATGAGGAATAAATGAGTAATTTTTATTATTTTTATTGAATGATTCTGTAGTTGATGTGATTGGAATAGTTATAACGTATTTTTGGGCAGGGTTATTATATATAACAATACAAGGTCGATTTTTCTTGTTATCTTTTTTACCATCTTTAAAATGTAAAGTATCATGATAAACAATTTCACCTATTTTAAACATATAATCACTCCCATTGATTGTTTGTTATTTTAACATTATAAAACAAGATAGTCAAATATCATTTACACTTTATGTAAAATATGATAATGTATTCTTGATTGTGAGGAAGCAGTAGTAATGGAGTTAGAAGTAAGATTTTTAAAAAAATGTGATATTAAAGAAACAACAAAATTAATAAGTAATTTTTTTAATATAAAAGATATGAATAACGGATATGAAAAGATTACGAGAAAGAGATTAGATAAATCAATTATTGCTATTATGAATAATGAAATAATAGGACATATATTAATTGAAGAAAAATATGATGCAAACGAAGATAAAATATTTTATTGGTTAAATTATGTGTGCGTAAAGGATGAATATCAAGGATATGGAATAGCATCAAGAATGCTTAAAAAATTAGAACAGTATGCTAAAGATAAAGATATATATTGTATTCAATTTAAATCTAGTAATTTTCGAAAAAAAGCACATGCTTGTTATCTTAAAAACGATTATAAAAAATTAGATACAACGGTTTTTCAAAAAATAATTTAGATAATGTATCAATATAAAAATGGTTTTAATAGTCAATAACAATATTCCAATTTCTTTATTAATCATAAGATAATATAGAAAGGGGAGTTAAAAATGGGTTGTGAATATTCTAATAAAATTGAAAAGATTTTAGAAGAAGGAAAACGTTGTAAAGAAAAAATGGGGGTATTTGGTCCAACCGGTCCAACCGGTCCAACCGGTCCAACAGGACCACAAGGTCCAGCTACAATAACAATAGGAACAACAACAACTGGAAATCCTGGAACAAATGCATCTGTTACTAATGTTGGAACAAATGAAAATGCAATTTTGAATTTTACTATTCCAGCAGGTGCGACAGGTGCACAAGGAGAAATTGGTCCAACAGGTCCAACTGGTCCAACAGGACCACAAGGAATTCAAGGAGCTGCAGGTGCACAAGGAGAAATTGGTCCAACAGGTCCAACCGGTCCGACTGGTCCAAGTGGAGAATCATCTTTATCTTATGGCAGTAAATATGATACTACTACAGATACAATAAGTTTAACCGCAGATACAGATAGTCCTGTTCCATTAACAACAACCGCACCTTTATCCGGAATAACTGGAACAAATGCTAATACTTTAACAATCACTGCAAATGGTGTTTATAAAATTGATTACTTTTTTAATGGATCACCTAATGTAGAAGCAACACTTACTTTGTCTGTTTCTCAAAATTCTAATCCAATAAGTAGTTCAACAATTATTAAAGAAGTGCAAGCAAATACTGATGATATATTAAACGGAAGTATAATCGTATCTTTATCCGCAAATGATGAAATAGGATTAAGCTTGAGTTCAAACGTAAATGCCACAGTATCTACTGCTGATGGAACAAATGCTTTTATAAATATTGTAAGATTATCGTAATTGTAAAATGGTAGTTTATGCTACCATTTTTATGATATTTATGTTATAATCTAACATATTTAATAATTAATATAAATGGAGGATTAAAGTGAAATTAGATTTTTTAATAAACATTTTACTAAGTGATAAACCTAGTAAAAATATCAAGTTCAATGAAAAACAAATTTTTGAAATGATACCAGAATTGTCAGCGTGTAAAAACTTTAACCAGAATAACATTTGGCACATTTATGATGTGTATGATCACATTCTACACGTTGTAGATGGCGTTCCTAATAGTCTTGCACTGAGAATGGCTGCTTTATTTCACGATATTGGAAAGCCATTCGTTTATACTGAAGATGAAAATGGAATAGGTCATTTTTATGATCATTGGAATAAATCTAATGAAATATTTTTAAATTTTATTTCAAAATATGATTTAAACGAAGAAATTAAAAATACAATCTCAAAATTAATATTGTATCATGATTTAAATATCGAAAAATTAACAGAAGAAGATTTGTTAAAATTACTTAATACTTTTAATAAAGATGAAATAATTAAATTATTTCAATTAAAAAAAAGTGATTTACTAGCTCAAAATAAAAAATTTCATTATTTGTTAGATAATTATAAAAAACAACAAGAAAAATTACTAAAATTAACAAATAAATAATGGACGTTATAAAAATAATGTTTTAATTTTTACTAATATTTGCTATACGTGATATAATACTTGTAGGATAAAATATAAAGATAAAGAGTGTGATATGAATGCTAAAAAATTTAATTATTAATAACTATAAATGGATTATTTTTTTCATTTGTTTGCTTTTGTTTTTTGCGTTAGCAGAGGATGTTTTTAATCACGATATAATGAATGGAGATGTTATTGGTTATAAATTTGTATCAACATATTTAATTCATGATTCTATTACTGGGTTTGTAAAAATGATAACATGGTGTGGAAGTGCTACTTGTTTAATATTATTAACTATTGTTTTATTTGCTTTTATTAAAAACAAAAAAATAGGAATTTTAATAGGAACAAATTTAGTTATAATTACTATATTAAATCAAATTTTCAAATTTATTCTTCAAAGACCGAGACCAACAGAATTTAGAATCATTGATGAAACAGGTTATAGTTTTCCATCAGGACATTCAATGATAAGTATGGCGTTCTATGGATTTATAATTTATTTGATTTATAAAAATATTAAAAATAAGAGTTTGAAGATAGTTTTGATTAGTTTATTATCTTTATTAATAATAATGATTGGTATTAGTAGAATTTATTTAGGAGTTCATTATACAAGTGATGTTTGTGCTGGCTTTTTAGTATCAATATCATATTTGATAATTTATATAAATTGTGCAAATAAACTTATTTTTGCCGAAGAAAAAACAACTGAAATTAAAAAATAAAATATATTAAATCCAATAGTAGAAGGTGAATATTTTGAAAGTAGAAGATTTAAAAAAAGATTATGATAAGTTGCAA